>Ga0055448_10000508_pt1 | contig 10154 bp, 8 predicted proteins | sample China_Galinas_PW_4_FD_57744 | JGI IMG/M metagenome (GOLD analysis project Ga0055448, IMG submission 57744) | Wetland microbial communities from San Francisco Bay, California, USA, that impact long-term carbon sequestration - China_Galinas_PWA_D2 | ecosystem: Environmental > Aquatic > Marine >... | reverse complement strand
TTCCACAGGGTCACATTGCAGATGTCCTGATCCTTGATCCACTTGACCGCGTCGCCCATCGCCGCCATATCAGTGCTGTACTGCTCGTAAGACGCCTGGTCCATGAAGTGCCAGAACTCGCCGTCGTTGTAGAGATACTGTAGCTGGGTATCCATGACATCGGCCGCCTCCACGCTCTCTCCGGACTTGAAGGTGCGCTCGATGACCCGGCCGGTCTTGAGGTTGCGAACCTTGACCCGATTGAAAGCCTGGCCCTTGCCGGGCTTGACGAACTCATTCTCGACGATGGTATAGGGATCTCCGTCCAGCATGATCTTGAGACCGCCCTTGAATTCATTGGTACCGTAGCTCGCCATGTCGTCCTCACCGTACAATTGCATAAATCCACTTATGATAGCGCGAACCCCGGGCCCCTGGCAGACCGCGCCCTGGCAGCGACAGCTGGCCGAGGCCGTATCCAACCCCGGCGAGCTGCTCGAGATCCTGGAGCTGGACCCCGGGCTCCTGGGGCCCACCCGGGCGGCATCGGAGGCGTTTCGCTTGAAGGTCCCTCACGGCTTCCTGAGGCGCATCCGCCGGGGCGATCCGGACGATCCCCTGCTCCGCCAGGTTCTACCCTTGGGGGCGGAGCTGAAAGCGACCCCAGGCTTCCGTCGAGATCCGGTCGGCGATTTGGCCGCCTGCCCGACCGCCGGCGTGCTACACAAGTACCAGGGCCGCGCCCTGTTGATGGTCACCGGGGCCTGCGCGGTGCACTGCCGCTATTGCTTTCGTCGCCACTTTCCCTACGGCGAGGCCTCCTTGCCCGGCCGGGACCCGACCGCCGCACTCGACTATCTGCGGGCCAACGCGGACATCAGAGAGGTGATTTTGAGTGGCGGCGATCCCCTGGCCCTACCCGACCGGCGTCTGTCACGGCTGTCCGAGCATCTGGACGACATTCCGCACCTGAAGCGTCTGCGCATCCATTCCCGCCTTCCTGTGATGATCCCAGAGCGGGTCGACGAGTGCCTGTTGGCCTGGCTCGGCCGCAGCCGGCTGAGGATTGTGATGGTGGTGCACATCAACCACCCACGGGAGATAGACGGCCCTGTCCAGGCCGCCCTTCAGCGACTCAGGACGGCCGGCGTGGAGCTGCTCAACCAGAGCGTGCTTCTGGCGGGGGTCAACGACGACGCACGGGTACTCGCAGAGCTCAGCGACCGATTGTTCGAGAACCGCGTCCTGCCCTATTACCTCCATCTATTGGATCGAGTACAGGGCGCCGCCCATTTCGAGGTGGAAGAGCGGCGCGCCCTGGAGCTGCACGGCAGGCTACAATCGATGGTGTCAGGCTATCTCCTTCCGAGGTTGGTGCGCGAGCAACCGCGTGCCCCCGCAAAGCTGCCGCTATTGCCCGGATGACCCGCCTGGTAGCATGAAGAGCTTGCAAGTTGTTATGTTCTTGAAACATCATCACGTATCGCGCCAGGGCGTTCGACGCCACCATTGACTGGAACTCGTGCAGGCATTCCGGGATGAGCCGAACCAACACGCTGCCGTTCAAGATCCCCACGCAGAGAGCTGCGAGCGGCAGCCTTTTCCCGATTGACCCGAAGCGCTCCGCCGAATGGCTGGCGGAGCTGCCTCTGGCGAATGTCGGCGAGACTGCCCGCCTGGTCTACAAGGCTCTGACCGAGCTCAACCGCTTGGCCATGCCCGGGCTCACCCGGGTGAGGATCGCCGAGCAGTTCCGAGAGTCCGTTCGCTTTCTGGAGCACAGCCTGCTGACTCGCTACTCCGAAGCGGCCTTCCCGATTCCGACGAAAACCCGCAAGATCGCCCTGCTCAACCGTGAGCTCCACCAACAGCTGGCCACTGCATTCAAGATCGTCCTGGTCCAGCAGGCCGCGGATTCCGACGAGAGCGTGGATCGCAAGCTGCTGGCCGTCGCTGGCGCCCGTGCCCTCTATTACTCCACATCGGTCTTGCTGCATTCTGCCCTGATCTATGAATCCCCCCCGCCCGGCACCTGGCATGAGATGTATGAGATTTTCGTTTTGATGCAAGAGCACGGCCAGGAGAACACTCCGGTTCAGAACCGCAGCCCCACCCAGTCCGCACTCGCCAGAATCACCCCCGAGGGTCTCTACGGAAGGGCCATGCTTTTCGCCCTGGTGTCACCGTTTCGGATGCGCCAGAGGGACATGTTGTCCTTGATCGACGCCCTGCCGAATTGGGAGAGCCAGGCACCCATATCACCCCTGGGTCGGGCGCACCCGGGAGAGACTCTGTGCGTCATGGACACCTCCGGGGATTCGCCCCCATCGCTCCGGACCATCACGATGGATGACCGTGGTCGGCAGGGGCTGGTGATGAGTACGGCGCCCGCGGTACAGGCCCTGCGAGGCTTGATAGAGGACGCGGCAGGCGGCGAGGAGCGCAGGCCCGGGCGGGCCTTGCCCAAGCCCGTGCTGCGCCAGATTGCGGTGGCGTGGAGCGAGACCCCGGAGCGACGATTCGTAAGAACCCGTCTCAATTTCGATCTCGAGCTTGCCATTGGCCTTGAGGATATTTATGCGCTGCTGATCAGCTTTTCATGCGCCCCTGCCGAGCACGAGAGCGGATCTGCCCAGAAGACAACCGGCGAAGGAGGAGGGTGGCTGGACGGTGTTGAAGAGCTGAGCGGTCAAGTCTGGGCCGAGCCGGAGCCTCCGTTTCAAGGTCCGATCGATGACGACGACTCGGTGTTCGTCCGCACCGGCATCGGCCTCTCCCCCACCGATCGGCTCTCCGGCTGGGGCGCCAAAGAGGTCGAAGCGCCTGTGCAAGACGTTGCGCTGGAGCCACCGCGCACCTTCAGGTTCCGCACCTTGAACGAGAGTGCTGGCGGCTACTGCGTCAGCTGGGAGGGCAGTGCAGTCCCACAGGTGAAGGTGGGCGAGCTGGTGGGCGTCCAGTCGACCAAGTCACCAGAGCAATTCGGTGTGGGCGTGATACGCTGGATGAAGCATGAGCTAAATACTGGCCATCAGCTGGGTATCCAGATGTTGGCGGCCATGTCGCTGGCGGTGGAGGTGCGGGCGACGCGCAAAGGCCGAAGCCAGATGCACAAGGGCCTGCTGCTACCCAAACCGAAGCATTTGGCGGAAAACCCGTGCCTGCTGACCGCCCCTCTGGTGCTTCGCACCGGGGACGAAGTCTGCCTCGCTGGGAACGGTCCTTTGAAGCAGGTTGCGCTTAACCGTGTGGTGGAGAGTACCGGGGCCTTCAGTCGTTTCCAGTTTGAAGAGCGAAAGGCGGGAGACCATGCCGGAGGCAAGTCGGGTCGCGATGACGCCTCCGGGGAGTTCGAGAGCTTGTGGGAGTCTTTGTAGGCACCCTGTGACCAAGCGCTGAATGCTTGGGAGCTGCCCTGCTATGCTGGTACTCCGTTCCGGTATCCCTTCCCGACTCGTTGAATGACACGTTGTTACCGAAGCGGAGTACTGGGTCAATGGCACAGCGGGAGCCGTTGCCTCGTATCCGACATGTGTCCCAAGACCAATAAAAAACGAGACAAGGGCGCCGTATTTCGGGTAGGGTCCTAGCGGGGCATTGCGCGACTGCTCGCCCGGCGGATGCGGCATACTTCCAGTCTCTCGGCTCCCCAGGACACAGAAAAAAGTGGCTGCCAAGTTAGAAGACCTGCTCAGCGGCATCGCCGACTTGGATACCGCACTCAAGCTGTTGATCATCGACCGCTCACGCAACGATGCTGACGCCTACGTCAGCGTACTGCGCAACGCAGGAATCGCTGTGCACCCAACCCGCGTCGGCAGCGAAAGCGAGCTCGTACAAGCACTCGAGAACGAGCGACCAGACTTGGCGCTGCAGGCCATCAACGACGGCAATCTTCCCCTCACCAAGGTGCTTGAGCTGGTCCGCTCCAGCCCCAATCCCTTGTCCGTGCTGGTCATTGCCCGAGAGCAGAGCCATGAGCTTCTCACGACGGCCCGAGAGCATGGCATACGGGATATCATCCAGAAGGACTCCCCTGACCACCTGCAGCTGGTGGTGGCCAGAGAGATCTACGATCTGCGGATTCGAAAGGCCCTGGCAAGCGTCAAGACCCGCCTGATCGAAACGGAAAACCGTTGCACCGCCCTGATGCAAAGCTCGCGCGATGCCATTGCATATGTGCACCAGGGGATGCACATCTCCGCCAATCCGGTCTATCTTGAGATGTTCGGCCTTGTCGATATGGATGACCTGGAAGGTCTCTCGGTGCTGGACTTGGTGGACAGGGCCGATCACGCCAACCTCAAGAAGGTCCTGAAGAGCCTGGACGAGGAGGCAGATACCGCGCAGGTCGAGGCCAGCTGCATCGGCACCAACAGCAGCTTTGCCGCCAAGCTGGAATTCTCACCGGCCAGCATCGACGGCGAGCCCTGCATTCAGATCGTCATTCGGGACCAGTCCCAGGACAAGGCCCTCGAAAAGAAGATCCAGACGCTCAGTAGCCTCGATGTACTCACCGGACTGGCCAATCGGAATCATCTCGTCGACCAGGTGGACGCGGACCTGGCTTCGGGCGAGAAGGGAGCGCTGCTCTATCTGGTCGTGGACAATTTCCAGGACATCCGCTCTTCGGTGGGTCTCGCTGCCAGCGACGGCATCCTCAAGGAGCTTGCAGGCCTGATCCGCGAGCAGCTGGACGTGAACGATCTGCCGGCGCGCTTCGGCGACCACTCCTTCACCCTCTGGCTGCCCCTGCACGACGATCGGGCCGCTGAAGAGCTGGCAACCAGACTGTGCAGGGCCGTCGAAGACCATATCAGCGAATCCTCCAAGCAGTTCATCTCACCTACCTGCAGCGTCGGAATCTCTCTGGAAGAGGGCAATGGCTGCAGCACCCAGGAGCTGATCAACCACGCCTACCAGGCCTGCGAGGCGGTACGCAAGAGCGGAGGCAACTGTTGGAAGCTCTATGATCCCGCGGAGCATGCCGTCGAGCGCACCGACGACGCCACTGCCGACGAGACAGACATGGACGAGTTGGTCGCCCACGCCCTGGACCACGACCGCTTCCGCTTGGTCTACCAGCCGATCGTAAGCCTACAGGGCGACTCTCGCGAGAACTACTCGGTCATGGTGCGCCTGCTCGACAAGAACGACGAAGAGATACTGCCCGAGCACTTCCTGAGCCAGGCCAGCGGCTCCAGCCAGATGGCGGCGATCGACCGCTGGGTCATCCAGCACGCTATCAAGGAATTGAGCCTTCAGCGCAAGCAGGGCAACAAGATCAACATGTTCATCACCTTGTCACGCGCCGCTCTGAGCGACGAATCACTGCTCCTGTGGATCATCGATTCGCTACGACTGGAGAACGCCAAGGGCTCCTGGCTCACTTTCCAGATCGCCGACGAGGACCTGCGTGCCCGCATCCAGGACGCCAAGAAGCTGATTGAGGGCGTGAAGAAGATCAAATGCCAGCTGGCTATCGATCAGTTCGGCGTCATGCCCAAGTTCGAGAGCCTGCTAAAGCACTTGGATGTAGACTATGTCAAGTTCGATGGCTCGTTCCTCAAGAGCCTGACCACCGACAAGGCGAAGCAACAGGAGCTGGAAGCGCTGAACAGGCAGGTCCACGACTACGAAATCCGGACGATCGCCACCTGCGTGGAAGATGCCAACAGCCTTGCCGTCCTATGGACGATAGGCATCGATTACACCCAGGGATACTTTCTTCAGGAGCCGTCCCCGACCATCAGCTTCGATCTTAGCGCGTCCTGAGCCACAGAGTCCCGACTCTCTCCCTGCCTCGGGACTGGAGACGGGCGAAGAAATGGCACTGAATCATGGAGGTGATGGAGTTACGCTCGACTGGCGAGCCAGCCGGACTCGTTCGTTGAGGCGCCGCTCGATCCGGCGGACAGGCCACCCCGGCGGGTCGCGGCGGATACAGGCATTCGCCTACCAGGGCATGAAGGTATTCATGAAGGACATGGGGCGGCCGATGTTGCGATTCATCCGCGCCACATCCGTACGCATTAGCCCCGTGGTGAAAGTCATGCCCCGCACGCTCTTCTCCATGGCATCCATGCTCGTCAGCATCGGCTCCAGGGTGGCCACCTTGTGGTTGATCGCCTCGACACTCACAGCCATGGTCCTGACGTTAGCCGTGAGCTTGCCCATATTGTCGGACACCGATTGCATGTTGCTGGCCAAGACCGTCATGTTCGAGTCGACGCTGATGGCGAGATAATGCACGTCTTTTGCCAGACTGAACACCAGATAAAAGCCGTAGGAAGCGAGAATGATGAAAGCAAACAAAGATGGATAGACGATCAGCTCCCAGCGCCTAGCGCTGGTCTCAAACGCGTCCGACAACCGCTCGATCGCGTTCGTCTCGGGCGTCTGACCGGACAACCGAGGCGGGGTGGTCGGTCGGCTGGAGGAAGTGGTGCTGGGATCATCGTGCATCTGCAGGCCTTAGGGGTAACAGCTAATCGACGTAGGCTGTCGCGTCGAACGGTGCGAACTCTGCCGGGGTCCTGCGGTCGACGGAGCGCTCGGACTCACTCGTGAGCGACGCATGCCTATTCGGTCATCCCTCCATACCGGCTCACGCCGCCTCGTCGGTCACTGAAGGCGTCACGAGGAGAGAATAGCACAAACCGGGGAATCTTGAGTCGGGCGATCCGGGATCAGCGGACCAGGTGAGGATAGAGAGCGGCGGTGAGCGAGGTGACCTCGCGCGCGCCCTTCCCCTTGGGCTCCAGCTCGAACACCGCAAGGCCCTCGCTGAACGATCGCCGATAAATGGTGCGCTGGGCCAACCTCACCTTGAGGAACTTCAGGCCGGGAAGGGTCACCAACGCGGCAGCGGCCTCGTCCGATTCCCGAACGGAGCGGTGGGTGTCCCCGCGGTTGATGAAGCCGAAGATCTCGGCGGGCTTGTCACGCTTGACACTGGAGCGGATGAATTGGACAAATCGTTGGGTCGACCAGATGTCTGCCTGGCTCGGCGGCACGGGCACCAAGATCCGATCGGTGATGGTCAAAGCCTTCTTCAGCGCCTCCATGTCCGCCGTTCCCACATCGATCAGCACCTCCTCACACTTCCGAAGGCTCGCCCCGTCGAGCAGGGCCGGCCCACCGATCTTCACCTTGGGCTCGTACTTCTCGTCGGCTCGTACTTCGGCCACATCGGTGAGGGTGGCCTGCGGATCTATGTCGATCACTTTGACATCGACATCGGCCATCGACAGCCAGACCGCCAGATTAAAGGTCACCGTGCTCTTGCCCGAGCCGCCCTTCAAACTGCCAATCACCGTGATCATGCTAGCCGACCCTCTTCGTTGCCGAACGCCGTAGAGTCGCTACCGGGATGCCGCCCCGAAGGCCCCGGACAATGGTCCAGGCCCCGAGCCGACGCCTATTGTCCGGCGGGTACGGGGCCGGCCGAACATCTGCGCGGCGCATCATCGCATCGAGTTGCCCGAGGGAGTCGAGCCTCTTTTCGATCCAGTAAAGCCCAGGTCTGGTCCACGAGAATCGAGGACATGCCTCCAGCTCCGCGCTCGGAGCGCGACGAGCCAAAGGCTCGCGCGCCAAAGCCGAGCGAATCAAGCGATGAGCATCTGGGGAACCTGGGGGTCCGACGACCGGACGTACAATCGTTGCAGAACGATAAACGCCACTGGACGGCCCCGCAAGGCGTTGCCGCACCGACATGGGCCTATGCCCGTCGTACCTGGGTCTCTGGTCCCGAGGTACGAGTCTCACACCCGATATCGGCGCTGATGCGCTGCGCGTGTCCGGCGGAGTGCCGACTGCGCGGGACCAGTGGCGTCCGACGACAGGACGAGGTATCAGATGGGCTCGGACAACCGGCCGAGAGGGCGGTCTGGTCCAGACTCCATACGGAACACTCTGGAAAGAGCGCGCCAGCACGGAGTGACCCGGCGTCCGTCGCCGATAGTCGGTCCGAGACACCACCACCCCAGGTGCGCCGACCCGGTCCGACCAGATGCCTTTCTCGACAGGCCCTGGTATTCGGTATGCCGGCCCAGGCCCATAGCCTGCGGCGGAAACCGCCAAAGAGCCCAACCTAGCCGCAACCCCGATCGCACCCACTAGACAGTCTCTCAATACCAGCATGAAGCCATCTCCGTCACTTCGAGTCGCCGTGGATCGACCCACCGTGACCCAACTGGATCTTCTTGTACCCTCTGGGCACCGAGAACAGGGTGCCAGGTTGGGTGCCGATACGGATATTGGTCAGCTCCCTTGCGTATCCGCTGGGCAGTTCCTCCCGAACCACAACCTCCAGCGCCGGGTCATACCAGAGATACGAGCGAACAACCGAGCCGCCACCCCCTGTCACCGCCACTTCCCATTTTTCGGTCAGCCGGGAGCCGACGGAGTCATTGCCGATCAAGCTGAGTTCCGTTCGATCGCCCGAAGAGGATTCGGAGCGCAGCACCAGTCCCCGCTCGGCATCGATCCACTGGTGCATCCTCAGCTCCTTACCTTGAGGACCTTGTCCAACCAGCTCCCGCTCGACGACCCGCCGACCTTCAATCTCACTCTCGCCTAGCTCTCGACATTCGGTGTCTGCCGCAGGACTACATGGCCCCTTGGCCGCCATCCCCTTAAAGCTGGTACCCATTTGCATGGGAGAAGGCGCCACCTGCTCGATATAGGAGTCCTGCGCCGGATTGAGAACGTAGGCATGACCAGTCCTTTCGTCCAGGATCCGGACCACAGGCCGTCCTCCTTGTGTCAGCTCGGTACGAGTGAACGGGTCACCCACGTACAACTTGCCTTTGCCCAAAACTCCTTGGGGACCGATCGTCACCAGATCCGCGGAGAACTGATGGTCGGCGGGGGCGCCCTGGGCCGGCCCAGGTGCGACACACCAGGCAAACAGACACAACACCCCGACGCGAAAAAGTCCGATCACGTCGCGGCAATCAATGATCGGCGAGATTCCATCGCCAGGCCGGCGGGGCCACGCCCGGGTAGCCCCAACCGATCCCTGGGGCGAAAGGGTAGCCGGGCCCCGTGAATGAAGGGCCCGTAGGACCAGGCGGTCTCTCGGCCTCGGAGCCGCCGGAGCGCTGGCGCTGTTCTCTCTCATGGTCGTCCAAGGGCCTGAAGACAGGGGCAGGGACCATCCCCGTAGCATCCCAGAACCGGCCACGGGTCGCTGGCGAATAGACGTCGGTTTGCTGCCCCGGCGTAGGCCGAAACTTGAGCAGTGATGGCTCACCATGCTTCTCGATCTGAGGATCGCTCCGAAACCGATATTGTGGGGCATAGGGTGCCGACTGCTGGCCAGAGCCCCCCCGATACCAGGCCGGATTGGGCACACCAATGGCGCCAGAACCGCCGTATTGCTGGGCGGCCGAAGGTACCGGTCGGGGAAAGCTTCCGGTGGCGAAAAACTCGGAAGTACCATCGTAGACACCAACGCTATCATACCCAACGCCGTTGCCGTAGGTCTGAGCTTCTCGCATACCGCTGACCCACGGTCGATCCCCTTGCTGCCCAAAGCCGTAGAGATAATCGGTGGGCGCAAATCCTCCGGGGTACTGGTTGGTCGAGGCCACCCCAGGTTCCCAGGAATCCGACTGAACAGCCTGACCGCTCAACGCCAACAGCGTCGCAGCCGATAGCAATCTCACGTGTATCGGATACATGCCCTTTGGCCCGGGGTGACGAATACAGCTCCAGCCCCGTGGGTCCCGACCTTGCTCTCGAACCACATGGGGCCCAAGCACGAGACCCCAATTGCCGTGAAAAAACCCCTCCGGCGGCCGCTTGGAGCACCCATCCGGAGCCGATACCGAATCAGCCCGGAGGAGGCCGAACACCCTTCAGTCTAATCCCGCGGCGGGCCGCCCGCTTCGTGGCAGTCATCGATGCCCGGGAAGCAGAGGATTCATCCGGCTTGGCTCCTGTCGGCGCGTTGCTGGCCTGATTGTCGGGATCGCTATCGCCGCCAGCCTTGTTGACCTTTCGATTTGCCGCAGCCGTGGCCTTGTTTCTCCCACCACGCTTGGGCGCCGCGGCAGGCTTACCCGCTCGGGCGACCTGGGTTTCCGAGACCGACTTGGCCTCTGCGTCCGCCTTGGCCTCTTCGGCCGCCTTGGCCTCTTCGGCCGCCTTAGCCTCTTCGGCCGCCT
>Ga0055448_10000507_pt1 | contig 10164 bp, 4 predicted proteins | sample China_Galinas_PW_4_FD_57744 | JGI IMG/M metagenome (GOLD analysis project Ga0055448, IMG submission 57744) | Wetland microbial communities from San Francisco Bay, California, USA, that impact long-term carbon sequestration - China_Galinas_PWA_D2 | ecosystem: Environmental > Aquatic > Marine >... | reverse complement strand
GCCCATCGCTTTCACCCCGCGGGCTCCTTCACGAACATGCCTCGATCGGGATCCCACCGGAGCAGATCGCGGTGACGCCGTATCCATTCGAGTGTTTCCAGCGGTCTGTCGACCGCATCGAATCCGGCGTCGAGCGGCACGAGGAAGTTGACGCTCCGGGCAAGGATGCGAGCGGGATGTCGGCCGCCGGGCACATGTGTGAGAATGTCCTCGACGACATCGAGCCGGCCCCAGGTCAGCAGTGCCACGGCAAGCACGTACAGGCCCAGACCGGCGGCGCGGAGTTCGGGGTCGGCCGGATCGCGGCCGGCGAGGCTCCGGATGTGGGCACGCTCGTCCTCGTGGAGCTTCTCGACGTGGGCGCGGAACTCATCATCCGTCGACGCGGCACCCGATGGCTGGAAACCGGAGAACCCGCTCCGGACGACTTCTCGCCAGTAGAGGTCGGGCCGGCCGGGATCGCTCATGGTGTTCCGCCCGCCGGCGGGATGACGAGGGATGGCCCGACGCCCGGTGGTGAATCGTACCGGAGTGGCGGAATCCCTGCTGGCGACATCGTGCGCACGACGTATCCGCCGGGGATCTGGTGGAATATCACGAACTCCTGCTCGATCGCGGACTGCATACCCCAGCCAACGCTCCCGACGTCGTGCGCAATGCTCTTCGGCACACGCAGAACGTACATGACACCTGACTCGCCCGTGGCGAAATCAGAGGCGACGTTCGGCAGGCGGCTGGTCGGAATGCCGGCACCGCCGAGTGGCTGATCGGCCATGCCGGGCGGCGCATTGAAAGCCGGGACAGGCTGATCGTTCCAGCGGGCGGTGTAGCCGGCGATCTCGAGGTCCGACATTCCCTGCGCCTTGAGGGCGTCGTACATGCTGCGTGAGGCGCCCGTTCCGGACTGGCGCGCGATCGGACTGAGGATCTCGGACGAGGCCGCGCTCTGGCCGCGATAGAGGATCTGATAGCCGCGGTAGCTCGTCCAGCGCTGTGCGAGCCGGGTGACGAGACCCTGCTGCTGGAGCTGTAGCAGCTCGGCTTCCGACACGGGCCCACTCAGCGCGCGGCGCGCGATGTTCTGCGCGATCGATACATCGGATGCGGTGATGATGCGGTTGGCGGACCAGTCGAGCGCGCCCGGCGTCGATTGCGCGAACACAGCCGCTGCCATTGCCATGTTGAGGACACCGCTGGCGATGAGTTGATCGGCCATGTCCTGCTGCTGGCGGGAGAAGACGTCGTCCGCGCCGGTCCCGAGCTTGTAACTGTAACCTCTGCTGGCCGATTCGGCGCCACCGGCAAACTGAACAGCGGCAACAGCGAGCATGAGCGGCGGGAACAGAATCGAGAGCAGAGAGGCGATGAGCGTCGCGCCAATGGTCAGGATCGCCTTGGTATGCTCCCAGTCCTGTTCGTCCTTGACCTCCTTTCGGACATCCGCGTCCGCCATGGGCAGCAGGGCGGAGAGGACCGGCCCGAGGTCGAGGTACGATACGCTGCCATTGTCGATGCGCCGCTTCAGCGTCTCGTAGTCGGCCTTCCGCATGTCGATCCGAGCCATGATCGTGGCGCGAAGCTCATCGGGCGTGGCATTGCTCGAGAGGCTGAAGACGTCGTCGGGGATGATCTTGTAGCCGGACTCACCGAGCGGCGCGATGATGGGGCGAATGCGACTGACGGCGAGGCGTACGATCTGGGCATCGGCGCCCGACAGGCGAGCGAATCCTGTGGGATCGTAGAAGCTGGCGCCCGGCGGCAGCATTCCGGCCTCACGGGCGAGGCGGACGGAAGGCGCGGTCCAGGCCGGCCCCGAGTGGCGCTCCTTCATTCCGAGTGCAATGGCCTCGTTCATGGCGTGACAGCCGGTGCACGCGCGGTAGCGTCCGCGGACCTGCTGCTCGTAGACCCACCGCATGTACGGATTGCGAGTGCCAGCCCAGGCCTGGAATGCGGGTTGTCCGTGGTGCACGGTGGCGGCCCGGTCGAGGTCGGTGGCCGACTGAGCGAGCACCTGGCGCTGGAGCTCGGGCGCAGAGAACTGGCTATCGATGAGGTTACGCCACTGTTCGAGGTTCTCCTGGTTCTCGGTAAGCCGGTTCTTCGCGGCGATCAGGACACCCTGCTTGAAGCGGGACAACCGGGCGCTCACGCTCTGGTCGCGCGAATCGGGAGACGCATTGCGGTTGCCTCGCACGTACCGCATGACCTGTTCGTTCTCGAGGATCCGCCGATTGTCGCGCATCGAGTCGTGTTCCATGTCGGACGGCCGCAACGTCTTCATGTGGTCGCGGACAATGCGGATCTGCCCGCTCAGCTCATCGTCGGTGAGGTCGGAAGCGAACTGCGGCGTGATGCTCATCTGCGTGACGTCGCCACCGACTCTGCGCTGGACGGCGGCGCGGCCGCGCCGTTTCTGTTGCGCGACGTGCGTGAGTTCGTGGGCCAGCACTCGCCTGCCTGTCGGGCTCACGGGGTCATAGCGATCGGCGCCGAAAACGATGTGGGAGCCGGACGCATAGGCTCGCGCGCCGAGCGTGCGTGCCGCGAGAGTCGCCTGCCGCCCCGTGTGGACACGAACGTCGCCGAAGTCGTCACCGATCCGTCGCTCCATGTACGCGCGAGTTGCGTGGTCGAGCGGCGTTCCGGGGCCGGGTGGCACGTGTGACGGCCCGGGGGCCGGGACTGTGACGGGGCGCCCACGACCGTCGGGCGGCGAAGCGAGCGTCTCGATGTGGCTGGCGACGGTTTCGGCGTGTTGCTCGAGGCGTCCGACCGAATCTTCAGACAACGTCCGGATCTGCGCGAAGAGCGGTGTTCCGGAGGTTTTGTGGTGGTCGTGCTCCGGTCCGCCGGCCCCGTTCCGGCGTGGCACGGTGGAGTGCTTGTGATGATTCTTCCTTGCGGGACCGGCCGCGTGTACCAGGGCGCGTTTCATGGGTTGGTGCATCCCGGGCGCGGTGCGCCTGCCGTGGCCGAGCACGTCCGGCGAGTCACGTATTCATCCCCCGATCGGAGGTCGTGGCTGGGCAGCGACATGCGCTCATGCATTGCCCGGCTGCCCGTGCAGAAGCGCTGCCAGCTCGGCCGGCATCGGCCGGCCCAGCTTCCGGCATTCCGTGGCAATGCCGTGAAGCAGGTGGTCACGGTTGATCCTGTTGCTGTTTTCTCCGGCGAGCGCGGCGGCGGTGAGGACGGCGGTACGGATGTGGCCGCCTGCGAGCTCGACGCGCGCGGCGAACTGGTTGATGTCCTGCTGGCGCAGATCGTGGCGGGTGCCGAGATGTGCTTCCCAGAGGGCACGTCGTTCGTCGGGCCCGGGCAGCGGGAAGTCGATGATCGCATCGAGACGTCGAGCGAATGCGGAATCGAATCGGCCGCGGCTGTTACTCGTGAGCAGCACAATGCCCTCATAGGTCTCGATGCGCTGGAGCAGGTAGTTGGTCTGGGCATTGGCGAAGCGGTCGTTCGAGTCCTTGACGTCGGTCCGCTTGCCGAAGAGCGAATCGGCTTCATCGAACAGCAGAATGACGCCGGCGTGTTCGGCGCGGGCGAGCAGCTGAGCGAGGTTCTTCTCGGTCTCACCGATGTACTTGCTCGTGATCGAGGCGAGGTCGACGCGGAAAAGAGGCACTCCGAGCTTCGTCGCGATCCACGCGGCACCGAGTGTCTTTCCTGTACCGGATGGCCCGACGAACAGTGCGCGCACACCCGGCCGGTAGCGCGTGACGGTGGCGGCGCCCAGGCCATCGACGAGGCCATCGCGCAGCGTGCACCGCAGGACCAGCTGTCGCATTTCACGGGCGAGCACGGGCGCCGCGACGAAGGCATCATCGGGCACGCGATCGGTCACCGCGCGAGCCAGTGCATCGAGCCCGCCACCCTCGATGTTCCATGCGGCGGCCGCAACGTGCGTGTGTGTGACGCGTGACCCGCTTCCGTTGTCTGCAATGTCTGCACAGTGCGCGGCGAGCCGGCCGAGCCAGGCGATGCGGCCAGGTCCGTAGCGGTGCCCGCCGGCCAGGTCGGCGGCGAGTTCCGGATCACCGGTAGCCAGTTCCCAGAGGCGTCGCCGTTCCGGCGCGGCGGGTATGCCGACTCGCCATTCCGTGGCAACCGCGTTGCGCGCATCGACGGCGCCATCGGGTCCTGCCATTGCGAGCACGGGACCGGCGTATCCCGGCGGTCGCGGCAGCACACATCGTTCTCCGGGTCCCGGGTCGACCGAGAACACCGGCACCAGGCCTCGCAGCAGTATCCACGGCGTCAGGCCGGCGGGCATTTCACCCTCGATGAACAACGGCCGGCGATTGAGCGCCTCGGCGATCATGCAGATGGTGCTGCGCGCTTCGGCTGCCGACGCACTGCGAACGACGAGCGCCCGGCCCGGTGCGGACGCCAGGGCGTGCGCGTGATGCGTCGCTTCGACGCGCATTGACGGCGGCAGCGGCACAATGGAGTCCGACGGATCACCGATTCTGACGCCATCGATGGTTCCGTCACGGCCATGCAGCGCGAGGCACACGTGCAGCGGCACGGAGACGGGCCGTTCGGGCAAAGGCGATGCGTCGGCGGGCAGTTCGAGCAGTCCACTCTGCACGGCTTCGCCGCAGGCCAGCAGGTCGGCCGCGGTGGGTCCGTGGCCGGCCACGTCGGCGAACGCCGTGGCCAGCAGTCCGACCATGGGTCGCGAGCCGGCGATGGGAGCCTGAAGGTGCGCAACGGCGCGGCCCGCCATCATGTCGTCTTCTACTGCGGCGGCCAGTGTGACGGCGAGTATCTCGAAGGTGGTCAGTCCGAGCGTGTGGGCGAGGTCGAGGAGCGGGACATCGCGTTCTGCGGGCTGCATGAACGTGCGTGTGAGACTCTCGCGCCACGCGCCGGCATCGCGGCCGACGCGGCAGGCGAACCGGTCGAGCCAACCGATCTCGACAGGCAGCCGGCCGGAACCGGAGGGCACGGCAAACGCGAGAGCGGCGAGCGCGTGATCGCGCAATGTGAGGATGCCCACCGAGGCGCTCCGCTCGTCCGCGGCTCCGGTTGCGCCACCAGCCACGACATCGGGCACGCTGCTCACGGTTCCTCCACATAGTGGAACCGGATCACGCGACCGAGCCATGGCACCCAGCCCGGATCAATGTCGAGCCCCGCTTTCCGGATTCGGACATCGAGGTCCGTGAGGTCGAAGAACACGTCAATGTGCGTGCGTGTCGCCCGTATCCGGCCCGACCGGCGCACGAGCGAACGCAGACTCCGGCCGGCAAGTTCTCGAGACAGCGTGCGCAGGCTTCTCACGCAGTTTGCGAGCGCGCGCCGATCCCGTTGCGGCGAGGTGACCGGGAGGCGGGCATCCCTGCCGGCGAGCGCCGTGAATGCGGCATCGTCGGAGGTCAGCCGGAACCTGCGCGCGAGCACGCCGATCAGCGTGCCGACGAAGTCGCTCTCGATGCGATCGGGTCCACGCTCGAGAACATCGCGGATGCGGGCGCGATCGAGCAGCGGGACCACGAAGATCAGGCCGGCGTTCGCGCTCGGACTGGGTTGTGCGAGCCACGATTCATGTGGTTCGGCTGCTGCGGTACGCGGCGGGTCGGGCGGGGATAGCGGTGGTCCGGTCGGGCATTCGGCTGTCGCGTCCCGTGCTGAATCGACACCGGCCGACTGGGTAAGTCGTGTTCCCGTCCGGCTGGCGTTCGCGGGCCCGATCGGTCGTGTGTCCGGACGCAGGTGTGCCGTACCTCGCGCCCGCACGCCGGCGGCGTGATCGATCGAGGCGCGGGGCGGCGGTGCGTCGGGCGACACCTCATTCGTGCCCGGTCGCCTTTCGCGCACGGGCGGTCCTGCTTGCAGGCCGCAGAGCTCGGACGCGAGCCTGCGCGCGCGAACAGGCAGACCGGCATCCGCGAGGCGGGCGGGCCGATCCAGCACGAGCAGAACGCAGCTGAGCCAGAGCGTGCGCGAATCGCCGTCTCCCCAACGGTGCACAAGGTCGGGCAGCACGTCGCGCATCGTGTGTGTCGCGGGATCAGGCGACGATGGGTACGCCGGGTCTTCGTCACGATGGATGCCGGCCGGCGAGTTCGTCGACTGTGGCGACAAGCCAGAGGTCTCTCCGATTGCCGGCCGCGCAGCCGCGCCTGCGTTCGCGGCGACGTCGGACCAGCCGAACAGACGAAGGAGCGCCTGCCCGTGCCGGGGCTCGAGAGCGGCGATCAATTCAGCGGTTTGCCTCGCATCGATCAGTTCCGCAACCACGCGCATTGCTGCGGCCACGCCGGCCTGACCGGCGGCGGCGCGCCCGAGCAGCGTGACGATCGCATCGCCGGTCGAAGCGGGCTCGATCCAGTCAGGCAATGCGCGTTTCCAGAACCACTCGTCGTGCGGCTGCCTGCGGAGCACGCGCAATGCCATGAGCGTGACCGGCTGGATCTCGTCCTGGAACATGACAGCCGGTGCGCTGCCGGCCGTGGCATCGGCTGCGTGCACAATGGGCACGGCGCCGAGTGCGCGGCTCATGGCCTGTGCGACCTGCACCGGTCCTGCGCTCGGCCGTATCCTGCCGATGTCGAGGGAGCGGATGACGAGAACGCCGATGCCGGCGTCGGGAAACGTGGTGGTCCGGAGCGCATCTTCGACGAGTCGGGCGCCCGCGCTCACATGTTCGTGGCGAGTCGCGCGCAGACGGACACAGCGCACGCGGCGCTCGGCGGTCATCGGAGGACCGGCCGCCCGGTTGAGACGCGCGCCGGTGAGACGCGCGCCGGAGTCGGAGCCGGAGGTACGGCCAGGCCGAGTGCGGCGGCCCGTGACGCCTCGAACAGACGGACGCGCGTGCCGGCCGGTATCGAGTCCCCCGCAGACTGTGTCTCAACGAGACGGGCGGCGGCCGTGTTCGCGGCCAGGTCTTCGACGACGCCGCGCGCAATCACTTCCTGACCGGCCATCATGTGGACGACCATGCCGACGCGTACGCGTGAGATGTCGACTGCCAGCTCGACGCGGCTGTCGGGCCGCAGCGGCGCTTCCCGCTGTACGTGGCCGGCCAGTATCCGATCCACGGGCGCATGGCTGGCGAGCAGCAGAGCGGTACGGATGATGTCGTTGACGGTTCCGATGGCCTGAGCGTCACGCGAGTCGATGCGGCCGAACAGCCAGTCGACGAGTCCCTGGAGGCTGCGGCGGTCGAGGAATTCGATGTCATCCCAGCGTGGCAGGCTGGCCAGATTGCGGAGATTGACCGCGTCGTCGAACTGGCTCAGCCGTTCGGCCCAGTCGAGACGGATGATGGGTGCAACATTGCTGAATCCCTCGTACAGGCAACCGGCGACCTTCGCAATGTGGTCGAGTTCCTCGGCGGCCCTGCTTGATACCGTGGCGCGCCCGTGCGGCGCATCAATGAGATCACCGATCGACACGATGTCGGGAGCGCGGTCGCGGATGCCCGCCCAGCCGAGTGATACGATCGACGCGATGTCGATCTGTGACGCACCCGCGCGGAACGGCAGCAGGCTCTCGCGCTTCCTTGTCTGAATCGCTTTCACGGCGGTACCAAGCCTGCTGCCGTCGCCAATGGTGGACGCGGACAGACTGGTGGTGAACAGCGCCGCACGGTCTCGTGCGGTCGCGAGGGTCCGGTTGATCGCGGGCAGGTCGTCGAGCCGGTCGAGCAGCGACTGGATGGTCGGGAACCAGCGGACGGGTGAGTCGCGCAGCAGGTCGACGAGCGCGCGAAGGTCTTCGGGCACGGTCGGCTGACTCGACAGGCAGACGGGCACCGGCGGTTGGACAACGCCCGGATCGAGCGGCCGGGCGGGCGCGTCGAGCACGAGATCGGCCAGACGCGTTCGCTGATAGACAAGGAAATCGACGTGGTCGGCAATGATGCGGTCACGGCGTTCATTGATGCGCGCGACGCGGGACTGTTCCTCCTCGAGCAGTGCCCGCGCGACACTGATGTCGTGCCGCGCTTCATCGACTTCCTCATCGATCACGGTCAGCCGAGCCAGTGCCGCGGCGGCGTTTCCGTCCATTTCCTCGAGCGCTCTGCGACACATCGAGATCACGCCGCGATACTCCTGGATGCGGCCTTCAATCAGCCGCAATGCCGCGATGACGTGCTCGAGTGAACGGATGCCGGCGGCGAAGAACCCTGCTTCATCCGAGTCCTTCGGGTCCGGATCGTGACGCTCGAACAGAACTTCGTCGAGTGCACGTGTAGCGCGTATGGCTGTGAAGCTGAGCCGTGTTTCCTTCGGAACGGTCAACGTGCTTGTCGGCTGGCGGGGATCACTGATGACCATGGTCGTCGGCGCCGTCGCGCCCGGCGAATACTCATAGAAGCCGGGAATCTCGATGTCGTCGATGTTGATGTCGATGTCGAGCAGCTCGCGCAGCACGGTGTACTTGGTAGCGACGCTGAAGCTCTTCGATTCCGCTGCCGGCGGTACCTTCAGACGTTCGGCGACGCTGACCGTACGGAACTCGAGCGTCTTGCCTACAATGGGTGACTGGGCGGTGATGTCGAGTACCGTCGTCCGCTGCGCTGGCAGGTTGCGCACCGTCGCCGCTGACGCCTCGTCGATCACCGTCTTCGTGCCCACACTGCTCACGCCGGTCGTCGCCGTGCCGGGATCGATCCTCGTGCCGGTCCCGGTCACACCGCCAACGATCGGACCGCTCGGGAAGGCGACGATCGGTGTCGTGGAACCGACGGTCGAACCGATGGTCGGACTGGTTGTCGAGCGTGTCGAGAATGTGCTGCCGAGCGTGACGGTACGCGATGTCCCGGTCCCGGCGGCCCCGGACAGTGCCGCGGCGGTGCGACCGCTGCCCGGCAGTGCGGCGTGGGCCGGTTGCGGGGCGTTGGACGGCGCGACGGTTGCGGGCGAGGTCCGCGCCAGGCCGCTCGATGGCGTGACGCCACCGGATCCGGCGGTACCGGCCGGTGCTGCGCCGCCGGCCGTGTCGGCGAGCTTGTAGCGTGCCACGAAATCGGCAAGCGTCTGCTGCGATGCGCGGGCGCCGTCGATCCTGGCGATCTCGGCGAGTGCCGGCGATGTTGCGAGACGTGTCGCCGCTTCGGTACCGAGCATGAGCTGGCGGATGCGGTACATGTCGGTCTGGACGCGCGCGAACGCGAAGTCGACGATGTCATCCGCAACCGACACCTTGTGGTCGAGCCAGTCAATGAATCCACGGACACCAAGCGCATCGAGCTGTGACAGTTCTTCGCGCTGGCTGGCAGCGAACAGGGCGTTGACGGCCGAGCGCCACGAAGCGCCGGTCGAGAGTGCAGTCAGCTCCTTCAGCTCGTCATCCGACATGCGACCGGTGAAGACGAGCTCCTTCGCCTGGCTGTCGAAGGCGAGCCGGTTCGCGAAAGATTGCGGCAGCGGCGATGCGCCTGCGGGCAGTGCGTCGAGCGCTACGCGCACGTTCTGACGGAGCGGCGAATCCATCAGTGCATCGCGCAGCTCCATCATGCGAGTGACGGAGAGAGCGTCCAGCGCACCCGTCGTGCCCCAGGTCTCCTCCGGCTCCGCCAACTCCGGCACCGTGGGGTCGAGGGGATCCGGTTCGCGCGGCTCGTTGTCGTCGATCCGGCCGGAATCCACGAACTGCGGCGCCACCGCATCGGTCGCGACGCGAATCGCGGACAGCCGGGCGCGGACCTCATCACGCCGATTCAGCCAGCGGCCGCGGCGCTGGCCGTATTCGTCAATGGTCGCCGCAAACTCCGGAGCGACGCTTTCGGTTACGAGCAGTCGCGGCTCGTACCAGATCTGCGGGACCGGAACGTAGATGCGAAGTTCGTCGCTGGACGACAGATCGAAGGCAGACAGGCCGGCGCTCTCATCGAGAACGACGCCGAGCTGTTCGACGGGAACGGGAACGGCCTCGATCGCGAAAGTCTCCGGCAGCAGGTGCTGTCGCCCTGCTCGTGGCTCGAACCCCTCGACCGGCAGGACACCGACCGGCGGAATACGACGGAATTCGGCGGCCAGGAGTCCGCCGGCAGGCGGGATAGTGCCCGGTTGAACGGGTGGCAGACCGGTCGCGGCGAGATGCTCCGCGAACTGGAGGATGCGCGCGTTCGCGAGGTACGGGTTCGACAGGCTGGTGGGCAGAGGGCTGCGGCGCCGCGGTCGGCCGCCGGCGCGGACG
>Ga0055448_10000506_pt1 | contig 10165 bp, 9 predicted proteins | sample China_Galinas_PW_4_FD_57744 | JGI IMG/M metagenome (GOLD analysis project Ga0055448, IMG submission 57744) | Wetland microbial communities from San Francisco Bay, California, USA, that impact long-term carbon sequestration - China_Galinas_PWA_D2 | ecosystem: Environmental > Aquatic > Marine >... | reverse complement strand
TTTATGTTGTAAAATTTCTTGTGTTAAAAAGCCATCACCACAACCAATTTCAAAAATGCTGCTACTTTTATCAAGCGATACGCTGGCAAGCATCTTTTGAGTAATTTTTCGATCACGCAAAAAATGTTGGCCATATTTTTTTTTAATTCTAATTTTATTTGATTTAGCCATAATGTTACGGCATTAGTGCTTCGCGGAAGAAATCAAGCTCTTCCAGCACCTTGCCAACCCCTTTAACTACACAAAATAATGGGTCTTCTGCAACGCGTACCGGTAACCCTGTTTCTTTAGAAATTAATTGATCAAGCCCGCGTAACATAGAGCCACCACCTGCCATTACAATACCTTTATCAACTAAATCTGATGATAATTCTGGCGGCGTATTTTCTAAAGCAACGCGTACCACATCCACAATGCTTGCAATAGTCTCAAGCAATGATTCATTAACCTCACGTGAAGTAAGCGTAACAGTTTTTGGAACACCAGTCACTAAATCACGCCCTTTTACTTCAACCATTTGCTTTTCTTCATCTTGATTTAATAATGCAGCGCCAATATCAATTTTAATTTGTTCAGCAGTTCGTTCGCCAATCAACAAATTATATTTGCGTTTAACATATTGGACAATTGCTTTATCCATACTATCACCACCAACACGCACAGAACGGCAAAATACTACTGATTTAAGTGATATCACGGCAACTTCCGTGGTGCCACCACCAATATCAACAATCATACTGCCTGATGGTTCCTCTACTGGTAATCCTGCACCAATAGCTGCTGCCATCGGTTCGATAATGGTATGAACTTCGCGTGCACCGGCCTGTTTTGCTGAATCTTTAACTGCTCGTTTTTCAACCTGCGTAATACCTGAAGGTACGCCGATAATCATGCGTGGCTGCACTAAAGTGCGCCGATCATTATGCACAGCACGAATAAAATAACGCAGCATACTTTCTGTTAATTCAAAGTTGGCAATCACCCCATCGCGCAATGGCCTGCTGGCAATAATATTTTCTGGTGTTTTGCCCAACATTTCTTTTGCGCTTTTTCCTGCAGCTAAGACATGATTACTATCACGGCGAACGGCAACCACCGATGGTTCATTGAGCACGATTCCTTTATTGCGTACATAAACCACTGTATTGGCTGTTCCCAAATCAATTGCAACATCATTTGAAAAAATACTAAATAGCCGACGCGCCGGAAAAAATTTCATACCAATCCTTAATAATTAAATTCTATACCGACCGACACTTTGTGCGTTTTAACCGAATGAGCGGTGACAAATACTGATGAAGGAACATCCCAACTTAAAAAGATAATCGGCTCAAAATTACGATCAACTTTCACTTTACCAAAATCATAAAAAACATTAAGTGTAAAATAATCGGACGACCAATCAGATCGTTTTTCTACAAAATCCAAGTTTGATGGAACCGTTGGATTTGGACACGTGTCGCACCATACATCTTTACCATGCTTGGTTAAGGTATAAGCAAGACGAAAGCCAAGGCCACCACGTAAATTTTCTAACGTTATATAAGGTGATAATACAAAGGTATAACCGGGATCAACATGAATTGGCCGTACTAATACGCCATACAAATATGATTCTTCACCAGCCGGTACACGCCGCGTAAGGGTTCGTGCAAATCGTTTACTCAATCGAGTAAATATCCCAAACTTCAAATCTTCTTTGAGTTCAAATTCCGCATCACCTTCTCCATAGATACCATAATGGCCGTCGCCCCCAAATGGTACGCTCGCCGGCAAGTTAATATCCATGCGTTCGCCACTGGGCAAAAGCGCCCCAAGCCGTATGCCGGCATTGATACTGCGGCATTTACATACGTATTCCCACAAATGACCAAATCGTGCATATATATCAACATCACCAATACCACTTTGTGCCGCATGCTGGCACAACAACCCAATCTCTTCGTTCATACTACGCCTGATACGATCAAGTTCGAGTACATCATTATCAGAGATAACGATGGTTACCTCACTGCGATCTAAATAAAAACGCTGCCATGAGTTGCTCCCCATCAAAAAGATATTGGCACCAACTGAAAACCAACTGCAAATTTGTTGCCGAAAAGCAAAATCTACCCCTTCTGCTTGAATCTTTCCGCTTACTTTATATGGAAACGTACCGCCGCGCCATTCTGGACGCAAAGGATTTGGTTTACCAATCAATACTAATGATTTTGCCAGTTCATCAAGTCTAAAAACACCGCCTGGCATAAATATTTCTGGTAATCCTGTTTCAACTTCATTCGATCCATACGATCTACGCGCAGTAGTAAAGAATGGCTCTACTCGAGCATGTGAAGAACGCCCATCTACTGAAAAAAATGGCCGTTGAATTAAAGGAAAATAGCGATTATCAAATACCATTGCGGATGATGACATCATGAGTGATACGCTCAAGACAGTGATAGATAAGATATTCAAAAACATTTTCGCTGCACGCATAGCTAACCTGTGTGTGTTTAATACTTCATTTTGTCTTTTTCAAGTGGCTTTGTATTGCTTAAAAAGCAGGGATTAGCATAGCATGTTGGCACAAAAAAGCGAACTCGTAGACTTGCTGCATATTTGTGCTACAATCTCAAATATTTTTCAAATATTTTTAAATAAGAATTTTCAGCTGAAAAGGAGACAGCATGGTGCCTCAAAACATCCAGGCAATCGTTCTTGCTGCCGGCAAGTCAACACGATTTAACACTGGAAAAAGCAAGCTCCTTGAAACAATATGTGGCCAAGCCATGATTCTGTACCCGACCAAACTTTTACATCGATTGGGTCTTGAAACTACACTCGTCGTTGGCTATCAAAAAGATGCGGTAAAAGAAACCGTTACTAACGTACTCAATGACACCGTTACCTTTATTACGCAGGAAGAGCAACGGGGTACCGGCCATGCAATTGCCTGTACGCAAGAACAATGGCACAAAGATCATATTTTAATTATGAATGGTGATATGCCACTTGTTGATAAAAAATTACTTGATGAACTCTACGAAAAACATATCAAAACAGATGCTGCTATTAGCTTTGTAATTGCCCATAACTCGGATCCACGTTTAGGCTATGGCCGCGTTATTACTGCCGATGATAAAATAGCTATTGTTGAAGCAGCTCATTTTAAAGGCGATACACAAGAACATGGCTTTGTAAATGCAGGCGTATATTTAGCAAAACGCAGTTTTTTGCAAGAATGCATTAATCTTATTGAACAAAACCCTGAAAAAAAAGAATTTTATATTACCGATTTGGTACATATTGCAAGTAACAGAAACCTTACGGTAAGCACCGTTAATGCGCCATTTGATATCGTACGTGGCGTCAATACCATGCAAGAATTATGGGCCGCAGAACATATAAAACGCGCAGAACTTGTTCGCCATTGGATGAAACACGGGGTGCGCTTTTCAGCACCGCAAAGCGTGCATATCGATTGGCAAGTAACCATTGGGGCTGGCACCCGTATTGGGGCCGGTGTACATTTACTACAAGGCTCACATATCGGCATGAATTGTACCATCAAAGAATTTACCATAATACGCAATAGCACAATCGCTGATAATGTTACGATTAATTCTCATTGTGTAATTAAAGAATCAGCTATTGATTCGTGGTGCACCGTAGGCCCATTTGCTCATTTACGCAATCAAGCTGAACTACGTGAAGAAGTTGAAATTGGTAACTTTGTTGAAGTTAAACAATCAACTATTGGCACGCAAACAAAAGCAAAACATTTGGCCTATTTAGGCAACGCTGAAATTGGTAAAAAAGTAAATATTGGGGCCGGAACTATCACCTGTAATCATAATGGTGTTATTAAACAAGAAACAACTATTAAAGATAATGCATATATTGGCAGTAATAATACCTTAGTTGCGCCAATCACTATTGAAGAACATGCTTTTACCGCAGCCGGTTCAGTTATTACTGAAAATGTACCCGCCCAAGCTCTCGCAATTGGCCGTGCGCGCCAAATTAATAAAGAAGGCTACGCTAAAAAACTTCGTGAACAAAATAATTTGACCAAAAATTTGAATAATCCGAGTGATGAAGGATTGTCATTTATGGGCGCATGTAAAACTGAGAATGATATGTCATCTACCGATAATTAACTTATGATCAAATTTATACACACAGCAGATATCCACTTTGGCATGGAAAACTATGGCCGCATAGATGCACAAACTGGTATCCATTCGCGTCTGCTTGATTTTAAACGTGCGCTTGATTTTTGTATTGATACGGCTATTGCCAAAGAAGTTGATTTCTTTTTATTTGCTGGCGATGCGTATAAAACAGCGCATCCGAGCCCAACGCAACAGCGACTTTTGATGCAATGTTTTTTGCGGTTATATAAAGCCAATATTCCAGTGGTGATTATTGTGGGTAATCATGATAACCCACTCAGTTTTGGTAAAGCACACTCGCTTGATTTATTTAATGAGATGCCGCTTGATGGTTTTTACGTAGTTTCAAAACCAACTACCATTAAACTTGAAACAAAAAATGGTCCTATCAACATTGTCGGTATTCCCTGGCCTACGCGTAACACGATTGCCCTATCGGAATCACATCGCTATAAAACTGCCGTGCAATTAACTGAATATATTTCTGATGCAGTCAGTAAGATTATTGCACAAAAAGCAGCTGAACTCGATCCAAACATTCCGGCAGTTCTTTCAAGCCATTTAACCGTGAGCAACGGCATTTTCTCAGGATCAGAAAAACGGGCAATTTATGGCACCGATCCCATATTGCTGCCATCACAACTCGCCATCAAACCGTTTGATTATGTTGCACTCGGGCATTTGCATCGGTATCAAAATTTAAACCCGAAAGGCCATCCGGCTATTGTTTATTCAGGCTCAATTGAACGGGTAGATTTTGGTGAACGGAAAGAAGATAAAGGATTTTGTTTAGTTACGTTCAAAGATAAAAAAGAAACCACCCATGAATTTATTAAAACGCCAATGCGGCCATTCATACAAATTGAAGCTCATGTAAAACCAGGCCCGCATGATCAAACGCAAGATATTATTGCTGAACTTGAAAAATATGATATTTCAGGTGCTATTGTAAAAATTTTATATCATTTGCCGCCAGGACGTGTTGATCGCGTTGATCTCAAGAAATTGCAAAAATATTGCGCTGATGTGATGTATCTGGTGGGCATTATTCCGGTGCGTAAGCCAGCAGAACGGCAACGACGCACCAGTATGAATGTAGAAATGGATTTACCAACATTGCTGAATAATTACTTTGCAACCAAGCCAGAATTAGCCGATAAAAAAGAGCAACTGATCGAAAAAGCAGTTGCTCTTCAAAATGAATTAGATCAGGAAGCTGAAGTTTCAGAATCTTGAGATTTCCATGAATGCACATAAGAATTTAAATCATAGTTTTCTTCTATTTTCCGAGCACAATCTTTAAGAGACTTGCTTATATATCGAGGCTCAATTTCAGGAAACATGGGTGGTACACATGTACAGACTCGGAGCATCATAAGAAATTCAACGGCATCTGCTTCTGATTTAAATTCTTTAATCTTTAATTTATCTGCTACTACCAAAGCAGACAACCTTAAAAGGTGCAAATCAAAAAAAAATCTTGCATACATACCTTCAGAAAATTCTGAAGAAGCGTCTTCCATTCTTTCTTGAGAAGAGTTACAAATAGCTGATATATTTAAATATATCAGATACGAGCTTTTTTGCAATAAAAAACCTCAATAATGCACGATAGAAGCATCATTCATGAGTTCTTTTTTATAATTATCAAGCATGCCCATATAGCGCGGTTCACGCAGCGTATTGATAATCTCGAGGCGGCGGTCTTCAAGCGGCATGATACGTTTTTCTTCTTTTTTCAATAATTTAAAGAGATCATAGCCCCGTTCACGCGCAATTGGCTTTGAAATGTCTCCTGGTTGCATCTCATGGATAAATCTCATCTCTTGGGCAAGATCATCTTTATTAATCCAAAACGGTTCACCCCATTCAATTTCACGCACTGCGCGAGGCTTTTCATTCAAGAGCAATAACCGTTCTTTCAATTTTTCTTTATTGGACATTTTACTATAGGGAACAAATGCACGCTCCAGTTGATAACGAGCAAGCAAATATACGGGATGTTCATCATAATATTTTTGAATCTCTTTTTCTGGCACCATCACCGCATTGCTTTGTACTTTAAACCCAACAACTTGTTGTACGGCTGTCATATCGCCAAACTGTTTGCGTCCTTCTTCATACGTATAGCCGGCCTGCTCAAAAATTTGATGCATCTGTTCCATGGTAAGATTATTTTCGCGCTGCACTGCTTTTAAATGTTTATCAATTGCATCATCATCGGGCATCATTTTATATTTTTTTGCATCTTGCACCATTAATCGCTCAAGAATGATATCTTCTTCTGAACGAACTGAACCATCAATGCCTGGACGATTAATTGATGACTGCGTAATGATATCGGTTTCTTCAGGGCCGAAAATCACCGTTTTAATTTGATCAACTATTTCTAAATGCTCATGAGGATATGAAGGAACTGAAATATTTTTTGGCAAAGCTGCAAGCTGTTGCTCTTGTTTGGCTAATTCTGCGCGTTCTTGTGCTGCTGCATTGCGTTGTTTACGTGTAAGCCTTTTTTTTGCGTGCATTGTGCCAGTAATCATGCATAATACTGCGATTACTGCTCCCATAATTTGTTTTGCTTTCATTTATATACCCTTACTAATACTAAGAGAAGCTATTAAGTGATGATATTTTAGCATAGAAATGAGCAAACAAAAACCCGCCCCGAAATGGAGCGGGCGGGTATCACACATTCTTTAAAAATCTACGTAGATTGTGGCCCAACTTGTTGTGATGCAGCTGGTGTAGGTTTATTTTTTTGTTGCATTTGTTGCTGCTGCATTTGTTGCTGCATTTGCATTTGTTGTAATTGCTGCATCTGTTGTGCTTGTTCTTGTTGGATTGGTTCTTTGTTGATTACTACGTTGTATGTATCTTTCAATTTTGCAATTTCAGCTTCAAGAACCTGCATACGTTTATCGCGTGTTACATATTGTTCAACCATGGCACGCACTTCTTCAAATGGCCGACATTGCGTTTCTTGTTTGCTTTTTGCATTGATAACCCAACACAAATTGTCTTTCACTTTAATCATTTCGATTTGAGGTGTTTTATCAATACCTAAAATTTTATTTTTAACTATCGGATCCATGCCTGGCGTATGTTGTGTTACTAGTTTGAAATCACGCACCTTATCTCCAAGCTCTTCTTCTTTTACAATGCGATCAAAGTCTTGCGGGTTTGCTTTTACTTTATTGTAAAATGCTTGAGCATCAGCTTCATTTTGGAATGAAATACCCACTACATTTACGCCACCACGTGCAATCAAAATATCGGGTAATTTTTCTTTATTTTCTTCATAAAAAGCACGAAGTTCTTGTTCGCTTACTTGAACCGGATATTTTTCTGCAAAGAATTTTGTATTGAGCAACTGTTGTGCTGATTGTATAATTTGATTCAATTCTTCTTGATAGGCAGGCGTTTTATCAACCCCTTCTGCGCTAATATATTTATCAATTACTAACTGGCTCGTGCGCCCTTCTAAAAATTTATCTTTCGCATCAGGCATAAAAGCAACTAAGCCACGCAAATTATTTTTATCAACAAATTGATCAAATTCTTGTTCAAACATTTTTTGCGTCATTACTGGCTTACCATCAATCGAAACGATGACGGGACTTCCATCATCCACTACCGCCATATCAGCTGAAGCTGGCGTAATTGGAGCCTCTTTTCCCCCTTTTGGCCAACATCCTGGTAATAAGGTAATAATTCCAATTGCGAGTAAAGCAACTACTTGTTTATGCAAAGAAGTACCACGAATCATGCAAAATCCTTTCATTTAGGTAACACTCCAATACCACACCTGCAGGCACACTGCCTGCAAGTAATAATTCACACAAGGTATAAAGCAAAAAATCAAAACGATCAAGTTTGATTTCCCATAATTTCTATTTTAAAATGGGGCTAATTTTTTTAGGGTATGTATTAAACACTTTAATTGGGGAACGTTGATGACAAGAAAAATGCTATTACTCACGTTAATGAGTATGCTATGTGGCGTACCTAAAATATGGAGCATGGAAGAAAAAGAATCATGGGGCGCAGGAGTGGGGGCAACACTTAGTTTCTTAGGTCATATAACTATGAAACGAGTTGATTCCAACTATCGGATAAATAATGCTACCCAAAATAGCACTTTTACTTTTAATCAAACAATATGCACGCATGCTACAACACGAACTGCTCTCGATATATGTAACGATATAACTCTTATTGATACAAAAGCTTTTCCTTTGTGCAGACGTCTTGCTGATGCATGCGAAGAAATATTACTCGCTGCAAAAAGGCGTGATTTCCAAACCATTACCAAAATTCACCAAAAAACAAAAGGAATGAAACCACCAGCTATTGAACTGATTTGTGAAAATTTTTGTAATCATGCTGATGAGAGTACTGCACAACAACTTAATCGCTTGCGCAAAGTAACAAAACCAGCTACTTCATTTGTTGCCCCAGATCATCGAACTGATACTCTTGAAGATTATCGAAAAAAAGAACAGGAACTTGCTGAAAGTGCTGATTATGTCAATAAACTTACTATAGCCGCCGGACAACTTGATGAATTTATGAAAAGTTCAAAAAATTATCTGAGTAATTTACGATATGAGGGAGGCACTTCCCAAAAACGAATTCTTGCTGAAGTAGACAGTCAACTTGAAGAAGTTATGGCTACCGCAGCAGCATTGCGGGCAACTATCGGACTTGATAGTCTTCCTCAAATAGGACGCAGAGACATCTTCTTGCCTGCTGGTGATACAGGGAGCATTTATAGTGTAGGTGATGAACACTGGCCTTCTGAAAGTTCCTCAACATGCCCTGTGGTGTATGATCTCAGTACACCGCACGTCTCGCCTACAATACGCAGAAATGTTACATCATCAGCCCCAATACTTACTGCTGAAAATTTACAAAGATTTACTGAAAGTAACCCTATGCATTCTGGACGTCCTTATGCACCAAGTATGGTAGGAAAAATTCCCCACCCACCACGCACCGTAACAGGAACAGAAATACATAGAAGATCATCAGTTCCTCATATAAATCATTTTTCTTCTGACAGATCAGATAAAACCAGCAAATCTGCCTCTCAACATGTTGAAATGGATGAAGAAACTATGGAAAAGTTCAAAGCATTCCTTAAACAACAAGGTGTAACTGAAATAGAAGATGAAAGTGAAAAAGTGGTGCAAACAACACAAGATAAAAAAAATGAATCAGATGAATCAGATGAATTAATTACTGTTAGTTACAGCATGTAAATTAAGTTACTCGGCAGGCAACAACTGCACTCAATGAAGCAGGTTTAAGTGATAATAATTGCTTTCCTACTTCCTTGAGTGTTGCCCCCGTAGTTACCACGTCATCAACAATCACTACATGTTTATTATAATATTGACGAAGATCACCACATAATTGAAATGCATTTTTTACATTTGCTTTGCGATCAGATTGCGCAACATGCGATTGAAAAGGACGTCGTGTTACACGCTTAATAATATGTGCACGCGGTTTACCACTTTTTTGTGCTAAAATTTTTGCAATTTCATCCGCTTGGTTATAGCCACGCCGTGCAAATCGGCTCCAATGCAATGGAACGGGTATCCAATAATCGATTGATTGATGAGAAATTACCGTTTTTTCCCATATCAGCTGCCCCAATTGTGCACTGGCTGCAATATGGCCACCTGATTTACTCAATACTAAATTACGCAGCGGCGGCTTATAATCTGATACCGCAAAAACTTTCATCGATTTAGTTGGGGTTAACTGAAGCACTGTTGAAACCACTGACTGTATCTGCTGTTGACATGCAATACAAAATACTATGCGCTGTGTCAAAAATTGTTTACAGCTCGCGCAAAATGGCGGTGCAAGTATGTCTATACAGCGTGTAATAATGGAATTATATATTGATCGAATCCCCACAAAATCACCCCGCTCATAATTCCGGCTACCATATCATCTGCGAATATACCCCATACAGATGGTAATCGTTGTAA
>Ga0055448_10000504_pt1 | contig 10186 bp, 9 predicted proteins | sample China_Galinas_PW_4_FD_57744 | JGI IMG/M metagenome (GOLD analysis project Ga0055448, IMG submission 57744) | Wetland microbial communities from San Francisco Bay, California, USA, that impact long-term carbon sequestration - China_Galinas_PWA_D2 | ecosystem: Environmental > Aquatic > Marine >... | reverse complement strand
TGCAATTCAATCAAAAAGAGCAAATCAACCTGCTCTTCCTGCCGTGAAATATGTTCGGTAAGGGTGATACCAACATCGGCAAACCCCTTGCGCGCTAACATTTTTTTAAGAGAGCGAGTAGACTGATCAATTAATCCTTTCTGATATGATTTTCCAATTAATCGATTAATTAATATCTGTTGAATCTTTTTACGCAACCCATGCCATTCGTGTTCATTAACGGTATTTTTTAACCGTACACTCACCCGTGCAATACGAAAAATTTCTCCCCGTTCAAAAAGTAATGAAACGGTAACTGATTTTGTTTCTGGATCACGTTCAAATGAACTGGTAACACGCGCATTAAGATATCCTTGCCGTGCAAAAGCATTTTTTATTTTCTGTACTGCTTGCAGATGTTTTTCTTCATCAAAGATATCCCCTGGTTCCATCTCATAATATTGCCGATATTTTTCTTTACCAACTAAGATTCCCTTGAGTTTCAATCGTTCAAATAACCAATCACTCAAAAAACTGATATGAAGATCAAACAGATTTTTTCCTGTTTTAGTTAGTTGAAACTCAAGCGAAGTAAACCGTTTTTGCGCTGCTAACTGATGTATAAGTTGTAAGATATCTGCTTGAGTGATCAATTTTCCTTCTTGCCAATCAACCAGATGCATAAATTCCTGTTCATCCAATGGAATATCTGCATCAAAGGTCAAAGTCCCTAATACAAACGAGCGATGAAGCTGCTGCATTTGTTCTGCTACCTGTGCTGATATATCAATATGATACAGCTCAGCTGCATGGGTAGAAAAAGAAAAAATGAGAAGTAAGAGAACTAATCGAATATATGTCACAAACTTTCTTTAGGATACAATTTTTCACTCATAATACTTATAATGAGCGTGCCCGAAACAAGGTAATTGAGCAACTGCATATTCATCATAAGAGCCTTGTTCAATTGGCCTGGTTTGTGCAAATTTTAAACGCCATTCATCATATGTATGGCCCATCATATCGCACATAGTTGTATCAGAAACTTCTTCGAGACATTCAATAATGTTGAGTATATCGTGCAAATATATACTATTACTTCCGGGTTTATTATGCAGTGCAGAAAGCAAAAGCATGTTTTCTCTTTCAATTGCATAAAAAAGCGCTGTTCTTCCTTTTTTATCTTGTTGATTAGGATCAACCAGCGTTTTATCCAGCAAATAATAAATTTTTTCAACATTACCTTCTTGCGCTGCTTTCATTAAAGGGGTAATCCCGGTAAATATTGCAAATCTAAAGCGCGGGACTATCTCAGTATCTTTCATAAATTCAGTAAATAATTCTTCTAATAAGACTTCTCGTTCATGATCCGCTATAATTTTATTTTCAGATTTACCAAATAACCAATATAAAAATTCCATTCCATACGATGATTGAGAAGAAAATAATCCTAACGAAATACCCAAAATCAAATAATATATGCGCATAAAAATCCCCGCTGGATTATACTGATACCGTATAATACCAAAACGGGGAAGTAATGTATGAAAATTAATTATTCTAAGGCTAAAAGATTTGAATTTTCTTTATCTGAATCTGAACTTGAATTCCAATTGGATGACCCTTCTTGACCAGATAACATTAGAGCCACACTTCTTTCTAATACTGGACTATGCCATTTTACATCTCTTAGTATTTCAGTACTATCTAACACATCTACATTGTTAATACGGCAAGTGTTATATCCATTAAATCCTTTATGAAGAATAATCTCACGGTTTCCATATCGACGCGCTAGATCTACAAAAACTGCTGATTCTTTTATATCTTCTTCATTAAGAAATTTTTTTGCTTTTTCTTTAAAGACTTCCCATTGATTTCGAGTATGTTTTTCGCTAGGCCGCGCAGCTTTCCAGAGCAATGCCATAACTACCGGATCTAAAGCATATCCTGGTTTATACATCTCAAAGTATTTTTTACAAGATTCCGTACTTTCTGTCTCTGGAAAAACATATGTATCCAATACTCTATATGAAGCACAACGCAAATCATCAATCGAAAAGCCCAATTTAGCAAACTGCCCACCCTTTTTAAATTGAGAAATAGCATAAAACATAATTGCAGGATCATTAGATTGCACTGCATCTATGAGAAATTTCTTAATAAAGACCTCTCTTCGCATAGCCCTCTGATCTTCATCTCTGTCGTATATATCAATCAACTGATCACTCAAAGATTGCTCAAATTTTTTTGATTTTTCTGTTGATAGGCGATCAGGATTAATCGACACACTTTTCATCCAGCTTGCTAATTCTGAGGAACCTAATGATTCTATTTCATCGCTTACTTCTTTAGTGGGTGCTTTATATTTTTTAATTGGATGTAAATATCTCTTAGGTTCTCTCCAGCGTGTAATTTCAAACCAACTTCTTCCTGCATACTCTTCTGTGTCTCCCCAAATCTCTAGGGTCATTCCTTTTTTAGAATCAACAAGTTCATATTCAACTCGTTTGAAGAGCTCTTCATCTTCAATATCTAGTTTAGCAAGTGTTGGCAATTGATCATTTAATTGAGTACGTGCATCTCCAGAAATATTAATCGCCCGAGCAATTTTGTTTATTATTCCATCAATTAATACATCATTAAATTCATAATTCATACAATTGAGCAGCACTGTTGCACATTCATTGTCTTGTAATGCCCTATTCAATAATTCTGTCTTTCTACGATCGTTAAAATTACTCCACTCAACTTGAAGCCCACAATTGGAAAGAACTTGAGCTATTTCGAATAGATTCATATTAAGAACATCTTTCAAATGCTGTTGCTTTAATGAAGCGCTTCCTGCAACCCATTGAATACATTCAATTGCTTCACATTCACTTTCAATACAAGCCCTTAATATGATATCCAATAAATCTCTACCAGTATCTTTGTCATTTAGTGGGACAAGAGCTCGTAATGCGCGCAGGTCATCCACTTGAACCGCTAAATCAATCGGAGTTGCTCCTTCTTGGGCTTGCAGCATAACATTAGCACCATGCTCAACAAGCCATGTGATCGCATTGTATTTTTTATTTTTTACCGCCAAATGAAGAAATCCTTCTCCATATTTATCTTTATAAGATTTGATTTTTTCTTGATCACATTCAGCCAATAATTTTGGATCATCTCTTTCAATTGCTTCCTTTATTGGAAGAATAGCTCTTTCTCTTCGTGTTTTGAGTTTTGCTTGAACGAGCTTAGCCCAATCAGTTGAGTTTTCTGCTTTTCTTGTTTCTTCAACCGCTTCTTTAAACCAATTACCAGTGGAGGTTGGTTGTAATATCTTCTTTAATTGATCTTTTTGTTTTTGTGCAACAGATTCCAAAGCACCAAACGATTGCTTCACTTGTTCAAGGAGTTGAGTAGCTAATTCTAAATCAGTGCAGTTTTTAGCTTCTTCTTTGTCTCCATCATCATCAGATTCCGCTGATTCTTTGCCTTGAGTTTCATCGGATTGTACACCTAACTGTTTTAAATTATTATGAGTCGCTCTAGCGATTTTTTCTGATTTTTGTACTGAAGTTAAAGCCGTAGTTAAAAGAGCTGTGGCTTTCTGCAAATTTCTTTTTTTCTCTTCTTCCGTTTCTTCTCCATCATCTACCGCTTCTTTGCCTTTATCTGGTGCCTGATTTTTTCTTTCTTCTAACTCATCAAATGTATAATCTTCTTTTTCTTCTTTTGTATTAGTTCCTAAAGATGAGTCTTCTTCATCAATCGGCTCTTTGCCTTTTCCATCTTTTGACTTTGTTATCACTATCTTCAAATCTTTTTCTTCAGTTTTATCACCTGGAATAAATGATTCTCCCCCATAACCATCAAAAATTTTATCTATTCTTGATTCTGGTTTCTTTTTCCAACCAAACCATGCAAAAATACGAGAAAAAATATTGCCATGTGCTTTAGATGTACGGTATGTACTTGTATCCGGTTTTCCACCCTCTATATCGTATGCTCCCCCTGATATGGAAGAAGAAATATCAAGTTCCGCTTCTGGATCACCAAGAAAAAAATCGCCTATTTTTTGTGTTGCTGCAGACATGGTATTTTTAATCCAATCAATTGGATTCCACCATGCCGCTTGAGCTGGCATTGCTGTACCTAAAGAAATAAAAATAAGCGCTAATACTGCACATTTTTTGATCGATTTCATATTTTTTTAACCCCCTAACATACTCAAGAAAAATGGGCCTATTTGAGAAGAATACCAACTTATAGTGGAAAAGCTAGTATAACCCCCCATTTCTAGGCTATATCCCCAGTGTATTCTATCTGAAAACCTTCTTCAAATGGGCTAAAAATATATCGATCTGATGGAGTTATTCAATAACGCGGAAAACTCCTCTATAGTCTTTCTCTTTGATAAATGGCTCTACCTGGAGATCCTGTAGATCAAGCTTGGCTTCTTCCTTATGAATAACATCCAAAAAATCTTCTACCCGCTCTTTTTCCCCGCATGCAATGAGCCGTACTTCATTCTGGCCGCCTCTCAGTTGAACGGTACCTTCTATATTCAATTTACGTGCATGCTTTTGAATAACGTCTCGCAGATAGGATATGGTAATATCACCCGAAAAGGTGATCCGTAAACATTTATACATACTTCTCTCCTTTTTAACATATGCTACATACTACTCGGACAAGAAGGTAGCAAAAGCTTCTCCTACGTGTCAAAAAAGAATCATCAAAATATGCATCTGGAGATAATAAGCAAAAGAGAGTATACTTAAAACCAGATATCAAAGGTAAGGAATCGCTTGTATGAATAAAAAATCAGTTCGTGTTCGTTTTGCGCCATCGCCAACTGGGTTGATGCATTTAGGCAATATTCGCACTGCATTATTAAATTATCTTTTTGCTAAAAATCGCAATGGCACCTTTATTTTACGCATTGAAGATACCGATCGGCAACGTAATTTCGATCCAGGCGGCAAAAAAATATTAGCAGATTTAGATTGGCTTTCTTTATCATTTAATGAAGGTCCTTTCTTTCAATCAGAGCGCACGGCACTGTACCAAGAAAAATTAAAAGAGTTGCAAGAAAAAGGATGTTCGTATCGTTGCTTTTGTACCCAAGAAGAACTTGAAAAAAAGAGGCAACGGCAAATTGCGCTTAAACAACCGCCACGATACGATCGTACGTGTCTCAAACTATCTAAAGACGAAATTGCTGAAAAATTGGCGCAACACGTTCCCTTTATTTGGCGTATGAAACTTGATCCTTCAGAAAAAATTACTATTCAAGATATGGCACGTGGCCCAATTACTTTTGAGTTAAAAAACTTTTCAGATTTTCCGCTCACTCGTCAAGATGGCAGCGCAACCTTTATGTTTGCTAATTTTGTTGATGATGCTGATATGCATATCACTCACGTATTGCGCGGTGAAGATCATCTGACAAATACGGCCGGGCAAGCAGCATTATATAAAGCATTAGGATTAGAACTTCCTATTTTTTGGCATCTTCCTATTTTATGCAACATCGAAGGTAAAAAATTATCAAAACGAGATTTTGGCTTTTCATTGCATGATCTCAGGCAAGCTGGCTATTTACCAGAAGCAATTTGCAACTATTTAGCAACTATTGGCGGCGGTACATTTAAAAATGAAATTATGAGCTTAGATGAATTAGCTCGTGCCATGGATTTTGAACATATCCCAACGAGTGGTCAAATAAAATATGATGTTGAAAAATTACGTTGGGTAAATCATAAATGGATTGAACGCATCTCACCAGAATTATTGGTGAACTATACAAAACCATTTTTAATACAAACGTATCCGCAAGCCGCTGAGCTTGATGAGGTAATACTCAGCAAACTTCTTCAAGTAATCAAAACAGAAATGGTTACCTTAGATGATGCTGCTCCTCATCTTAAATTTTATTTTGAAGCACCACAAATAACTAAAAAAGAGCTTGAATCGGTAATTGATAATCAACAGCTCCCAATGGTAATTGCCATTATCAAAAAACATCTTGATTGTTTAGGTGATACTGAATCTTGTATTACTAAAATGAAAAAATCAGCTAAAGAACAGGGTGCTTCCATTAAATCATTATTTACTGGTATCCGTATGGGATTAATGGGCAAAGCTCATGGACCAGGAGTTGTTGAATTAATTAATATGCTTGGTATTGATGAAAGTAAAAAACGGTTAGAAAAGTTAATTTAATTCTTGTCTTATGCAGACGGCAATCAATTTGCACAATTATCTCATTTTCAACTTAAAAAGTTTAGTAATTATCCAAAGATATTGCTTGCCCAATATCTTTGATACAAAGGCACAAATGCTAGGATACGATTCATTCATCGCCTTCGGCTTATTGAACGAATAGATCTACGAATGTGCTTAAAGGAAAAAATTAATTATTAAATAAATCAAATGATCATTTACACAGTAGCTGAAGGATCAGCTAATCGATTGGATAATTTCTTTAAATCAGAGACAATGCCCTCTTTTTCAAAATAATGCATCAAATCAAGAAATTGATCTTCTAAGCATGAGGGCACAAAAAATTCAAATATGCTTTCTTGTTTATCGATAGTGCGATCAAGAACAAGATGTTCCCAGCTGCGCAATACGGCAACAAAAAACCATGCATCTTGTTTAGAAATTTTTGCTTGAAAATAAGAGCAATACATCGATTCTTCCTTGTTAATCACTTTTAATTATGCAACAATTAAACTGTTATATCAATTTTTTTTCATTCAAAAGGGTTGTGTCATGACACAAACTACAAAGATTGGCGTGGTAACCGCCACGATTATTGGAATCAATGCAATGATCGGTTCAGGAATTTTTACTGCACCGGCAGCAATGGCTACTCATGTTGGCCCAGCTGGCATCCTTGCGTATCTTTTTGTGGTTGGTGCAATCTGGTTTATGGCACAATCAATGGCACGGCTTGCCAAATTATTTCCTGAAGAAGGATCCTTTTATACATATGCTTCACAGTGGGGTGGGCATGCGGTTGGCATGCTCGCAGCAGTTTCATATCTCATTGGTTTGTTTATTGCCATGGGATTACTTTCTCGTGTTGCTGGTTTATACCTTGAGCCGGTATTTCCGGTGCTTTCTCCGCAAGCATTAGGCGCTATTACGTTGGGCTCACTTATTGTATTAAATATGTTTGGTGTTGCCCTTTCACAATTAGGACAACATGTATTAATCGCGTGTACGGTATTCCCATTGATTGCAACTACAATTATGTGTTTCCTCAAAGCAAATCCGAGTAATTTAATTCCGTTTGCACCATATGGATTTGGCAACGTATTGAAAGCAACTCGGGTAGTTATTTTCGGATTCTTTGGTTTTGAATCAGCAGCCTCATTATTCAATATTGTAAAAGATCCAGAACGTAACGTGCCCCGCGCTTTAACTTATTCAATTTTAATTGTGGGCACTATTTATACGTTGTTCATCGGATCAATTATTATTTCTACCCCACTGGAATATTTCACCAGTCCTGACATACGCGTATCGGATACGTTAAAATTATTATTTCCCCAGCGCGTGTGGGTTATTAATTTAATTCACTTCTCAATTCTATCGGCAATCATTGGAACTATTCATTCAATGATTTGGGGATCCAGTATGTTATTAGCAACCCTGTGGAATAAGCTAAAAACAATAGGAGCGCATGCAGAATCTTCTGGTGTTGCATTAAAACATAGCACCGCAGTATTGATTGTTGGTCTATGTATTTTTACCAGTTTTTTTACCTTAACTAACATTAATCTCTTTTTTAATTTAACGGCGATCTTTATTATTATGGCATTCATGCTTTCTATGATAACGTTGCTCTCTATTAAAAAAGAATGGGAATCTGGTAACAATATTAAAACCATTTGTGGAATGATTACTGCTTCAATGATTTTTTTGTTTGCCGCTGAAGGCTTGATTCAAGAAATTGTGAATTTATTACCGGTTACATAAGATCAACACGTTGTTGAATTGACTCCTGAGGATCAATGGTGCTATACCTGTACTAAAGTTGCAATATAGGAAAACTGAAAAAAGGAAATCTGATGGTATCTTATAGATATTGCCAGCGTGTAGTAACTCTGATTTTATTTATAACTACGCTTGGTTTCAATCTTACCATCGATGCATTAACCGCTGATGCACGAAATGATCCGGTACCGGTATATACAACCCTTGATCCTCAAAACTATTTATATATGCATGATCGCATGATCTTGAAAGGAATGAAGCCGCAAACTGAAAAAGCGCCGTTCGTGGGCCTTTCTATTTCTCCCTTTGCAGAAAATGCTGATCGTGCGCGTGACATGGATAATAATGTGATCCCAATTGGTGATATTTATGGCCGATGGAATATGTTGGCATTATTATTCGGCCCATTACCAGAAGGAAAAGTGCTCCCACCAACCTTACAAACAGCAAAAGATGTGTTGTTCCCCACCCAACCAGCTGGCGTTCCTATTGATGGCAATCAACTTGTTGATCCGAATCATGAATTTGGCTTTTTCTCAGTGCCAGTGAAATATCGTAAGCGTGGACTACGTACCCAAATTTTAGGGCAAGTATTATGCGATTTTGGTATCTGTTTTCAAGGTGGCGTTTCTGATATTTGCCAAACGGTCACCGGCTTTACCAATCTTACCTGCGATGCAACTCTTGATTGTCCGATTGATCTTAAACTTGGCCAAGATCCACTCACTAAAGATAATGTAAATGAATATCTTATGTGTGAGCTGACAGATATTGCTGATGAGACTGGACTCAATATTTGCAACTTTCATAAATTCTCATTGGAAGATATTCGTTTGAGTATGTATTGGCGCCATGGTTATTCATTAAATAAACAAAGCCCTGATTGGCCGGTTGTCCTTATCATACCCTTTTTTGAACTTGGTGGAAGCTTAGCCACTGCCTCATATAAACGTGATCCAAATACTGCATTTGCTTTATCATTTGGCAGTAATGATCATAATGCCGTTGGCTTTATTGCTGGGCTCGATTTTGATTTTGCACAAACTATTGAAATTGGCAGCCATTTTGGGATGACCCACTTTTTTGCCAAAGATTTTAATAAATTTAGAGTCCCAAATGATGAAAGCCAAAGTGGCATCTATCCTTTTACGACTGATGTAACCATTAATCCCGGGCATAACTGGGAATTTGGCTTAAAGCTGAGTGCCTATCATTTCCTTGAGAATCTCTCCTTCTATTTCCAATATTTCTTGATGCACCATGATAATGATAGTATTAAGCTCAAATGCTGTGATGATGCATTCCAGCCTAAGGTGCTTGAGAAGATCTCCGATTGGAAGGTCCAAGTTGCTAATATGGCCTTCAATTATGATATTTCACCACATGTTTCTCTTGGGTTTCTCTGGCAGGCACCGCTTGCTCGCCGTGGTGCATATAAAACCACTACTCTCATGTTCTCCTTCAATGCATTATTCTAGGTGGACAAATCAATCAAAACCAGTTACCCTGGAAAAGTAAGTATTTTTAATCTCAACCCGAAAGAAGGTGATTAGCCATCATGGCTCGTCGTCCAAATATTAAAGTTCACGTAAGTACTAATATCGATCGAGCATTGCGTCAGCTCAAGAAGAAAATTGAGCGTGAGGGAGTTGTTCGCGATATGAAACGTACCGTCTATTTTGAACCACCAACCCAAAAACGGCGCAAACGCTTGGTTCGAGCAATTAAGCTCAATCTTATGCGCATGATTTCTCAAAGGCTTTATGGCGGCTACTAATTCTCGCACGTCGAGTATTAAACGTGCTCAGAAAGAATCTCAGTTATATCGTACGATATCAGAGCTTTTTATGAAGCTCGCGCAAGATGATCCTCGGTTGGCGGATCTTACCATCAACCGAGTAAGTTTATCGAATGATAAATCGCTTTGTCGGGTATATTTCTACACCGCTCAGGGTGAAGCTGCATTTCGTGAAAAACTCCCCTATTTAATTTTATATAAGCCATCATTACGCAAAGCACTTGCTCAATCTATTAATGCACGCTATACGCCACAAATCGAATTTGCATTCGATGCGCAATTTGAAAAGCAAATGGAACTTGAAGGATTGCTTGAGAAAATTAAAGGAGAATAATCTTCATAATTTGGTTGGCGCTTGTACCGCTTTTTTTATGTTGGGGCTCATTCTTAAATGTTGCAGCATATCGGCTC
>Ga0055448_10000502_pt1 | contig 10201 bp, 10 predicted proteins | sample China_Galinas_PW_4_FD_57744 | JGI IMG/M metagenome (GOLD analysis project Ga0055448, IMG submission 57744) | Wetland microbial communities from San Francisco Bay, California, USA, that impact long-term carbon sequestration - China_Galinas_PWA_D2 | ecosystem: Environmental > Aquatic > Marine >... | reverse complement strand
AGCCGCCCGCGATGCTGGCTGCTGGGTGGCGCTCGGCGTCGTCGAGCGAGCCGCAAGCCGACGCGGTACGCTCTACTGCTCCCTTCTGTACGTCGGTCCCGACGGCACCGTTCGGGCAACTCACAGGAAACTGAAGCCGACGGGTACGGAACGACTGATCTGGGGCGAAGGTGACGGAAGCGGCCTTTCCATCATCCGGATGCCGCCATGGACGGCGGGCGGCCTCATCTGCTGGGAGAACCTGATGCCATTGGCCCGCGCGGCACTCTATGCGAAGGGCGTCGACATCTGGCTCGCGCCGACTGCCGATGCGCGGGATTCATGGCAGGCGACGATCCGGCACATCGCCTGCGAGGGCCGCTGTTTCGTCCTCTCCTGCAATCAGTTCGTCCGTACCGACATGCTGCCACGTGAGTGGCTCAATGCCGCCGAGCCCGCGCTGGTCGAGTGCCGCGGCGGTAGCGCGATCGTCGACCCGTTCGGCAACTACCTGGCCGGTCCGCTCTACGATGACGAAGGCATGGTGATCGCCGAACTCGACTCGTCGGCGATCGCGCAGGCGAGGTTCGATTTCGACGTGAACGGCCATTACTCGCGACCCGACATATTCACTCTGACCGTCAACGAGTCACCTGCGCGGTCCGTGCACACGGTGCGTGAATCCGTGGAAACCACATCGTCGCCACTGGCGCCGCTCGCGGCTGAACCGGACTGAGATGCCGGGCTGAGAACCGACAGCGAACCGGCCGCTCAGTCGGCCTCGATCATCGGCGCGATTCTGGACGCATGGCCGAACATGCCCGGCCAGCCACCCGTGTGAAGGAACACGATCGTTTCCGTCGGATCGATCGCGCCGCTCCGGATGTGGTCGATCATGCCGGCCATCGCCTTGGCGGTATACACGGGATCGAGCATCACGCCTTCGGTACGCGCCAGCAGCTTGATGGCACCTGTGCCTGCGGGTGTCGGCACGGCGTAGCCCGGACCGTAGTAGTGCTGGTCGGTGTGCAACGTGTCCGGATCGACTGCCAGCGTTGCGCCGAGCAGGCCGGCGGCCTCGGTCGCCATTGTGGCGGCCCTCTTCCTCTTCTCGGACTCGCCTCCGCTCACGGCAATGCCGATGCAGCGCCATGCGCCACCGAACAGCCGGGCTCCCAGCTCGAGGCCTGCCTGTGTGCCGCGTGAGCCGCTCGCGTGATAGAGTCGCGTAGCCGAGCAGCCCATGCCGGCCAGTTGGCTGATGAGTTCGCGCGTTGCCTGCACGTAGCCCATTGTGCCAACGGCGTTCGACCCGCCGATCGGCACGTGGAGCGGCCGCTCACCGGCCGCCGAAAGCGCGTTCATCACCTCGGTGACCTTCTCCTGCTCGCGCGCTTCCGCCGTCTCTTCGTCGGTCGCGTCGTAGAAGTGCACATCGGCGCCGAGCACGCGATCGAGCAGGAGGTTGCCCTGCAACTCGGGCCGCGGGCCGTCAGCACCGAGAACAAGCGCGCAGCGGAATCCGGCGATCGCAGCCGCGGCTGCAGTCATTCGTGCGTGGTTCGATTGCACCGCACCTGTGGTCACGATCGCCGTGTAACCGTTGTGCAGTGCATCACCGACAATGAACTCGAGCTTCCTTGCCTTGTTGCCGCCTAGTGCGAGGTCCGTCAGGTCGTCACGCTTGAGCAGAATGCGCGGACAGCGGAGCTCGCCTCCGAGCGCGGCACGCAGTCGCGCCGCCTCGTGAAGCGGCGAAGGCAGGCGAGCGAGCGCGAAGCGGGGCAGCCGGTCGAGTGCCGTACCGACCTCGGCCGGCGAGCGCGCGGATCCGTTCATCACAACTCGACGTCCGGCGCCCGGCCCATCGCCACTCCGATCCGGCTCAGGTGCGCCAGTGCGGTGAACATCATCCGGATCGCGCTCTCGAGCATGGCTTCGTCCGTCGCGATACCGCGCATGGCGAACTGCAACACCCGCACATCAGCCACGGACCGCAGCAATCTCCGGTACTTCCGGACCTCGATGCGACCCGATTTGACGCGTCCCAGACAATCGGCGACCTCGGGCAGGATCAGCAGCGACCGAATCCTGCCCTCACTGTCGCCCTTCACGATCCAGCCGGGATCCACCGCGGGGTGTCCTACCCGAATGTCCTGCATGCCGATGGCTCCGGCGAGCCCGCTGAACGCGCTGCGCGTGTACGCACGGAACCTGAACTCCTCGCGCACGACGTACAGCGCGCGCAACCGTGTGTAGATCTCGGACGACTGACCGTTCTGCTTGGTCATCGTATCCAGCACGACCTTCCGTTCGCCCTCGCTGAACGTGACTCTCCTGATCCGGCGCCCGCGATCGAGGACGCGTTCGCCGCCGAGTCGATCGGCGAGCACCGACCAGACATCCTCCTTCGTCGGCTTCCGGGGCTTCTTCGGTTTGTCAGGCCGGTCCGGCCGGCTGCCGAACATCCGCGGGCACCTCCTCACGCCACAGGTGATCGGAAAAGTACCGATGAGGCCCGGGACCAGCCACGGCATGTCGCAGCTGGCCGCCGCGCGAACAGCAGCGAGCAGTGGCCACCCCCGGTGTTCCCGCAGCCGTCCGGGACTCGTGTAGATCGGTCGTGCCGCGGATCCTGAGAACCAGGAAGCGGCCGTGTCCCGTCCCGGCCGTGCCGCACCCGGCTACCGGCGAGGAAGCATGAAGAGGCTGTGGTACATAGCCGGTTGGGGCTTCGTCGCCCTGTCCGCTACGCTGCTGTTCCGCGCCCACCACGCGAATCTCCACGCTGGCAATGAACCCGCCGTCGCTTTTCCCGGCGGCGTTGCCGGCGGAAATGGCGACCTCTGGTTCGCGAGCGTACGCTCGCCCTGCAATGCGCTCGAGGCAGAGCTGCTGTTCGCCTCGAAGCCGCCACCGTCCGGCTCGTGACGGTGCCGGCTTCGGCGCTGCGTGCTGGGCGCTGGCCGGACAGATCGACCGTGCGCGTGAGGTCCTGACGGCGCTGCCCGACCGCGATCGCGATCTGGCCGCTGGCATCATCTTCGGCGTCTGCCATCCGATCGCCGACATGGGCGATGACCGATCCGCTGGTCCGATCATGCAGCTCGTCGTCGAGTTCCAGCCGTACAACTACATGGCGCTCTACCATGCCGGAATGCCTGCTATGCGATCGGTCGGCCGGTCGAGGCCACCGGCACCTCTCGGAATTCCTGAAGCAGTACACGATCGACGATGGCTGGCGACGCACCGCAATCGAAGTGCTCGGTGGGCTGGATGCGGCAAGGAAGGCCTCGAGGCGAGTGCCGCCGTCCTTCGCAGCGAGATCCGCGATCCTGAAGGAACCGCGTTCGAACCCGTCGTCGAGCGCTGCATGGCGGCCGCGCGGACGGGCACGCTCAGACTCGTCGAGGCCGTGGCCGCCGTGGCCGATGCAGGTGCCCTCACGTCAATGCTCGTGCATCGACCGAGCCGTCAGGGCTTCAGATCGCCGGTCTCCCATGCGCCCGTAGTGCCGGATGCAACGCGAGCAGCGTGGCGCCCAGAACCGCCGGTGTGCACACCAGCGCCGCTGTCCGGGCCCCAACGACGTCGCCCAGGGCACCAGCCAGCAGAACACCGAGCGAACCGGTCGCCCAGGCGAGTCCCATCACAATGCCGGAACCGACAGCGGCTCCGGTCGGCAGGATCTCCTGCGCGATCACGACGATCGTCGGCAGCAGCGCCATCGTCACGAATCCGGACAGCGCCGCAGCGGCCAGCGCACTGACCGAGCCCGGTACCAGAGCGATCGCCAATGCGTGAAGCGGCAGCGACAGGACAGTCAGCACGACCAGCAGAGCGCGACGGTCCATTCGATCCGCCAGCCAGCCACCCGCAATGCTGCCGCCCGCCTGTCCACCCAGGTAGAAGCTGAGCGCCAGCGCGCCTGTCGCCTCTGAACCGCCGGCCGCCCTCACCGCAATCGGCTCCATGGTCAGGAACACGCGCTGCACGAACGTCGCGAGCGCGCTGATCCCGAACGCAACGCCGAGTGGACCACGCAACATCCGGATCACTGCCGACACGGGCGGTGGTGAATGCGTGACCGCACCGGGACGCGGCCTCGGCAGAACAGCGAACAGCACCGGCGCGAACAGCAGCATCGGCAGCATGGCCACCCACAGACCGTCCAGTCCGAATGCCGTGACCAGACCCACCGCGATCAGCGGGCCCATCGCATAGCCCAGTGATCCGCCGAATGAGAACAGCGAGTAGCGCAGCCCACTGCCACGTCCGTCGCTCACCCGCGCGGCAATCGATGCTCCGGGCGGATGGAACAGTGCACTGCCCAGCCCGCCAAGCCCCAGCAGCAGCACGAGCACGCCGAAGCTCGGCGCCCGGCCGATCAGCGAGAGGAACACCGCGCTCATCACGGGGCCCAGCACAACGAACAGCCGCCGCCTGCCGCGGTCCGCGAACCACCCCATCACGGGTTGCAGCAGTGATGCGGCCAGCGACAACGTCGTGGCAAGAACCGCTGCCAGTGCGATCGTCAGACCGAGTTTGTCCATGATCCGAGGCAGCAGCGGGTGGAGAAACGCCGCGTACACGTCGTTCAGCCCGTGGGCCACCGCCACCGCCCCCGCCACGGCCAGCGCGCTCCGCTCCCTCGTGACGTCCGCGGTCCTGATTACTGTCGCCTGCACGCTCGCCTGTCGCCCCGTCATCTCGCGTGTTTCACCCGCGTCCCCCCCGCCAGCCCGTGCCGCCCCGTCGGGATCGGCCCGACCGCTCCGTTTGACTGCCTCGAAGAACCGGATCTTGCCGAGGTCCATCCCGGTCGCCGGCTGACAGAGCCGTCCGCATCGCCACCTCCCGCGGCCGGTCCCCCGCCTCCGGCAGAACGCACCCATTGTCCGGCAACAAGAGATCCCCGCGCACGCGCGATGTCCAGCCGCTGGATGTAAAAAGACCGGGTCCCGGAGCGATCGCCCCGGGACCCGGTGCCCCTTTCTCTGCCTGCCGCCGATCGTCAGTTCGTGATCGGACGAACCGCCAGCGGATCACCGCTGTAGTCGATCACAAGCGATACCCGCCGGTTCTGCTGCCCCTCCATGCCGGGACCCTTGGCACCCGGTACGACCTGACGGTCCCTCGCCTCGCCGTAGCTCACGACCTTCACGGTTTCCGCGCTCAGACCCTCCGTCACCAGGTACGCCTTCACCGACTCCGCCCGCCGCTGACCCAGCCGTAGATTGTACGCCGCGCTGCCTGACGGGTCCGTGAACCCTTCCACCGTCACGACCGCGTTCGGATAATACTCGTGCACCACACCCGCGAACTTCGTCAGCACCTCGTGATCCTGCGGCCGCAGGTCCGAGCTGTCGAAATCGAAGTTCACCGGAATGTTGAACGAGAGCATGTCCTTCATCTGCTGGATCTGCGCGCTGAAGTCCGTCCGCATCGCCTGAAGCTCCTGCTGCAACGACTGAACCCGCTGCTCCAGCGTCTGGACCCGGCCATCGACGCCGTCGATCCGGGTGCCGAGACGGTTCTCGACGCCCTGGTCCGCAGCCGCCATCTCCTGGCGAATCTGGTCCATCTGCGCATTGACATCGTCACGCTTCGCGTAGCCACAGCCAGCCAGGGCGACCAGCGCGACCAGTGCACCGCTCCGCGCCATCCTTCTCCGACTCGTCCTCATCGGCTCCATAGTGCGTCCTCCAGGGATCTGTTCGGTGACTTTCCCGCGCCAGTCGGGTTCGGGCCCGGACGAGGGCGCCGCCGAGCGCCACGGCTTCGGCCCGGCTCCCCGTTCCCGGCTTCTACCGCGACACTCGAAACGGCGCCTCGAAACTGGTTGATACCAACATGCAATTCGTGTGCCCACTGCTGTAATTAATTGTGCATCAATCACTTGACCAGTGTGTTGAAAACTCGGGAGGCGCCGCCTCTACGGATGACCAAGTCAGCGCAGGCCATGTCGAGCACACGACCGACATGACGACCGGGCAACCCGCCAGTCGAATCACCCCGCATTCTGGCACGCGGGCGGGCTGCTGTCCAGTCTGTGGAAACGGGCGATGCAGGGAACCTTGGCAGGGGCTTCGTACTTTAAGAGGTCGATCTGCGAACCCAGGCGTCCATCGGGAGAGTGAGATGCTGATCCGAAAGCCGGACGACATTCCGTCATCGGAGATCACACCGGAGTCGATGTACGTGAATCGCCGCAACTTCATATCGACGGTGGCGGCGGGAGCGGCGGCGGCGCTGGTTCCGGGGACGGCGGCGGCGTGCCAGGCGGGAGGTCCTGGGCGGGAGCAGGAGGAGCCGAATTCGTACGATGACATTACGACGTACAACAACTTCTACGAGTTCGGGCTGAACAAGGATGATCCGTCGAAGCACGCGGGATCGCTGGTGACCCATCCGTGGACGGTGAAGATCGACGGACACGTGGCGAAGCCGGCGACGTACGCGCTCGAGGATCTGCTGAAGCCGCACACGTTGGAGGACCGGGTCTACCGGTTGCGTTGTGTCGAGGCCTGGTCAATGGTGATCCCGTGGCGGGGTTTCGAGCTGGGCAAGCTGATCGAGCGGGTTCAGCCGACATCTCGGGCCAAGTACGTGGCGTTCGAGACGTTGTACCGCCCGGCTCAGATGCCGGGCCAGCGCTCTCCGGTTCTGGACTGGCCGTACGACGAGGGCTTGCGACTGGATGAGGCGATGCACCCTCTGGCGCTGCTGGTAACGGGGTTGTACGGCAAGGATCTGCCCAACCAGAACGGCGCACCTCTGCGCCTGGTGGTGCCGTGGAAGTACGGCTTCAAGAGCATCAAGTCGATCGTCCGCATCAGCTTCGTCGAGGACCAGCCGCCCACTGCGTGGAACAAGGCCAACGCGCGGGAATACGGCTTCTACTCGAATGTGAACCCGGATGTGAACCATCCGCGGTGGAGCCAGCGGACTGAGCGACGTTTAGGCGAACTGAGGCGTCGCCGCACGCAGATGTTCAATGGATACGGCGACCAGGTGGCACATCTGTACGACGGCATGGACCTCAGGAAATACTACTGAGGCCGCCGCCTGCCGGCGGGTGACGGGGCGCAATCGAACGGGACAATTGGTGGGATGACCGCGACGACACGGATGCGATGGGTGATCAAGCCCATTGTCTGGACGGGGTGTCTCGTTCCGGCGGGCATCCTGGTGGTCCGGGCACTGCGTGACGACCTCACGGCCAATCCGATCGAGCTGCTCGAGAACTGGACCGGCTACACAACGCTCACGCTGCTGATGATCACACTGGCGGTGACGCCGGTGCGCCGGCTCACCGGCTGGAACGGCGTGATCAAACTGCGCCGTCTGATCGGTCTGTTCGCGTTCTTCTACGCCTGCATCCATTTCAGCATCTATCTGGGCATCGACCTGTTCTTCGCCTGGGATCTGATTGCTGAAGACATTGCCGAGCGACCGTACATCACGGCGGGATTCACGGCTCTGCTGCTGCTCATCCCGCTGGCCGCCACGTCCACGAAGGGCTCGATCCGGCGGCTCGGCAAGCGGTGGCAGAAGCTGCACCGGCTGGTCTACGTGGCCGCCGGTGTGGGGGTGCTGCACTTCTACTGGAAGGTCAAGGCCGACACGAGCGAGCCGCTGCTTTTCGCGGGGATTCTGGTAGTGCTGCTGCTGCTCCGTGCGAACGTGGTCCGTCAGTCGGCGAGACGCATCAGGGACCGGCTCAGGCTGGTCCCCGCCGAGTAGGCTACCGGCCCCGCGTCGCTCGCTCGAACGGATCGCCGGGTAACGGATCTCAGCCTGCCGGCTCTTCCGTTTCGGCCGGTCCTTCGCTGGCCCGCGCCCGATACGTCTGAAGATCTCCGTCCGAAAAGAGCACGAAGCGTATTTCGGGCACGACCCCCGGATTCCGGTCGATCCAGTCGCGCACGGCCGTGATCGCAATGTGCGCCGCATCGCCGACCGGGTAGCCGTAGGCGCCCGTGCTTATCGAAGGAAAGGCAATGCTGCGGAGTCCCTCCGCGCGGGCGATGTCGAGCGAGCTCGAGTACGCCCGGGCCAGCAGCTCCGGCTCGTCGTGGCTACCGCCCTGCCATACCGGCCCCACTGTGTGGATCACTCTCCTGGCCGGCAGCCGCCCGGCCGTCGTGCTGACGGCCATCCCGACTGGCAGCCCATCGCGGAGATCGCTTCTGCGCAGGGCGCGGCATTCCTCGAGAATCGCCGGTCCGCCCTTCCTGTGGACCGCACCATCGACACCGCCGCCGCCGAGCAACGTCGAATTGGCGGCATTCACGATTGCGTCGACTTCCTGCTCTGTGATGTCGCCTCGAACGAAGCGTATCCCGGTTGCGTTGCGTGGTTCGCTCATGTCACGTCGCGGGATGGTGGCGACCACCGATCGGGCCGCCAGCGTGTGAAGTGTGATCGACGGCCGGTCAGGATGTCGCTGAAAGCGATGATGCGCCGGCCGGCGCCGGTGTGATCCTGTCGGCGATGGCGCGGAGCCGCGGAGCGGCCACGACGAGGAGGACGACGGAAGTCACGAGGGAGATGAACTCTCTGACCGGCACGTCGGGTGAACTCGAGCCGGGGAGCACCGCCAGCGAGAGGAGGTACGCAATGACGCCGGTCACCGTCGTGGCGGCCGCGAGGACCGCACGGTGCAGGCCGGGTCTGGCATCGGGAGGGTCGCGGCGAATGGCGGGCGCGAGAACGGCGAGTACGACGATCGGCGCAACACTCGCGAGTGCAATGCCGACCACGGCGCCCGGCGCACCGCCACCGAGGGCAAGAACTGATGACACCAGGATCGCCGTGCCGGCGACGACTGCGGCCGCGAGACACCGGAGCACTCGGCTGCGCTGCCGGCGAGTCGAACCGACCAGGATGGACCGCGCGTTGGTGATACCGATGGCCACGCCCGTTGCGAGCGCGGTCCCAAATGCGAGTCGGGCCACGAGCCCGCCGTTGAGTGAATGGACGGCGCCTGCGACAGTGACCACGGGCCAGACGACTCGGGCGGCCAACAGGTCGGCCGATGCGGCGGCGGTCGCCAGCTTCCGGAATCCTGCACCGATGTCCGACCCGGCGAACGCAACCGAACGCAGCATGCCCCTGCGATCGTTCGCGCCGGATCGACCAATGCGCGTCGGGTCGAGCGGACGAGGCCACATCGCCGTTATGCGCAACCACGCGCCCAGCGCCAGCCACAAGGGCCATTCCGGCGCTCCGAACAGGAGGCCGGGCAACCAGCGCGGGACTCCGACATTGATCAGGCGGCCGGCCATGTATTCCTGGAAGTGGCCGGGGAACCCTGAGAACGCCGACGCCTGTGCGTACCACAGCGTGCTGAATCCGACGAGTGCTGCAAGCAGCCCGGTCGCGGGAACGCGCGAGGCGCTGCGATACCAGTATGCAATGACGAGCACTGCCAGAACGAGCGTCAGCGCGCGACAGGCCTCGATGCCGATGAGGCCGGCGGCCTCGCCCGCGTTCCCGAGCAGCGCACGCACCTCGATGATGCGGATCAATGCATCGACGGAGAGAAACGCGAAGACACTCAGCCAGGCGATGAGTGCGGTGCGAGCCAGGAGCGTGAGCGGGCCGACGGGTCGTGTTCCGGTCTGCGTTCGTGCCATGGAGCCGGTTCGGAGCATCGTGGTTCGAGCGGTCGACCTGCTTCCTCAGCCCGAGTATCGGCCCGTTTCGCGAGCCGGTTGAGATCGCAGGCTCACGCGCTCGCCGCGCATGGCGACATCGCTCAGCCGGCATCGTCCTTTCCCGACTCGTCCTCATCTGCGGGACCGATCTCGCCGATCGGTCTGCCCGGTTCGCGGGTCCGGGCTGCGCGTTGCTCGAGGTCCTGCCGCAGTTCGTTGATGCGGACCTGTATCCGTTGCAGCAGTGCATCCAGTCGCGGCTGGACGTCGGCTATGAACTCGTTGACTCCCGGCCCGACCTCGCGCAATGCCGCCTGCGCCCGCGGACGGATTTCCGCGAGCGCGGCATCGATCCGCGCGTCCAGCTCCTCCATGGCCTTCCGGAGCCCGTCCCGTATCTCGTCCAGCGCCGTATCAATGCGGGATACCGACTCGGTGGCTGTGTCCCGGTCGTTGCCGGTCCCTTCGCGATCGTCTTCCATTGTCCGCCTTCCGGAGCAGGTTGAATCCAGTCGTGCACCCTACGTGGTGGCGCGCCGGCCGTTTCATCGGTGCGGCGG
>Ga0055448_10000497_pt1 | contig 10240 bp, 7 predicted proteins | sample China_Galinas_PW_4_FD_57744 | JGI IMG/M metagenome (GOLD analysis project Ga0055448, IMG submission 57744) | Wetland microbial communities from San Francisco Bay, California, USA, that impact long-term carbon sequestration - China_Galinas_PWA_D2 | ecosystem: Environmental > Aquatic > Marine >... | reverse complement strand
AGTCCAAGTATATCCTCTCTCTAGCTGTCCTTGTGATCAGCTACGGGGTTTGCATTCAGCTCGTGGAAGTGACCTGGAAAAACCAAGTGAAACTCCAGTATCCAAGTAGCACCGATTACTTGGCATTCATGGGAATGTTCTCTCAGCTAACCTCTCTACTCACCATCTTCATGATGCTGTTTGTAGGTGGTAACGTAATCCGTCGCTTTGGATGGAAAACAGGAGCACTATTTACTCCTGTCGTTCTACTCATCACCGGAGTTGCCTTCTTTGCCTTTGTGATCTTTAGAGATAACCTAGGGGGGATGATTTCAGCTCTTGGAACGACACCTCTCATGCTCGCTGTAGTCTTTGGTACTGCTCAAAATATTTTGAGCAAATCGACGAAGTACTCCCTCTTCGATCCGACCAAAGAGATGGCCTATATCCCTCTCGATCAAGAATCGAAAGTTAAAGGGAAAGCGGCGATCGACGTCGTGGGAGCACGCTTTGGAAAAGCAGGTGGAGCCCTTGTCAACCAAGGACTCATCGCCTCTCTTGGTGGAATTGCATACATTGCGCCTTATGTCGCCGTGATCATGCTCTTCATCTTAGGTGGCTGGATCTTTGCCGCTCGCTCATTGAGCACGCGCTTCAGAGATCTCTCAGCTCAGAGAGAGGAAGAGGCAAAAGCGGAAGCTGCTGCAGCAAATGCAGAAGCTGCTGAAGAGCCCGCCCAGTCTCCACAGCCCACTTCCTAACGGAGTAGGAACTAAAAAAGGCCGGCAATTTGCCGGCCTTTTTTTTTACCTAAGTCGCACCCTATTCCCTACTTTTAGAATCACCACAGAGAGCAAAGAGAATTTTTCAAAATAGACAAAGCCCCTTTTGAAAAAACTGTCAGATGCAAGCGCGTCTCAAAGAACACACGCCTTATACCATTCGCAAAAAATAAATACATAAATTGGTCAATAAATTTTGCCGAATTCTGACAGCTGGAGATCGATGCCAACCCAAATGGAGCTTTTGAGATCGAAGGCGATGAAATGCAGGCAAAAGAAATCACCAATTTTGGAAATTATTTTTTGCGAATGGTATTACTCTGCTTTCAGTACATCCATGAAGGCAGATTGGGGGATATTGACCTTTCCAAACTCCTTCATCTTCTTCTTGCCCTTTTTTTGCTTTTCCCAAAGTTTACGCTTACGGCTGATATCGCCGCCATAGCATTTGGCAGTGACATTTTTCGATAGCGCGTTTATCGTTTCACGAGCAATGATTTTTCCACCAATAGCTGCTTGAACAGGCACCTTGAATTGTTGGCGTGGGATGACTTCAGCGAGTTTTTTGCAAAGCGCGCGCCCTTTTGATTCCGCTTTGGAGCGGTGAACAAGACATGAAAAGGCATCGACGGGCTCTTCATTCACTCGAATCTCGAGCTTCACAATGTCTGCAAGCTCATATTTCTCAAATTCGTAGTCAAAAGAGCCGTAGCCCCTCGTGACCGATTTGAGTTTATCATTGAAATCGGTGATGATTTCATTAAGTGGGAAGCGATAGGTCAGAAGAAGCCGTTTGGCATCCATCGTCTCTGTATTGACCTGCTCTCCCCTTTTTTCCATCGCAAGGGCCATAATGGGCCCTAGAAATTCGCTGGGCGCCATGATGTGGCTTTTGACCCAGGGCTCTTCGACATACTCGATTTGGCCGGGATCGGGGTACTGAGCCACGTTGTCAATGGAGAGCTCTTTGCCAGAAGATAAGCTAAACTTGTAAACAACACTTGGAGCTGTTGTGATGATGTCGAGATCAAATTCTCTCTGCAATCTTTCAAAAACAATTTCCAGATGAAGCAGCCCTAAAAATCCACAGCGAAACCCAAATCCAAGTGCTAAACTACTCTCCTGCTCCACATAGAGAGCTGAGTCGTTGAGTTGCAATTTTGCAAGGGCTTCTCGAAGAGCTTCAAAATCAGAAGTATCGACCGGATAAATCCCCGCAAACACGACAGGAGACACCAAGCGGAAGCCCGGAAGGGGCTCGGGAGCTGGCTCCTTTTTAAGAGTGAGGGTTTCTCCAATTTTGACATCAGAGGTTTTTTTGATGTTTGCCACAATGTAGCCTACTTCACCTGGACGGAGCTTATCTACTGGCTTTTCACTTGGTGAAAAAATACCTACTTCCAAAACTTCGAACGTTTTGTCCGAAGCCATGAAATAAACCTGGCTTTTTTTTGTGATCTCACCGCTCATCACACGAACGTAAACCATAACTCCTCGATATGGATCGTAGTGGGAGTCAAAAACCAGGGCGCGTAGGAGCGTATCTTCCGGCTCTTTAGGCGCTGGAACCTCATGCAAAATCCTCTCAAGAATTTCCTTGATCCCTTTTCCCGTTTTGGCCGAAGCAAGTACAGCATCGGTCGTATCGAGCCCAATCACATCTTCAATTTGCTGCTTCACCCCTTCAACATCGGCGGCGGGAAGGTCGATCTTATTCAAGATCGGCACAATTTCTAGTCCCCGCTCAACAGCGAGGTGGACATTGGCCAGCGTCTGTGCCTGAACGCCCTGAGCGGCATCGACAACAAGGAGAGCCCCCTCACAGGCAGCAAGAGAGCGAGAGACCTCGTAAGAAAAGTCGACGTGTCCAGGCGTATCGATAAAATTGATTTGATAGGTCTTTCCATCCGATGCTTCATACCACATCGTGACGGGATGCGCCTTAATTGTGATTCCACGCTCCCGCTCTAGGTCCATGTCATCGAGCACTTGCGCCACCATTTCTCTTGAAGACAGTGTTTTCGTGAGTTCGATGAGCCGGTCGGCAATGGTTGATTTGCCATGGTCAATGTGGGCGATGATCGAAAAATTTCTTATCAGCTTGGGATCGTATTCGGACATAGAACTAAAATACCTGAAAAGGGAGATATTTCCAATAAACTTAAGAAAATGTTACCATTCCAGTCATGCAAATTCAACCTACCAGTGCTAGCCAGATCTCCACTTTCGAGCAACCCATTCGAACGGGCCTCTCTTCAACGACCTGGAAAGTCCATGCCCGCGTCGTACTCAGCTATGCTCTCATTGGAATTGGCCTTGCCCTTGCCGTAGCTTCGATCTACATGGCCACCGTTCTTCCTCCTATGATTGCAATGGCAACCCCTGTGCTCCCACTAGCACTTGGCATCCTCGTTCAACCAGAGGGAACCCTAAGCCTCATCTCTTCAAACAAATCCCAGATCTATTTGAAAGGACAACCATTAGGGCTCAGGAACCCAAATGTCAACTGCTGGCTCAACTCCGCCTTCCAACTCATCAACAACACGGCCTATTATAAAGAGCTGATCCAAGAAATTGACGAAGAAGCAAATTCTAGCACTGTATCCAAGCTCACGAGCTACTTCAACTTGTTTAGCCTCCTCGCCCACTGCAAAAAATACCAAGCCGAGCTCAATCGAGGATCTGGACAAACGGTCAGCTCAGAAGACACCCAAGAACTTCGGAAATGGCTTTCCAATGTGAAATCTGAAATTGAAGAAAGAGGTACACAAGAAGATCCCATGGCTCTTTTTGAAGAGTTGCACAGTCGATCGGGCAAATACCTTCCCCTCATGCAACAGAAAAACAAAGAGAAACCCCTCACTCAAAATCGCATTTGTGTCGATTTGGATTTCAATGCTGAAGGAGCCACATCTTTTTCCAAGCTCTTCAATGCATTTTTCGATGAACAGATCCAAGACTCAAAAATTCATCTCAAAAAATGGTTCACGGAAGCGCCCAAGGGATTTCTGTTGCAAGTGACTCGCTATGCTTGGAAACCGGATGGGACCCAAGAAAAAATCACCCGTGATCTCGATGTCCCAATGAGCCTAACGCTTACTGAAGAGCAGTGCAAAAGCGGCAATCGCAAATATGCCCCTGAAGCATTCATCATTCAACATGGCAGCTCCCTCGCCGCGGGTCACTATACTGCGTACATCCGAAGAGATGGACATTGGTGGCATGCGAATGACAGCCACATCACTCAAGTGAGCAATAGCGAAGCGGCTCGCGCCATCAAGCAAGCCTACCTCATCCACTTCGGACAAGTATAGAGTATGAACGCCGATGCTTATCGGCCTACGTTTTATCTCCACCTTCAAGAAGATTGAAAAAGAAGCTCTTCTTGATTGGTGGGATCTAACGTGAGAAATTGATGAGCTAAAATCACTTCAATCTCTTCATCTTGAATTTCTGCTCCTAGAAGAGGTTCTTTTAGAATCAAAATCCCTCTCTGGCAATTCAATTCCTTCATAGCAGCTTTTAAGGCTTTTAATTCTCTCTCTCTTGTTTGAGGATCGTTGACACTCCAGCTGATTTGCATCAAACAGATATCACTCCCCTTTTTCACAACAAAATCGACCTCTTCTCCCTGGTCGGTTTTGTAATAGTAAACCTCTAGACCAAGCCTCTTAAGCTCAATAAATAGTAGGTTTTCCAACAAACGACCGCGATTCGAGCTGAATTTGAAACCCATTGCATTCACTTGCCCCGTATCAATTGCGTAGATCTTCTTTTGACTCTTGATCTGCTTTTTTAATGAATAATCAAATCGATCTACTTCAAAGAGAAGATACGCATTACAAAATGCTTCGATATACTCCTTCGTACTTTTATCTGATATTCCGAAAAGCTTACTGAGATTGGCATACGAGAAAAGCTTGCTGATGTTCGATACGAGGTAGACATAGAGCTTCTCGAGATCTGCTGGCTTTCTAGCTCCCAATCTTGGAGCGACATCCTGCAATAAAACTGTCCGCGCATGGGCGCCGAGAATATCGAAAGAGGTCTTTCCCAATTTTTGCAGAGCAACAGTGGGATAGCCCCCATATTGCAACATTTCATCCAAGAGATGTTGGATCTGGGGGGCACTTTTCGCTAACGAAATGGTGTTTTGGGTATTTATTTTTTGTGCTCTTGCCAGTTCTCTCAAAGATAATGGAAATATTTCAAGGGGTAAACTACGAAAAGAGAGAAGGGTGATCATATCAGATGAGAGCATTGCTGCATTCGAACCCGTGACAACGAAGCGAACTTTCTTGGTTTCGTGGTGAGCTTTTACAAAAACGGGCCATTCACGAAAAAATTGCACCTCGTCGAGAAACACAAAAACATCCCCTTTGGGCTGGTTCATTTTGAGATAATCGTCATATAGAAGTTGTAGGCTCATGCTATCGTTGCGATAGGAGGTCAGAAAGGGGTGCTCTAAGTTACAAAACAGGATTTGATTTGGTGGAACTTTTTCAACCCGAATTAAATGATCGATCAAATGTCGGATGAACGTGCTTTTGCCACTTCGGCGCACCCCAGTAATGGCTATGATCTGTTTCGTTTGTAGATATTCCAATAACTGGGTAAAACGTGCCCGCTCTATCCCAATTTCATAAGACTCGTCTGTCCAATGGGGTTTTGTTGGCTCAGCAACTCTTCAAACATATACACCTATAATACGAGGTTTTAGCTATTTTCTCGTATTATAGTACGAGAAAAATGACAAAATCAAAAACTATAATACGAATGTTTTGCAAGCCGCTAAAGATAAGTAGTTTGCAAATTCAAAGAGTGTTGACATCCACCTCGATGAGTAAGATTTTCGAGGGCGCCTCAGCCTGCATTTCAATCTGATCCACTTGGGTCACTTGTGCAGAATCCCCCTTTTTGAGCACCCTCCCCCCAAGTTGAATCTGCCCATCAATCACAAAAATGTAGTCCCCATGCATTAGACTTTTCGGCTCATACTTGATCGTATGACCTGCATCAAACTCCCCGAGAAGAAACTCTGCGTCTTGGTTTATTTTCATCACTCCATCATTTTGGGAAATCACCTTTGTAAAAAAGTTCTTCACGATTTTGTACGATTTTTGCTCGTACTCTGGGGATAAATTTCTTTCTTTCGGATACACCCAGATTTGCAACAAATGCACTGGCTCGGTTTGTGATGCATTGTACTCAGAATGCTTGATTCCAGAGCCTGCGGTCATTCGCTGTATCTCCCCAGACTTGATCTGCCCGATATTTCCCTGGCTGTCTCTGTGCTCGAGTACGCCCGAAAGGACGATCGTCACAACCTCCATGTTGTCATGGGAATGCATTCCAAATCCCTTTCCCGGCTGTATGACATCGTCATTGAAAACGCGGAGTGTCCCAAAGTTGAGCCGTTTCGTATTGTAGTACTGACCAAAGCTAAAGGTGTGTTTGCTATTCAGCCACTCATTTTCAGTAATTCCTCTTTCTTCAGAAGGGATCTTTTCAACATGCATTACATATGCCATTTTTAAACCTCAAACGTTGTAGGAAGAGGATGAAACATCCCCTCCGGTTCCTGTCCAATTCGTGTGAAAGAATTCACCACGAGGCTTATCCACACGCTCATAGGTGTGAGCGCCAAAAAAGTCGCGCTGCGCCTGCAATAGGAATGCGGGCAGTCTTTCTGTTCGATATCCATCAAAGAAGGATAGAGCTGTCCCAAAACAGGGTACGGGTATCCCATTTAGCGCGGCTGTTGCCACAACTTTCCGCCAGCTAGACTCTGCCCCCTCAATCTCTTTTTTGAAGAAGTCATCGAAGAGGAGGTTTTCAAGCTTGGAATCTTTGTCGTAGGCTTTTTTGATGTCATTGAGGAAGCGGCTTTGAATGATGCATCCCGCGCGCCAAATGAGGGCTATGTTGCCGTAGTTGAGGTCCCAGTTGAACTCGTTTGCAGCAGCTCGCATCAACATGAACCCTTGCGCATAGCTGATGATTTTTGAGGCATAGAGCGCCTTGCGGACATCTTCGGTAAACTCAGGTTTGTCCTCTGAAAATTCGACTTTGGGTGCTGTGTAAACTTTTGAAGCGGATACTCGCTCATCTTTGATGGCCGATAGGCATCTGGCAAATACGGCTTCCCCTATCAAGGTGACGGGAAGGCCAATATCAAGGGCGCTGATCCCGGTCCACTTTCCCGTCCCCTTTTGCCCTGCGACATCGAGAATTTTGTCGATCATCGGGGTTCCGTCGGTGTCTTTGAAGCCTAAGATTTTGCTCGTGATGTCGATGAGATAGCTGTGCAATTGTCCTTCATGCCACTTGGCGAAGATTTGCTGGAGCTCGCTATAGTCCAATCCAAGTAGACTTGTCAGCAGGTGGAAGGCTTCGCAAATGAGTTGCATGTCCCCATACTCGATCCCATTGTGAACCATTTTGACATAGTGGCCAGCTCCCCCCTCTCCGATCCAATCGCAACAGGGAAGTCCGTCTTCTTCGGCTTTGGCGCTAATCGCCTGCAAAATTTCTTTAACCTCTGGCCACGCATCGGGATTTCCACCCGGCATGATCGAAGGGCCGTGTCTCGCCCCCTCTTCCCCTCCAGAAATTCCACAGCCTAGAAATAAGATCCCCTTCTCCTTGAGGTCTTTCACACGCCGCTCAGTATCGGGGTAGTGGCTATTGCCCCCATCGATGATGATGTCTCCTTTCTCCAAGTAGGGCAAACACTCTTCGATGAGCATATCCACAGGCTCTCCCGCCTTGACCATGAACATCACTTTTCTCGGCCTTTTCAAGGTTTTGAAAAGTTCTTCAAGAGAGTGGGTCCCGATCACCTCCGTCCCTTTAGCTGGCCCTTCTAGAAAAGTGCCCACTTTGGATGTGGTTCGATTGAATACAGCTACTTTGTAGCCGTGGTCATTGATGTTGAGGACTAAATTCTGTCCCATCACGGCCAGGCCGATCAGGCCAAAATCTGCTGTTTGCTCGGTCATTGACTTTCTCCCTTCTCTCGTCTAAACTTTCTGTCTTTGTGTCCCCGTAGCTCAGTAGGATAGAGCGGTTGCCTCCTAAGCAACAGGTCGCGTGTTCGATTCGCGCCGGGGACGCTATTTTACATACTTATCGACACCACTGGCAATTCCCTTAGCTAGGTTGTCTAAATAGGTCTGCGTCCCAATTAGAGCCCTCTCTTCACCATTTGTGATGAATCCAGCCTCTACAAGGATCCCTGGCATCGCGGTTTCTCGGATCACTTGGAAATTCCCCTGCTTGATCCCTCGAGATTTTGCCCCCGTCTTTGCGATCATCTGATTGAGGACATCGCTCGCTAGCTGTTTGGAGCTTTCTCGCCGCTTTTGGACCGCTTTCCCATAATAATACACTTCTATCCCTTTTGCTGCAGGACTTGCTGCTGAATTATAATGAATACTGACAAAAAGGGAAGAGGCGCGCCGATTCGCCAGGGTAACTCGTGTCCCTAGGGGGAGATAGATATCCCTTGCCCTTGTCAAAATAACCCGGTAGCCAAGATCTTCCAAATGTTTTTTCGTGAGATAAGCAGTTCTCAAAGTCAATTTTTTTTCTTCGAAATTGCGCACGCGGGCACCCTGATCCTTCCCTCCATGTCCAGGATCGAGAATGATGATCGGCTTCTCCTTTGCAAATGCAAAAAGAGGCAATAAACAAAGAGTCCAGATTATTCTATACATGCCCCTCAACGACTTCTCGATCATCAAAGGGAATGGTTTGATCCCCTAGAATTTGCTCTTTTTCATGTCCTTTTCCAGCAATGAGCACGAGATCATTTTCTCTCTTTTCTGCCAGAGCAAGGCGAATGGCCTCTTCTCGATTGAGCTGAATCCGAGGAGTGATTTCAAATCCCTCCAATATATCTTCTATGATTTTTTCGGGATCTTCTGTCCTTGGATTGTCATTCGTGAGGATGACCACATCGGAGAGCTTGGACGCAATTTTTCCCATCTTCGCTCTTTTGCTACGATCTCGATCCCCCCCGCAACCAAACACGGTGATGAGCCTTCCTTTTTTCACCTCGTTCAGTGTGTCCAAAACGTGTTTGAGCGCATCTTCAGAGTGGGCAAAATCAACAAAAATCCCCTCGCGCACTTTTTCCATCCGCCCAGGAATCTGCTTAAAGGTTTTCAGTGCTTTTGCACATTGTTCAAGAGAAAATCCACGGCAAAGGCCGACCGATACCGCTGCCAAGACATTATATACGTTGAATTTCCCAACGAGCCCTATCTTGAATGGGATCTCTTTCCCCTGAAAAGCGATCTGAAATTTTGTGCTCTCTGCTCCAAGTTCGACATTTTTCGCCATGAGATCCGCATTTTTTCCAATTCCATAGGTGAATCGCTTGGCTTGTGTCTGAAATTCCGTAGGATCATCCCCATTGAAAATGGCCCACTTGTCTGCGGACAAACCCGAAAACAGCTTTTCTTTTGCTTTTTTGTAGGAAGCTTTGTCTTTGTGGTAGTCGAGGTGGTCTTCTGTTAAATTGGTAAAAATGGCGAAATCGAAATCAATTTCCAATGCGCGGCCCTGATCAAGTCCATGAGAAGAAACTTCTAAAACTGCTGTTTTTTGACCACTCAGGAGCATGTCCCGCAAAAGTTTTTGACAGGTGATCGCATCCGGTGTTGTCATCGATGAAGGGAAACGGTGATCTCCCACGATCCACTCTACTGTTCCGACAAGACCAGTGGGAAAATGCAACCTGTCAAAGAGGTATTTCACCAAAAAACTCACCGTCGTTTTTCCATTCGTTCCTGTTACGCCTATGATCTGAAGGTCTTGTGAGGGGTTGTTGTAGAACTGTGCGGCTAATTTCGCTTCAATCGAGGGAATATCTTCATGGATGAGCTGAGTGACCTCTAGAAATGGATCATAAATATCTGTCAATATGCAGCTAGCGCCAGCACGAACCGCATCCGCAATGAACTCTGTCCCATCGTGCTTTTTTCCCCTCTTGGCGACAAAAAGGTTGCCAGGGGCTACGCTTTTCGAGTGGGTTGATAGGCCGGTGATTTCGACCTCTTTCGACCCTTTGATCTCGAGTCCATGTATCTGGTTGATTAGGCGTTTTAACTTCATTAATTATTCCAGGTATCGTAAAGATTTTTTAAGGCCTTGATCTCCTCTTGCCAATCGGCCAAGTTCACATCCCGTCTAGGGTCACCGACAGGATAGCCGTATGGATCATCTGGTTCAACCCCTAAATACTCTAGTGTCCTTCTGCCAATTCTTTGAAAAGCTGGAGCTGCGCAGTGGCCCCCAAATTGGTTCCCCCCCACACCGGGGATATACTTTTTGACTGGCTCATCAATCACGATCATCAAAACAAATCGAGGCTCAAAAGCCGGGGCAAACCCAATGAATGTGGAGGTGTGGTCTTTTTTCGAGTACTGCCCACCTATGATTTTTTCCGTTGTGCCCGTCTTTCCCACTTCGGT
>Ga0055448_10000494_pt1 | contig 10272 bp, 10 predicted proteins | sample China_Galinas_PW_4_FD_57744 | JGI IMG/M metagenome (GOLD analysis project Ga0055448, IMG submission 57744) | Wetland microbial communities from San Francisco Bay, California, USA, that impact long-term carbon sequestration - China_Galinas_PWA_D2 | ecosystem: Environmental > Aquatic > Marine >... | reverse complement strand
ATAAATCAAAATGATGTCACCTATAATGCAGCGCAGGGAGGACTGGGACTTAGCTATCCTAAATCTCATATTGTTAACAATCTCAATCCCGCTTTGTTGGCTACCAATACCTTTTCCATATTTGATTTTGGCATACAATACGATCAGCGAAACCAAAGTACAGATTCATTGAGCAGCAGCCAAAAAGGCGGAGGTTTAAAAAATATTACCCTTGCACTGCCTTTGAAATCGGGAAAATGGGGCATGGCTCTGGGATTAAGCCCTTACAGTGAAATTAAGTACAACATTGCTTCAGAAAGGGGAATTTATAACGATACAAGTTCGGCTAGTTATAACTATAAGGGAAATGGAGGATTAACACAGGTATATTTTCAAACGGGATACAGAGTTGCCAAGCCCTTATATCTGGGATTCAAAGCCTCATATTTATTTGGAACGAAAGATGAAAGCTCAATTATTAAGCCCAAGGTGGTTGGAAGTTTCCCTGCTTCATATTTCAGAGCCGAAAAATACAATGGGTTTTTACTTGGATTTGGCGCTGCCTACAGGCATCAGTTCAAAACTGAAGGTAATTATTTAAACATTGGGGCTATTCTGGAACTCAAAACAGATCTTAAGGCCAGAAGGAGTGAATGGTTTGGCAATGATATCGATATAGAAACGGCCGATTCAATTGTCATTTTATTGGATAACGGGAAGTCAAATATTACCATACCGCAAAAAATTGGTTTGGGAATTAGTTATTCCAAAGAATTTAAATGGGGAATAGGTCTGGATTATTACATTCAGGATTGGAACGATTTTAGAAATTTCTACGACCAAAACCAGGGATTGAAAAAATCATATCGGTGGATCTTGGGCGGAGAGTACACCCCTGACTTCTTTTCTGTAAATTCTTATTGGAAAAGGATTACTTTTTTAGGTGGTGTAAACTATGTAAAAACGCCTCTTTCTTTTGAAAATGAGGATATTATTGATTTTGGTATTAATTTTGGAGTATCTTTACCGTTCTCAAATGGCTCAACGGTCAACTTCGGGTTTACTGCAGGGCAGTTGGGAACTACGAAAAATGGTTTGATAAGAGAAAATTATTACAAAATAAGTCTGGGAATAAGTTTTAATGACCAGTCTTATGGGTGGTATCGAAAACAAAGAAAGTTTAATTAAAGGATAAGTATTATGAAATCGAAATCTTTTGTATCGCTGATATTAATCATGATATTTTTTGCGTTAGCGACGCAGGCCCAGCCTGGTTGGAAATGGCCAGATGACGAAGTAAAGGCTGAAAAAGCAAAAGAAAAGAATGCGCTGTACACAGATGCGCTAAAAGCAGATCAGTTTAAGCAATCGGCAAAACACTTGTCTTGGCTTTTGGTAAATGCTCCCGATCTGAACAGTTCAATCTACATTAATGGCAGTAAAGTCTATGAAGGGTTGGCAGATGAGGAAAAGGATCCGGCTAAAAAAATTGTATATCAGGATTCATCATTGATGATGTACGATTTGAGGATAAAATATTTTGATAAAAAAGCAGATGTGTTGAACAGGAAAGCTTTTGCGGCTTACAGATTCTACAAAAATGATCCGTCGAAATACAAGAAATTGTATGATCTGTTCAAAGAAACTGTTGAACTCAATGGAAATAAAACCTGGGACAACAACGTGCTGGCATATTTTGACGTGGTCAGAAGGTATCAAAAGGAAACATCCGCTTTCACCAATGAAGAAATACTTGATAAGTTCGGCCAGGTAGAATCAATTTTGGAATTCAAAAGAGAAAATAATAAATCAGACGCAGAAAAAATGGATCTGATACTAGACCAGGCGCAGAATATGCTGGTTGAGATGATCGATGTCGACTGTAACTTTATTGCCAACACATTGGGACCTAAATTTACTGCTGCCCCTGATTTAAAACTGGCAAAAACAATCCTGAGATTATCGGTAGCTGGTAAGTGCCTCGATGCTGCTCCTGTTTCTATTGAAGCGGCCAAATATATATTTGAAAACGAGAAGAATGAATATACGCTGGCTAAAATTATAGCTGGTAAATGTTATGAAAATGGAGATTGGGAGTGTGCAGAATACTACTATGATAAAGCTTCAACTCTTACTGATGATAACAAGCTGGAATCTGATGCACTGTTGTCGCTGGCAAATGTTCAATTGAAAAGAGGAAGAAAATCAGCAGCAAGAGATTATGCTAAAAAAGCAATTTCAATAGATCCACAAAACTCATCAGCAGCAAGCTTTATTGGGACCCTTTATATGAATAGCTACAATGATTGTAAAGAAGGGAAAGATCCTGTATACGACAGAGCCGTATTCCTGGCTGCATATAATTGGTATTCAAAAGCGGGTGACGTACAGGGAATGGCTAAGGCTAAAGAACAATTCCCATCTATGGAAGATGTATTCACCTGGAATTATGAATTAGGCCAGGAAATAAATATTGGCTGTTGGATTAATGAAACAGTAAAAATTCAACGAAGAGATTGAAAATAGCAATTTGGAAAAAAGCGGTCTGAACATACACGGACCGCTTTTTTAGTTTTGATGCAAATGTAAAAGGTACCAGGTACGATCAGAAAAAATAGATGTGATTACTTTAGCTGTTGATGGAACTAATGCGCAGCCGTAAAAAGGACGATAAATATCAAGAATGGACAGCAAACAGATCAGATACATTTTGTTTTTAGGGATTGGGCTGGTGGTTGCTGCCTGTCATTCGGAAAGCAACAATGTGCTTAACATTCCGCAATACGAGGGACCAACGCAGGAAGTATATGATGTTGTTCATTACTACAGTGATTCGGCGGTGGTGAAATTAAAGATAGATGCGCCCGTGCAATTGGATTTTGAGGATGGAGACAGTGAATTCCCAAAGGGGATTTTTATTGAATTCTATGACAAAAAGGGCGAGGTGACAAACACGCTGAGGGCTAACTATTGCAAATACGATCACGAAGAAAAGGTTTATAAAGCCACTGGGGATGTGGTCATGAAAGCGTTAAAAACCAACGAACAGCTAAATACAGAGGAGTTGTTTTGGAATCCTGATAAAGAGATTGTGTATACGGAAAAATTTGTTAGAATAGAGACTGAAGATAATATAATAAAAGGCAATGGTTTGGAATCAAACCAGGATTTTACAGAATGGACCATCAAAAATAGTGTAGGCACCATAGCATTAGATAATCAATGAGCACTTTTCAATCAATTGTTTTGTTTATGTCTCTGGGTTTATTGATTATTGGAGTGCATCAAACGTTTACGGTTGGGTTTTATGGGTCCTATTGGATCTTTATGCTGAGCGTGGTTTTATTTCTTGTTTACAGAATGATGAAAAAAGAAAACAGATCAAAATCAGAGGAGAAAGAGGTAGAAACGAATAAAAAGAAAAATAAACGCGGAAAGAACTGATCAGATCAGGCGAATCGGCTACATGGAAACAAGTTATATCATATTTATTGTCATTTCCCTCATATTCTCAGCGTTTTTTTCAGGAATAGAAATAGCATTTATCTCTTCTGATAAGCTACAGATCGAGCTCGGAAGCAAGCAAGGAGTATTGAGTGATGTGATTATCTCAAAATTTTTGAAAAAGCCAAGCTGGTTTATTAGTACCACCTTAATTGGCAATAATATTGCCCTGGTGCTTTATGGCATATTTATGGCCTACCTGTTGGTTCCGGTTATTCAGAAGTACCTCCCTGTGCAGTTGCACAATGAGCTGATAGAATTGGCTGTGCAGAGTTTAATAGCTACATCTATTGTTTTAATTACAGCAGAATTCACACCAAAAAGTGTGTTTTTGATTAATCCGAATAAGATGTTGTCTATTTTTGCTATTCCCATCTATTTGATTTACATAATACTTTACCCTGCAGTTTGGACCATCGTTTATCTCACAAGATTTTTGTTGAAAGATGTGCTAAAATTTGAATACTCTGAAAAACAACCGGTATTTGGCCTCACCGACTTAAATCATTTCATCAGAAAGAACATCAAGCAGGATGATGAAGCTACAGAGCAGGAAGTCGACACAAAGATATTCACCAATGCACTCGAATTTAAAACCATAAAGGTGAGGGACTGCATGGTTCCGAGAACAGAACTTGTTACGGTTGATATAGAAGACTCCATTGAAGACCTTAAAGAGGCGTTTATCAAAAGTGGCTTTTCGAAGATTTTGGTATTTAAAGAATCGATTGATCACATTATTGGCTATTGCAATTCGTTAGAAATGTTTAAGAAGCCGCAAAAAATAGAGAGCATCGTGAACTCTATCGTAATTGTTCCCGAAACAATGTTGGCTTCTGAGGTCATGATTCAGTTTATTACTGAGCGGAAAAGCATTGCCTTGGTGGTCGATGAGTTTGGCGGTACATCCGGGATCGTCACCATCGAAGACATAATAGAAGAGATTTTCGGAGATATACAGGATGAACACGACGAGGATGACCTGATCGAAGAAAAGATAGATGATTTTAATTACATATTCAGTGCAAGGCAGGAAATAGATTTCATCAATGATAAATATGGTCTGAATCTTCCATTGGGTGATTATGATACACTGGGAGGACTTATTCTTACCATCAAAAAAGATTTCCCCGAAATAAATGACGAAATAGAATTAGATCATTTCAGATTTAGAATTCTATCCATTGAAGAAAACAGAATTGATAAAATTAAATTATTGATCAACCCGGATATGAAGGCCGAATAAAAAGTAAATTCTGATAAAGAAATTTATTTTTTGATTTTAAAGATTGAAGTATCTATTTTTGCCGCACTTTAACCTGAAAATTTATGGCACTAATTAATAAAATTAGACAAAGAGCTGGTTTGGCAGTTGGTATTGTCGCCGTTGCAATGGGACTTTTCATCGTTGGTACAGATTTATTTAGTTCAAAATCAAGTATATTAAATAAACGTGATACGACTATTGGCGAGATTGCAGGGCAGGAAGTTGACTATGAAGAATTTCAAGAACAACTGGATAAGCTGGTCAACAATTTTGCATTGAGAACAAACAGAAAGCCTTCCGAAAATGAAATGTATACACTTAGGCAGCAAGCCTGGGAAATGATGATCGTCAATACAGCTTTCGAAAGCCAGTATGACAAACTTGGCATCGAAGTTACGGATGAGGAAAGCTGGGACATGATCCAGGGAAATAATATTGATTTTAATATCAAGCAGACATTTGTCAATCCTCAGACGGGAGAATTTGACAGAAGCAGGTTGTTGCAATATCTGCAGCAGTTAAATCAAATAACCCCTCAGGACCAGGGCTATAATGAAAAATTAAATTGGAAGCTTTTTGAGGAAAGCTTGATACCAGGAAGAAAAAGATTGAAATATGACAACTTGCTTGTCAAGTCCACTTACATTACCGAGGTGGAGGCAGAAAATCAGTATCAGGACGAAACAAGCGTCGCAGAAATTAAATATTTATATGTCCCTTATTATACAGTTGATGATTCATTAATAAGCTATAGTGATCAGGATCTAAGAAACTATTATAACGAACATCAGGAAGATTATAAGACCGAAGAAAGCAGGGGAATTAGTTATGTCACAATTCCTGTAATCCCGTCTTCGTTGGATACTTTGTTTTTCAAGGAAGAAATGGAAAGGATACGGGAAGATTTCAAAACGTCTAAGGACGACTCACTATTTGCCAAATCGAGATCTGACACCAGAAATTTCTATGACAGCTATTCCATCGATCAATTGCCGGAAAGGCTGAAGGTGAATTATAGCAATCTGTCTGAAGGAGATGTCAGAGGCCCCTATTTTGTTGATGGTTATCTAACTCTGTACAAAGTGACTGAAATCACAAAAGATACCATACCATCTGTTCGCGCAAGGCACATCCTGGTGAAATGGCAGACGGATGATGAAGCTGGAAAAGCTGCCGCCCGAGCAAAAGCAAACCGAATTATCAGTCAGCTAAAAAGAGGGGCAGATTTCGCCGAACTGGCCAGAACAGAAAGTGAGGATCCCGGTACGGCGCCAAGGGGAGGCGACTTGGGTTGGTTTGGTAAAGGTAAGATGGTTAAATCATTTGAAGAGGCAGCATTTGGTGCTACTTCAAAGGGATTGATCGATAGACCTGTAGAAAGCCAATTTGGATATCACATCATCGATGTTACTGAAACCAAAACATATACTTCATTTAAGGTTGCTACCATCGCAAGGGAAATAACCCCTAGTGACGAAACGATCAATGAAGCTTATTTAAGAGCAGAGCTTTTGGTAAGCGAGAGTTCCGATTATGACTCTTTTGTCGAGAATAGTAAAAAGGACAGCCTGGAAGTATTTACAGCCGATAATATTGATAAAAATCAGAGAAGGATAAATGATCTTGGTGATGCCCGAACGGTGGTACAGTGGGTTTATCGCGATGCTTCTTTGGGTGATGTATCCAATGTTTTTGAATTGACTGACAATTACGTTGTTGCTGTACTTACCAGTGTGGTTAACGAAGGTATTTCGGATTTTGATGAAGTAAAAGATGAGATTGAAAGCAAGGTCAAGAATAAAAAGAAAGCGGAATATATTACCGGTAAGCTAAACGGAATAGAAGGTTCACTTGATCAGAAATCAAATGAGTATGGCCCGGATGCGTCAGTGTCTTCCATGAGCAATCTTAAAGAATCTGACAACACCATACAAAATGTTGGTTTTGTTCCGGAGGTAGTAGGTATGGTTTTCGGCATGGAAGCAGGCAAAACAAGCGCGCCGACTGAAGTAGAAAACGGGGTTGTGATGGTTGAATTGGAGACACTTACAACTGCTCCTGAAATAGCCGATTATTCGGCTTATAAATCGAAGCTGGAACAACAGGTTTCAGGAAGAGTTTCATATGGCATTTCAGAGGCTATAAGAGAAAATGCCGATATTCAGGATTATCGCTATAAATTCTTTTAGCAAACAATATCGTTGAAAAAAATAAAGATGGGAATTCCGGATTTTATGCCGGAATTTCTGTTTGAATATAGATTTTGAAGGATTGCATCCGCAATTAACCCTCAGCCTTTCGAGTTTGTTTTAATTCAATAATTTTGAAATATGTCAAAATCCTTTCAAGCTTTTCGGGAGAAATTAGATGCAGAACATAAATGGCCTTCCCTGTACATGTTTAAATTTATCGTTCCAAGGGAAAAGGAAAATGAAATGTACGAAACTTTTCCCCAGGAGAAATGGAATTGGCAAATACGCATCTCAAAGAATGGGAGCTATTCAAGTTTTACATCAAAAATTAATGCCGATTCAGCTGATGAAATAATTGAGGTTTATCAAAAAGCACATATAATTGAAGGCATCATCGCTCTTTAGTTAACGCGAGTTGGACTCGATAATTTCTCTCAGATGATTTTTTACTTCCTTTACGTCGATCCCATCGTCAGGTGCTGTGACAATAGTCTTTAGCAAGTCATTTACGATACTTGCTTTAAACCCCAAAGATTCCGCAAATTCAGAAACCACTTTTAATTCTGAGTCTTCAACCACGTTGTCCAGGTATATCATATATACCAGATTATACAAATGCTCCAGGAGATTGACTTTTTCCTTCGTATGAGCCAGGTTGTCTTCTGTGTCTATATATTGAACAACTTCGGCTTCGCTTACGTTTAATTGAACTCCCCATTTGAAGAGACAGGTAACGTAATCCTTTGACAACGGGCCTTTATTGAGAAAATGGTGGTAAATATGAAAAAAACTATCTTTGATAGATTTATATTCTTCTTTTGTAAGATTATCTTTGATTTTCATAAATTATTCATTACTAGATTCAAGTTAATTGTTTATCAACAGAAAATTTAAAAAGAATTGAAGAAAAAGGAAATTATATTTATAATTCTTGCTCTCTTAACATTTCAATTATATTTCTGCAATTCGAGAACGACCAATGAAAATGTTGAGACAGAATCGCAAGATTCGATATCAACAAACCTGGATGCGACACTCGGTGAGGAAGAAGAGGTTTCTGAGAGCCAGCTGTTTGATTCCCGTGAAAGGGAAAAATGGCAAAATCCTACCCTGGTTCTGCGAAAACTGGGTAGCCTGGAAAACAAGAAGATAGCAGATATTGGCTCCGGAACCGGATATTTTACATTTCCACTTGCTTTAAGAGCAAAAAAAGTGATTGCCATCGATATAGAATCCAAATTTCTTGATTATATCGAAGAGCAAAAAGTTGACTACCCTCCAAGAATTGCAAATGTTATAGAAACACGACTGACGGAGGAGGATGATCCGAGCCTGCACAATGGGGAAGTGGACATTGCATTTATGGTAAATGTTTATTCGTACCTGCAAAGCAGAATAGAATATCTAAAAAAGGTAAAAAATGGATTAAATAATGGAGGTATTATTTTAATTGTCGATTTCAAAAAAGGCAATTTGCCCATAGGGCCCACCGATGAATATAAAATACAGCCTGATCAAGTGGTTAAAGAGCTAAAAGAAGCAGGATTTAAAATTGAAGAAAAAGATACTGACAGTCTGCAGTATCAGTATATAATTAAAGCCAGCAAACCCTGACGGATTTTCACTACTGGATATCAATAAGTTTAACCATTAAAAGATCTAGAATATGTTTACACAAAAAGATAACAAACTAAAAGCTTCATTTGAGTTTTCTGATTTTAAAACGGCTTTTTCATTTATGACTCATGTGGCATTGACAGCCGAAAAGATGGATCATCATCCTAACTGGAGCAATGTTTACAATCAGGTTGAAATTGAGCTGTCAACCCATGATGCAGGCGATGTTGTAACCGAAAAAGACCATAAGCTGGCTAAAGCCATAGAAAACATATCGCAGTCATATAAATAAATGAATTTTTGGAGTCCGCTAAAACCTCGCTTTTTTTAGTTCCGACCCCGATTGGAAATCTCGAAGATATCACTATCAGGGCTCTGCATGTGCTGAAGACCGTGGATTTGATTTTGGCGGAAGATACGCGCACGTCGGGGAAATTACTGCGACATTATGAGATCAGCAATAATTTAAAGAGTTTCCACATTCACAATGAACACCGGGAGGTGGAAAGAATAGTTGAAGAAATGAAGAACGGGAAACAAATGGCCTTGATCTCTGATGCAGGCACGCCCGGTATATCTGATCCGGGCTTTCTTTTGGTAAGGCATGCTCTTCAAAATGACTTAAGGGTAGAATGTCTTCCAGGCGCAACCGCATTTATCCCTGCCTTGATCAAATCGGGATTCCCAACAGACAGCTTTATATTTGAGGGATTTTTACCTCATAAGAAAGGAAGAAGATCAAAGCTCGAAAAACTGGCGAATGAAGATCGAACGATAATACTTTACGAGTCGCCTCATCGTCTCATGAAAACCTTTGATCAAATAATTGAATATTTTGGTGTTGACAGGAGGGTGTCTGTTTCAAGGGAATTGACGAAATTGTATGAGGAAACAGTAACGGATACAATCGATATGGTGAGAAGACATTTTGAGAAAGGAGCGATCAAGGGAGAATTTGTAATCGTAATAGACGGAAAAAGCAAAAAATAATGACAGCCAAAAAAGCCAAAAAGTCTCCGATTGATAAAGATCACGTCTTAAATGAAGTGATTAAAATTGCCAGGAGGGCTGGTGAATTTATCAGACATGAAGGAATAAATTTTGATCGAACGAAGATTGAAGAGAAAAGTATCAACAATTTGGTTTCATACGTCGATAGAGAGGCGGAAGAAATGATCGTTCAAACTTTAAAATTTACAATTCCGGATTCAGGGTTTATTGCAGAGGAGGGAACGACATCTGAGAAAGCCGCCGAATTTAATTGGGTGGTTGATCCTCTGGACGGCACGACCAACTTTCTTCACGGATTGCCACCCTATTCGGTAAGTATTGCTTTGATGCAATACGATGAGATTATATTGGGAGTGGTGTATGAAATTACCAAAGATGAATGTTTTCATGCCACAGATGAAAGTAAGGCTTTTTTGAATAGGCAGATGATAAGCGTTTCGTCAATAAAGGATTTTAAAGAGGGGTTATACATTACTGGTTTCCCTTACCGGGAATTTTCAGGCATAGACAGGTTTACCAGTACTATGAAACATTTTGTTAAACATACACACGGTTTGCGAAGGACGGGTAGTGCTGCGGCTGATATTTCCTACGTCGCTTGTGGCCGAACGGAGGGGTTTTACGAAACGGGATTAAATCCATGGGATGTGGCTGCAGCCACACTGATATTGAAACAGGCAGGAGGAAAAATCAGCGACTATA
>Ga0055448_10000491_pt1 | contig 10296 bp, 11 predicted proteins | sample China_Galinas_PW_4_FD_57744 | JGI IMG/M metagenome (GOLD analysis project Ga0055448, IMG submission 57744) | Wetland microbial communities from San Francisco Bay, California, USA, that impact long-term carbon sequestration - China_Galinas_PWA_D2 | ecosystem: Environmental > Aquatic > Marine >... | reverse complement strand
GGCGGCGTAGCTCAGCTGGTTAGAGCGGCGGAATCATAATCCGTAGGTCCGGGGTTCGAGTCCCTGCGCCGCTACCAAATTGTAGGAGGTTTATGCAGTTTAAGGCACAACGTGTTCCGAATTTTCTGACATTATTTCGGCTGATCTTTTCTCCGTTATTATTTCCCGTATTACTTGTTTATTTATTACCCCTCAATGCACCCTTTATTAATGTGCTTTTAGCCTTATTATTTATCTTAGTGAGTTTAACTGATTTCTTTGATGGTTATTTAGCGCGTAAATTCAATCAAGAATCATTATTAGGAAGTATTCTTGATCCGATTGCTGATAAATTTTTGGTATATGCAACCTTAATCGCATTACTTGCCGTACATAAAATATTTTTTTATTGGGTAGTGATATTAATTGGCAGAGAGTTTTTTGTTATGGGATTGCGTCATATGGCAGCTGCTCATAATTTTGAAGTGCCAGTTTTGCCGTTGGGAAAAATAAAAACAGCCTTTCAAATGATACTTCTTACCTGGATGATAGCCAATCCATATCAAACGGCTGGATTTGAGGGAGCACCTTTTTGGAATATAGGGCAAGGAATTGTATTGTTTGGAACCATTACTCTTTCAATCTATTCGGCAGGGCGATATTATCAGCTTTTTATGAAAAAGTTTCGGTCAATTGGTACGTAATAAAAATAGGTAGGGAGATGATACTTATTATTTTATTAAGTATTGGTGCATATCTTATCGGTTCAATACCGATGGGTTATATTATTGCCGTTCTTAAAGGGATTAATATACAAAAGTATGGTTCGGGTAACATTGGAGCAACCAATGTAGCACGAATATTAGGCAAGCCTTACTTTTTCCTTATTTTATTACTTGATGCAGGTAAGGTGTATACCTACTTAACCTTATGTGCGTGGTTTGGATTAACTTATGCTCAGTTGCTGGCTATTGGAGCTTTATTGTTATTGGGAAATGGCAGTTCTATTTTTTTACATTTTCGTGGAGGGAAAGGCATAGCGCATTTAGTTGGCCTGCTTGCATTTATTAATGTCTATCTTTTAGGACTCTTTATAGTGAGTTGGTTACTTTTGGCTTATCTTTTGAAAAACATAGGCATTGCCTCTATCTTAGCAACGTTGATCATTCCAATAGGAGCTTATTTCTTACTTGGTACGTTTTCTGTTTTTTATTTTCTTGGCATTGCTGGGTGGTGTTGGTATCTTCATCGAAGTAATGTCATCAATTATCTTTATAACTAAAAAAATAGTATGAAATTTAACGAAGTAGCTCAGGTGTTTGGCGAAATTGAGCGCACCAGCAAGCGATTGGAAATTACCAAATTATTAGCCAATATATTAAAACGTGCGACGCCAAAAGAAGCACATATTATTAGCACTATTTCATTGGGCCAATTATATCCTCCGTATGTGGGGACGCAATTTAATATGGCGCAAAAAAGTGTTGAAAAATCAGTTGCACAGTTGATGCACATGAGTGAAGCTGAGATAGCCAAACAAGCAAAAAAGCTGGGTGATCTGGGGCTTTTGGTTGAACAAGGCAGATGGCGTCCGCGTGAAGAGCTTACGGTAACGCAAGTATATAATCGCTTGTGTGATATTGAATCAATTGGCGGTACTGGCTCGCAAGAAGAAAAAGTTGAACAGCTTAAAAATTTGTTACACGATTTATCAGTTGAAGAAGCAAAATATATTGTACGTATTGTTATTGGTAAATTACGTCTTGGTTTTTCTGATATGACGATTGTTGATGCACTTTCATGGATGGAAGTGGGTGATAAATCAGTGCGGCGGGTGATTGAAGATGCCTATAATGTCCGTGCTGACATTGGTTTGATTGCCCAAGAATTGAAAGAAGGTGGCTTAGTTCGTCTTGAGAAAATGGGTGTAGAAGTAGGGATTCCGATTCGCCCGGCATCAGCAGAACGATTACCAACGGCACAAGCAATTATTGCAAAAGTTGGTCGTTGTGTAGCGCAACCAAAATTAGATGGCTTTCGGTTGCAGATTCATTTAGATAAAACAAAACGCAAACCAGAAATTCATTTCTTCTCACGCAATTTAATTGATATGTCAGAGATGTTTCCTGATGTTGCACAAGCTATTGAACAGTTGCCGGTAGAAACATTGATCTGCGAGGGAGAAGCGATTGTATACGATCCAAATACCGATAGCTTTTTACCATTTCAAACAACAGTAAAACGCAAACGCAAACATGGCATTGAACAAGCAGCACAAGAATTGCCCTTGCGCGTATTTTTATTTGATCTGCTTTATATTAATGGCACTGATTACATGAATAAAACGCATGAACAGCGCCGTAAAAAATTAGTTGCATTAGGCCATAAAATAAAAGGCGATGAGGTGCAAATCATCGAAGAAAAAGAAATTCACATCGCAAAGCAACTCGAAAAGTATTTTCTACAAAACATTCAAGCAGGCCTTGAAGGAGTAGTGGTAAAAAAAGAAGATGCGATTTATCAGCCGGGCAAACGAAACTTCAATTGGATTAAATTTAAACGGCAAGAAGAAGGGCATCTCGAAGATACCATTGATTGTGTGATACTCGGCTATTATGCCGGCCGTGGTAAACGTGCCGGATTTGGCATCGGCGCCTTTTTAGTTGGCGTATACAATCCTAAAAAAGATACGTTTGAAACAATTGCGAAAATTGGTACTGGTTTGAAAGATGCTGAATGGAAAGAGCTCAAAAAACGCTGCGATGCGATTAAAATAGAGCGGCGTCCATCACAAGTTGAATGCGATAAATCGTTGTATCCTGATGTGTGGGTATATCCTGAATTGGTATGTTTAGTCCGTGCGGATGAGATTACATTATCCCCGGTGCATGCAGCAGGCAAGACAGCAGATAAACTTGGCTATGCACTGCGGTTCCCTCGATTCATGGGTTATCGTGAAGATAAAGGCCCAACCGAGGCAACCACCGTGCATGAAATTAAGCGATTATATGAAGATCAGTTTTGATATAAGTCACATAGACCTTTTTGAGCTTTGCTCATAAGAATTGAAGATTCACATTCATCAGTTTGTGGGCCAACTTTATCTAATTCTTCTTTGGATGGAAAGTGTATCGCCTCAACTTTCCATCCTTTTGCTATTTGTTTTTTTACAGAAGCTTTATATTTTGGAGAAAGTTTAAAGTAGATGAACGCCCCTCTAATAAAAATTGCAAAAAAATATGTAATTTAAAATTGAGCACCAGGAAAAATCACTGATGCTCAACCTTGTTTATTATCTCTAATCTTTTATTTCGGTACATAATCTCTTATAAAGTTTGCAATTAGTATATCTGTTCCCCATTTAACAATAGGTGCTATATCTTTAATATGTGGTGCAACCTGATCACATGTTTTTTGCAGTGATTCAGGCGCATTAACGTATAATGCATTACCAAGATTAACAACATAGGGAGTTGCTACTGAACGATGCGCGCCGACAAAGCCTTGTATTAAAACGTCTACAAATCCTGGCTTTTTATCTGAAAAAGCACGGCTAGTAACATAATACACTGCAGCACTCTTGTAACCTTCTACAATATAACCTATTTCATTAGAAGATTCATTTTGCTGTAGGCGGTATGTGCCATCAGAAGATGAAGTAAATTGAAGAAATTCTTCTTTTTTATCAGATTTTACATCTGATAATGTTTCTGGTTCGATACCAAATAGAGCAACTGAGCTACACAATAGAGTTAGTGAAAGCAGATGGCGTAGGTTCATAGATGATTACCCTTATAATATAATATTTTGTGAAAAATAAAACGTGTCTAACTGAGTATAAAAGCAAATTTAATTTTGTGAAGCAATCTGCTTGAAAAAAGCCGCTTCTTGAGCAGGATCGTCAGCTTCAACAATTGCTTTGCCGATGACGATACCATCAGGCTTAAGGGCAGCAATAGGTTCAACATTATCTCGATTAATATGAGCCGAAATAAAAATAGGAAGCTTGGTATTATTGCGCACCATCCCCCATTTATCAGAAAATATTAGTGATTCAGATTTATCAAATGGCTGATGAAATAATAGGGCATCAACGCCTAAATTTTTTGCCTCCAATGCTGATTGCCCAATTGAAGTTGAATCAATCAAATCAAGTAAAATTTTTTTGCCTGATTGATGCGCAGCAGTACAAGCTGCATGAATAATCTCATTATCAGCGCCAGATAAGACTGAGATCCAATTGGCATCTGCTTTGGTAAAAATAGAAATGGCATCTTTAGCACGATCAACTATTTTTGCATCAGCAAGCAACATTTTTTCGGGAAATTTTTCACGAAATTGTGCTACCGCAGATGCACCGTATTGATGCAAAAGAGGCGTCCCTATCTCGAGAATATCAGCGTACTCTTGAACTTTACTTGCTATTTCAAGCGCCATATTAAGATCGGGAATGTCAAATGAAATCTGTAACTTCATGAGTTATTTCCTTATTTACCTTTGTTTTTCGTATTAATTAATATGAAAGGCGTGAGAGATAACGCTTTGGCTCTTTTTTTGAGTATACCGTTACCGGCCCAAAAAAGTGTTTTAGATTTAATAAATATAATGCACGTTCATATTGTTTAATGCCTTTTTTGACGTATATGTCTGGTAATAATAATTGCGGTCCCTCAGTTGTTAAGGTAATTCCTTCAGGTATATACACGTCTTTCGGTTTTCCAAATACTACCAATGATTCAAGAGGGAGACGATTGTTTTCGGGTGCTGGAATGGCTTTAACATCCCAATATAATAATTTGGTTTCTTCATCTTGTTTTCGTTCAACACTATAGAGACTAACTGGCGTTCCTTCTTCAAATTCCCAATGATGAATCGTGTTGCCCACCATCATGATTGGTGTAATTTTAGTGGTGATTACTAATATAACTTTTGCTTCTTTATGTTTACGCGGAAATCGTATTTCACCATTTACATCTGATACGTCTAAATAACCGCCATAGGTAACATAAATACCTGCAACAATATTACTATTGGTGAGCGAGCGAATCGTGTGACGTGCTATTTTACCCGGTTTTTTTAATTTAGCTTCAAGTTCTTGTGCATGTTCGTTGGGATATATTTCAGGGAATGAGCGAAAGAACATATTTATAGTTGGTTCTGTATGTGCGTTTTGATAAATAGATAAAGATGCTATAATAACGCAGATATAGGCTAAAAAACGCTTCATAGGCGTTTAAACTCCATATTTTTTGTTTTATCGTAACATAGCCCCGCAGAAAAAATCCATAGTTTAGGAGTGGGCATTTGGATGCACAATTCAATTCATTTGTAACCAATGAGCAGCTCACGAGTGCCCAAGCACATCAGTTTGCTCAATTTCTTACGTTGCTGCAAGAATGGAATAAAAAAATAAATATTACGCGTATTATTGATCCTCAGGAAGTAATAGCATATCACTTTCAAGATTCATTGCGCATTGGCGATTTTTTTGACATGAATGCACTTACTGGTATTGCAGATGTTGGTGCGGGTGGTGGTTTCCCCGGCATTCCTTTGGCAATTAAATGGCCACATCTTAACATAGTGCTGATTGAAGTTAATCAAAAAAAAGTACGTTTTTTGCAGACGGTTATTAAAGAACTTGGCTTAAAGCAGATAGAAGTGATTGATACCGATTGGCGAACCTTTTTACGGACTACCTCATATCCGACAGATTTAGTGTGTGCACGCGCTTCATTGCAGCCAGCAGAATTAGTGCGCATGTTTAAACCAGGATGTGCTTATCAAGAAGCAACGTTGGTGTATTGGGCGTCAGCACAATGGCAGCCAAAACAAGCAGAATTACCATTTCTGTGTACCGAACATGAATATCAGGTGGGGGATAAGATACGCAAATATGCGATATTTAAAAGGAGTTGTGCATGATTCGTGCATTATTTACCAGTTATGTAACTGGTATAACTGATCAATCAACCGGCCAAAGTTATAACCGCATTATGCGGTATTTTATTCCTGAATTTATTACCGCACTTTTATTATATTCGATGCCTTTTTGGATTGATGCCTATTTTGTGAGTTTGCTTGAATCAACAACAACGTATGCCACACTGGGGGCAACAAATAATTTATTGCATCTCTTAATCAAAATAGCTGAAGCATTTTCAGTCGGTACGTTAGTATTAAGTGGACAACTCAATGGTATGCAAGAATATAAAAAAGTTGGTCATGCATTGCGTGATGCGTTTTGGATTACTTGTTTAGCGGGCACTACTCTTGCTGCCTTTCTGTTTTTTGGGGCGTATTGGATATATTGGTGGTATGGCGTACCAGCTGAAATGATTCCACTCGGCATTCCTTTTTTACGTATTCGTGCACTTGGCGTGCTTTTTTCATTTATATGTATGGCATGCATTGGCTTTTTACGTGGTATTAAAAATGTTAAAACGCCGATGAAAATTTTTATTGCCGGTGCAGCAGTGTTTATCGCTTTTGACTATGCATTAATTTTTGGTAAATTCGGTCTTCCGGCATATGGCCTTTTTGGCTCAGGTATTGCTTCAGTTATTCAATATGGCTGTATGATGTTATTGGCCTTGGGAACCGTCTTATTTCGCAAAAAATATTATAAATATGGTATTGCGCTTATTTCTGATATTGGCGGCCCCTATTATTTCTTGAGTCTCATAAAATTGAGTTGGCCGGTAGTGCTTGATAAAGCAACGATGGCAATGGCATATATTTGGCTCTGTAAAATGATTTGCCCATTAGGAACCTGTGCCGTTGCCACCTTTTGCGTGGTCAAAGATATGGAACGCTTTGCCTTTTTGCCAGCCATGGCTTTTGCCAACGTGATTACCTTGTTAGTAAGTAATGATTTTGGTATTGAAAATTTCACCGGAATTAAGACAAACATTAAGCGGGTGGTGTTTTTAGCTGGTATTTTTGTCTGTATATTATTGACCTTATTCTCATTCAAAGCCGAGGCAATTGCCCAGGTATTTGATAAAAAGGGTGATTTTAGTGGGTTAGCTGCGCGTGTATTTCCGCTTTTGAGTGTACTTGTGCTCTTTGATTTGCTACAATTAGTACTTGCCGGGGCATTGCGTGGCGCTGGAAATGTAAAAACAGTAATGATGACTCGGTTGATCGTTTGTCTGGGGTATTTTGTTCCGGTTTCATACTTTGTTTCTCAATTACCCATTGCTGATACAACGCTTAAGTTCACGCTGATCTACGGTTCGTTTTATGTTGGGAGTGCTCTGATGAGCCTCATGTATATTCGGAGATTTAGGGGCAATAAGTGGAAACGCCCCACATTGTAGGACAATGATATGGTTAAAATAACAAAAGAAGAAGTATTAAAAATTGCCCGCATGTCTTATATCGATATTCATGAAGATGAAATTGAACCAATGGTGAAACAGTTACAAGACGTATTGAGTTACGCTCAGCGGGTAAAAGAGGTAGCTCATGATGTGGCAGTTCCCTCAAATCGGCGCATGAATGTGTTTAGAGAAGACGTGGTCATCAAAACCAATCCAGAGCCAATTCGCTCACGTGCACCGCAGCGTGAAGGCAATTACTTTGTGGTTCCCGCAATTATCGAAAAATAACCCAGAAGATGGCAGGAGAAAACTTCATGAAAAAATTAGCATTTGCGTCCATTTCTGATTTGCGTAATATGCTTGAGCAGGGTGAGATTACCCCCGAGCAATTGGCTGGTTATTATATTGATCGATTTGCAAAATATGATAAAGAACTTAATTGCGCTATTGAGGTGTTTGATAAAGAATCAGTATTGACCTCATTTTGTCCACAGGGGCCGCTCAAGGGAGTCCCAGGTATTGTCAAAGATAATATTGCCCAAATTGAGCGTGGCCTGAGTTGTGCCTCAAAAATTTTAGAAGGTTTTTCGTCTACGTATGACGCAACTGCCGTTTCTCGATTAAAGCAAGCGGGTGCCCTTTCCATTGGACGTGCTAATATGGACGAATTTGCGATGGGAAGTTCAACTGAAACTTCAGCTTTTGGTATTGCAAAAAATCCATGGGATATTTCGCGCGTACCGGGAGGTTCAAGCGGTGGTTCAGCAATTGCAGTTGCAGCAGGATTAGTACCATGGGCGTTAGGTACTGATACCGGTGGTTCCGTGCGGCAACCAGCAGCATTTTGTGGCGTAGTTGGCATGAAACCAACATACGGCTTAGTTTCTCGCTATGGTCTTGTTGCATATGGTTCATCACTTGATCAAATTGGCGTATTTACCCGCAACGTTTATGATAATGCGTTAGTATTATCAGCGATGGCGGGCCATGATATGAAAGATTCAACAAGCTTATCAGTAGAGAAAAAAGATTATACGCAAAAACTTGATGGCTCATTGAAAGAGAATCTTAAAATTGGCGTTATAGAAAATGCACTGCATGCCGAGGGAATGGATCCTGAGATAGTTAATGCAATTGAAGAAGCATTAAAAGTATGGGAACGTCAAGGCGCAAAAATTTCACGTATTACGTTGCCAACGCTTGACCATAGTGCGGCAGCCTACTTTATTATAAGTCGTGCAGAGGCGGCATCAAATCTTGCGCGTTATGATGGGGTTTGCTATGGATTGCGCAGAGAAGAATCCACTCTTGATAAAATGTATAGTGAAACACGGCATGATGGTTTTGGTGCTGAAGTAAAAACGCGTATTATGGTAGGAAACTATGTACTTTCTGCTGGTCATGCAGGAGATTTTTACAATAATGCAAAAGTGGTGCAACGTATGATTCGCTATGAATTTATGCAAGCATTTAAAGATGTTGATCTATTGGTTATGCCAACTCATCCAGCACCAGCATTTAAGATTGGCGCATTTGCTCAGAATAAATTACAAATGGATTTACAAGATTACTTTACCTGTTCGGTAAACTTAGCTGGTATTCCAGGTATTTCCATACCATGCGGTTTTTCAAAAGATAAATTGCCAATTGGTATGCAGCTTCTAGGCCCGCATTTAGCAGAAGGTTTGATTTATCAAACAGCACATGCATATCAAGAACAAACTGATTGGCATACGCGGCATCCTGAAGGCTTTGATTCCTAAATAACTCTTGTTTTTCCCTGCATAGCTCCGGTACGATGAAGATGTGAGCCATGGCATCATGGCGCCACTTTTCGGGGGGACACATATGCGGGGGATTTTGCTTGGTACTTTTTTAATAGGTGCTTGTTGTAGCGTACTCGGTGCGGTGTGCGCTCCGCTTAGTTTTAAGTTCCCCAACTCATTTGTAGATACTAATTTTTCATTTCAGGAACAACCTACGTTTGAGAAAAGTAACTGGCGATTTGATACGCATAATCCGGTTGGAAAATTACTGAAAGATGTATTTGAATTAAACTGTAATCTGTTTTCTTGGACCAGTTATAAAATTATTGGCTCAACATTTCCCTTATTTATTGGCGGCCGGATGGTAGATCTTGATTTGCAAAATTGTTTTTATTGCAAAGATGGTCATAAGAATATCAATCAAATGCCTGAAGGATTTCAAACGTTTGCTAAATGGGGTATCGGCGTTCCCATTGCATACTTTGGTTCACAGATTTTTTGGCAATGTAATGAAGAATTGCGCGAAACAGCGTGGGTTTTTATGATCGGTATGCCATTTGTGATTTTTGGCAAAGAGATTATTAAAAAGTTGCGTATTAATGCGGCACGGCGTCCGTGGAACGAATATTTTAGTTGTGATGAACGGGCTTTTGGTGGCTTTCCTTCAGGGCATATGGCAGAGGCGACCTATATGGCCTTTTTATATGGCTGGCGCTATGGCCCGCGATATGGTGTACCATTAGGTTGTGTTGCCGGCCTTGTTGCGGTTGCATTTGTAAACTGTAATCGCCATTATCTCTCCCAGATTGTTGCCGGTGCCGGGCTTGGCATGATGTATGCATTTGCGGCAAATAAACTCATCGATAAAAATCTGTGCCAGAATACTACGCTGACTTTTAGCTTATCTCATAAGGGCGCACCAGGGGTAAAATTGGCCTGGGCATTTTGAATAATTACTTATTTTTCGGTACATTAAAAATGAGTAAGGGGTAAAAACTCTAATGTGGGATGTACCGTGAGTTATTGGAAGGAACATATCAAAATAGGCAATTTATCATTTCCGCGTTTTGTTGGTGGACCATTAGATGGTATTACCGATTCACCATTTCGTAAATTGGTGCGCGAATTTTCATCTGATGAATTGTTATATACTGAGATGCGCCATATTGCCTGCGTTGCCAACGATAAAGGCGGTAAAAAAGCATTAAAATTTGAACAATCTGAAC
>Ga0055448_10000489_pt1 | contig 10309 bp, 9 predicted proteins | sample China_Galinas_PW_4_FD_57744 | JGI IMG/M metagenome (GOLD analysis project Ga0055448, IMG submission 57744) | Wetland microbial communities from San Francisco Bay, California, USA, that impact long-term carbon sequestration - China_Galinas_PWA_D2 | ecosystem: Environmental > Aquatic > Marine >... | reverse complement strand
TGATGGGTTCACGAACCTCCGGGAGGGGACCGACAGGTCACCGGAGGAGGTTCCCGGCCCTTCCCAAGCTACCCCTTTCACGCCCTGCCGGGCCAGCGAGCGAAGCGAGCGCGGCGTGACAACCAGGGTTATGCGCCGTGCCGCCGTGCGACTTGACCTACGTGACGCGCGAAAGCGTCAACTTGCCGAACTGCTGACGGCCGCGACCAGAGAAGTACTCGCCAGCAAGAACGCCGCTTTCTGGGTCGTGCGTGAGCCAACCAGTCCCGCGATGGATGTTCATGGTATCAACCGCTCCAACATCCGGTTCGTTCACATACTGGTAGATCACCTCAATTCGCTGGGCAGGGCTCGGTTGGACGATTGCGGCAATGCTATACGAACGGGAACGCTCCCAATCAATTGCGATGCTCATTCTGGTCCACGTCTGCTTGATTCGGGCTGTACCAGCGGTCTCGCCCGGAGTGCCGTCAAGCACGTATTCCGCGTGTGCGGTCCACTGACCACCGAGGTTCGGCACGGAGACGAGTCGTAAGCGGTGAGCGAGGCTCGTTTTCCACAGGCTGCGGTCGAACCACTTCCAAAGCAGTCCATAAAAGCCCATCACTGATGGTGTCTCGATCCACCATGGTATTACCCGTCCTGTTGCCTGAATAGACTTCTGCAGGAGCCAAGCGCAGAGGATAGCGCAGATCGCCAGATACAGGTACACGAATTGCCGAGATCTGTTGTCTGACGCATAGATGTGCATATCACCACTCCTCCCATAACCGGGCCAGGCGTACGAGTAGATCTGCAGCGTCAGCATCGTTCCACTGAACCGACTTGGATCCGAAGAGCCATTGGCGCCGATTCTGGCAGACGAACTTCTTGTGCGCGTCGTCGTGGAAACGTTCTGCTAGATCCTCAATCACGCTCACGAACGTTTGACGGTAGCTAGGACCAAACGCAGCGTTGGCGCTATTGTAGATTAGACATTCGACAAAGTATGATGGAAACCGCCTGCGAAGGCCTGAGTTTGAACCAACAATGCTTTCGCGGGCATTCTTGAACATTCGAACGCTGGGCTTGTACCAACCGTTTGTTCCAGCCGCAGCATTCTTCGCTGCGCCATTCTTCAGATGATGCTTGGGGTAGTTGATGACCTGAGTATTGCCGTTTTGCGTCCAGAATGTGATTCCGGTGGCATTCACTTCCAAGTCTTTGTAGCGTTTGTATCGGACACAGGGCACAACGTCCGCGTTCAGACGATTACCGCCCGCCTTCACTGTGACAGACTTGTCGCCGCCGAGATCGACGATGTCAGAACCGTAGTACTCGATTAACGCCGCAACCACTTCGGCGCGAAATGCCTGGAAACCGTACGAGCCTTTGCCGATGCCCAATGCCTCCTTCTCGTCGACCGATAGATTCGAGTAGTTGACCGACGTTGCCTCAACCACAACGTCGACGTCGCTGTTGCCACGAGTGTTGGTCGCGTTCGCGTAGGAGCCTTGGAGGTAGACGCTGTACTTCATCTCATCGGGCCATTCGTGACGCTCGAGAGCAGCTCTGATCGAGGCGTACGTGTTCTTCGATCCAACCATGGCACCTTGGTGAGACCATGTTTCTAACTGCGATTCTGGTATCGGCATGCAGCGACCTTCCTATGCCTATCGTTGGCAAATCAGTTTACTGAGGCGGCATGGCGTATAACCTGCCATTCGCGTCCGGGAGTGCGCATATCCGGCTGCCATCAGCCCGGATGGCGTCGATGTGTTCACTGTCGATCCGGAGGTTGGCAATTGCTTTCCGGTTGTCGTGGTCGGGTGAAGATGCGGGCGTCGAGGCCCCGGCAGTGTGACGCGTCGCCCCGGCACCAGACGGATCGAGCGCCCCGAAGCCTCGCGCAAGGTGTCGACCAAGCGGCCGAACGGTCCTTCTCCTCGGACGCGCCCGGGCCGGCCGGTCGGACCCCTCCGGCTTCATTGCACCGGGACTGGCACGATCAGGAGAGTCACGGGTCCGGGGTAAGACCGAGCGCCATGACCGCACGACCCGTTGGAGCTGGAATGCCCGGGGTGGGACTCGAACCCACAAGCCCTTGCGGGCAGCGGATTTTGAGTCCGCCGCGTTTGCCGTTTCGCCACCCGGGCAGGGTGAGGAAGATAACGCCGTGCGGCTGGTCGCTCCAGTGTAGAGGGAAGTCACGCTGGCGGAAGCCGGGCGGACGGCCTCGCGGGTGCCGCGGAGTCCGGGCCGGCCGCTCGAGATGACCCGCTCGTCCGGATCGAGTCGCGAGGCCAGTCCGGGCGAAGGATCGAGGGACCCGGCCGTCGCGGGTCGGCGCGTCACGACCCATCAGTCCCTCCTCTACGGCGTGTCGACGCCGTACATGGCCTCGAGTTCGTAGATCGCTTCGGCGGAGCCGATCAGGATGAGCGTTTCGCCGGCCTCGATGACACGACTCGCCTCGGGATTGAGGTCGAAGCGGCCGTGCTCACTCCGAACGGCGAGGATCGAGACGCTGCGGACGCGACGCAGATCACAGTTGGCGATGGTCTGGCCGGCGAACGGCGAGTCCTCCGGAATCGTCATCTGACCGATGTCGACATCGGCTTCGAGACCGAAGCTGAAGACGTGGCTGAAGAAGTCGTGCACGGCGGGTCGCAGCAGGGCGAGCGCCAGGCGGTGGCCGCCGATCGCCTCGGGCGTGACCATGCGGTCGGCGCCGGCCCGGCGCAGCTTGCTCTCGGCGGCTTCGTTGTTGGCGCGGGCGACAATGAGCAGTCGGGGATTCATCTCGCGCGCGGTCAGGATCGTGAGGACGTTGTTCGCGTCGGAATCGAGGCAGGACACGAGGCCGCGTGCGCGCTCGACGCCCGCCTGCTTCAGCGTGTCTTCCTGTGTCGCGTCGGCCGGGATGTTCGGCACATCCCGTTCGGTCAGGTCCTCGAGCGCGCTCTCCTTCATGTCGATGACGACGAACGACTCACCGCGCGCATCAAGGTCGCGCACGATCTGGCGGCCGAGCCGGCCGTAACCGCACACGACGTAATGATCGCTCAGTCGCATGACCGCCTCCCTGATGCGGCGTCGCTGGAACGATGACCAGAACGCCTCGCCGAGCATGACTTCCGCCGCATTGCTCACGGCCCACGCGGCAATGCCGACGCCGAGCACGATCAGGCCGATCGTGAATCCCCTGCCGACGGGGCTGAGCGGCTGGACTTCGCCGAACCCGACCGTCGTCAGCGTGATGATGGTCATGTACAGCGCGTCGACGACGCTGTAACCCTCGATGCCCACGTAGCCGAGCGTGCCGGCGGCGGCGAGGGCGAGGAGGAGCAGCAGCGAGAGACGGAGCTGACGGATGGGCTCGTTGCGGGCTCGGCGCAACCGGTCGCGCAGGCGAGTGGCACCTTGCCGTCGGCCGGTCCCGCGGCGGTCCGCCGCCCTTCTGGCCCACCAGCTCATGACGGAATCGGTCTCCGGGTTCCGCGCTCGCCGCCGTGCGCGGCCACGCGTCAGTCGTCGAGGCCCTTCGGCCGGCCGAACACTTCCTGAAGCACGATCGCGTGCTGGAGCGCTGCTACGTCGTTCAGATGCAGGTCGAAGGCGACCTGCCGCTTCGGCCCGGCCGCCGGCTCCGGCAGGCGAGCCAGCTTCTCGTGGAACGCATTGTGACGGACCGCCTCGGGCGCGATCTCGACCTCGAGAGAGACCGCCTTGCCGGTAGAGTAGTCGTAGCGGCGGCGACGGGCTTCCTCCTGTTCGCGCCGCCGGTTCAGCTCGGCCGCGGCCGCGGCTTCATCGAGCGGCGGGGCGCCCACCGAACCCGGCCGGGATACCGTCTGTGACCTGCCCTGCCGGGCCTGTCCCGGCGGCGCACGTCGCGCGGGCGGCGGAGCGGTGCTCACCGACCGTCCCGCCGTGGGTGCCGGCGTCTGCGCGGATTCCGATTGTCGGCTGCGATCAGGCCGCTTGCCGGTCAGGATCTCCCACAGCTCGGCGGGCAGCAGGTCCGTCGCATCGCGCTGGCCCTCCGGCGCCGCCACGGTCCGACCCTGCGACTCGCCGGTCGCCGGGCGCCCTTCCGGCAGCGTATGTCGCTGCGCGGGAGGGCGCCGCTGCTGGGGTGGCGGCATGGGCCGCTGGCCCTTCAGGATCTTCTCGAGAATCGGCGCGACGATGAAGAAGATGACCAGCAGGACGAAGAAGAAATTGTCCAAGGGTCAGTCCTCCGTGGGCGTCGACTGGCGATGGCCGTCGTCGCCGCCCGCGATGGCCCTTCTCATGTCGGTATCGGCTACGACGTTGCGGTACCGTGCGTAGTCCATGATGCCGAGGTTGCCCTGGCGGAACGCTTCCGCCATTGCCTGCGGCACCTGCGCTTCGGCCTCGACGACGTGCGCGCGCATTTCCTGCACCTTCGCGCGCATCTCCTGCTCGGCGGCGATCGCCATGGCGCGACGCTCCTCGGCCTTCGCCTGCGCGATACGCTTGTCCGCCTCGGCCTGGTCCGTCTGCAGCTCGGCGCCGATGTTCTTGCCGACGTCGACATCGGCAATGTCGATCGACAGGATCTCGAAGGCCGTACCGGCATCGAGGCCCTTCGCGAGCACGGTCTTCGAGATTGCGTCCGGGTTCTCGAGCACGGCCTTGTGCGACTGCGCGGAACCGATCGTCGACACGATGCCCTCACCGACTCGAGCCAGGATGGTGTCCTCACCCGCACCGCCGACGAGGCGGTTGATGTTCGCACGGATCGTGACGCGAGCGGTCGCGATCAGCTGGATGCCGTCCTTGGCCATGGCGGCGACGCGCGGCGTGTCGATGACCTTCGGGTTGACGGACACCTTCACGGCCTCGAGCACGTCGCGGCCCGCCAGGTCGATCGCGGTGGCCTGCTTGAAGTCGAGCCCGAGGTTCGCCTTGTCGGCGCTGATCAGCGCCTTGACCACGCGGTCGACGTGGCCGCCGGCAAGGTAGTGCGCCTCGAGCGGCCGGGGGCTGAGCTGGAGGCCGGCCTTCGTCGCGGCAATCAACGGGCGCACTACGGCTGCCGGATTGACCTTTCGCAGCCGCATCCCGACCAGGTCGCCGATTCCGATCCGGACGCCGGCGAAGATCGCTTCGATCCAGAGCCGGACCGGTATGGCCCAGCTCAGGATCATGATGGCGATGATGATCGCGATCACTACAATGATCGGCAGAAACGCGAGCGGATCCATCGGTGTCCCTTGTTTTGAGGTTGACCGGCTACTCGACCGGCCTGACGACGTGACGATAGCCTTCGGACCGAACCACACGGACCGGCGTGCCTGAAGCGATCCACTCGGAATCGGCGACGACGTCGATGCGTTCTTCACCGATCCTGGCGACGCCGGCCGGCCTGAGGTCGGTCACTGCGACGCCGGCCGCGCCGACGAGCTCGGCGCGCACGTTCGCCGACGAATAGCCCGTCTCCCGGCTGGTCGAATCGGACAGCAGCAGTCCGGATCTGGCGAACCGGCCACTGCCCGGCAGGTGCCGGATCAGCGCCCACGCGATCAGCACGATCGCGACCGCGGCGACGGAAATGACGCCCGCCGCAGCCGAGAAGTCCGCACTCGTCGCATACCGCGGCAGCAGACTGAAGAAGATGCTCGAGCCGATCGCCGCGATGCCCGCAATGCCGGCAATGCCGAAGCCGGGCAGGACGAAGGCCTCGACGCCGAGCAGCACGACGCCGGCGCCGAGCAGGATGAATTCCTCCATACCGGCGAGGCCGATGATGTAGCGGCTGCCGAAGAAGAGGCCGAGCATGGTCAGGCCGGTGACACCGGCGAGCCCGAACGTCGGTGTCTTGATCTCGATGATCAGGCCGAGCACGCCGAGCGACAGCAGCAACGGCGCAACGACCGGATTGCTGAGGAACCGGACGAGCGATTCGGCCCAGTTCGTACGTGCATCATGCACAGTGGCGCCTGCGAGATCGAGGCTGGCGAGCATGGCGTCCCAGTCGTCGACCGGGTGCGCGTAGCCGAGCCGGACGGCTTCGTCGGTCGTGAGCGTGAGCAACTTGCCGGATTCGACGACACCGTCGATCGCGATCTCTTCGTCGACCATGGCTTCCGCAAGGCGGGGATCGAGACCGCGCTCCTCCGCCAGCGCCCGCATCTCGCTGCGCATGGCGCTCACGATCTTCTCCGATGCCTTAGTACCCGATCCGTCGACCGGCGTCGCGGCGCCCATGACGGCGCCCGGCCGCATGCGGATGCCGTTCGTCGACAATGCGATCATCGCGCCGGCCGAGAAGGCGCGCCGGTTGACGAACGCGTACACGGGAACCTCGCTGTCACGAATCGCGTCGATGATCTGCTCGGCGGCATCAATGCGGCCACCCGGCGTGTCAATGTCGAGGATTACCGCCGCAGCGCCGGCGCGAGCGGCGTCGCCGAGACTGCGCTGCACGAATGGCGCGAGCCCGAGTTCGATCACGCCGTTGACCGGCACGCGGAACACCTCCGCGTCCACGGCGGTCGCGGCGCGATTCTGTCCCAGCAGCGCGCTCACGCCCACGGCCAGAGCGGTCGAGCCCAGCAGAATGCCGGCCGCTACCATGATGATCGTTCGAATGGGATTGGCGTTCGCCATTGTCGATCCTGTCGGTCGGGGTATGGACGCCTGCGGGACACCGGGTCCCTGAGGCGAGCCACTCCACACGGTGGAAGCTAGTTGCGCGTCGTCGCCCGCTCAAGCAGAAAATACCCGCAGAGAACGAGTTCCGTACCACTTGCGCTCGTACTTGACCTTCCGCGAGAGGCCGGTCTAGTTTCCTCGCTGTGCCGCCATGTCGAGCGAAGCGATCGCTCGTCACGGCGTCCGGAGAGGCCGGCCGGCGGCGGCCCGGGCCCCCGTCCGCGAGGCTGGCCGAGGCGCCGGCCTTTCTGCTGCCGGGACATCCCGTGAACCGGCCGATCACGCAAACGACGGTGAGGGAGGTTCAGAATGGCGCAGGCGATGGAAGTGGATCCGGCCACGAGGACGCTCGTCCAGTACGAGAAGAAGAACGGCGTGGCGGTCCTCATACTCGACGACCCGCCGGCCAACACCTATACGTACGAGATGTTCCTCGCCTTCGACGCCGCCATCCTGAGAGCCAGGATGGATGACGACGTGCACGTCATCATCGTGACAGGCATGGGCGAGAAGTTCTTCTGCGCCGGCGCGAGCATCCAGATGCTCAACCAGGTGACGCCCACGTTCAAGTACTACTTCTGCCTGCACGCGAACGAGACACTGAACCGGCTCGAGCAGACGCCGAAGCTGGTGATCGCGGCATTGAACGGTCACACGGTCGGTGGCGGTCTCGAGATCGCGATGGCCGCGGACATCCGGATCGCTCGGCGCGGTGCGGGCAAGATCGGACTTCCCGAAGTGAATCTCGGTGTGCTGCCCGGCACGGGCGGAACGCAGCGGCTGTCCCGGCTGGTCGGCAAGTCGCGGGCGATCGAGCTGATGGTGACGGGTCGTACGTTCGACTTCGAGGAGGCGAAGACGCTCGGCATCGTGACCGATGTATGGGACGGCGATGGCCGTGATGCGTTCCTCGCCCGTGTGATCGAATACGCGCAGCGCTTCACTCCGCCGAACATGGCGGCGCGCGCGGTCGGCAACATCAAGCGCGCGGTGCAGACGGGATCCGAGCTTCCGCTCCAGGAGGCACTCGCGGTCGAGCGCGAGCTTCAGCAGCTGCTGTTCCAGAGCAGTGACGCGAAGGAGGGCCTGGCCGCCTACATCGAGAAGCGGAAGCCCGAATTCGGAGGCCGCTGAGTCGATGGCAGCCACATCGATTCCGGTCGAACGTTCCGCGCCCGGCCGTCTGTTCATCGGTGGTGAATGGGTCGATGCCGGGGATGGCGCGACGTTCGAGACGCGCAATCCCGCCACCGGCCAGGTGATTGCCGATGTGGCGGAAGCGAAGGCCGCGGATGTCGACCGGTCGGTTGCGGCCGCGCGAGAAGCGCTGCACGGGCCGTGGTCGACCATGGACGCCGCCGACCGTGGCGCGCTGCTCTGGAGGATCGCGGACATAATCGAGCAGCGGTCGGACCGACTGGCCGCGCTCGAGACGATCGACAACGGCAAGCGGATCCGCGAGGCGCAGATCGATCTGCGCGAAGTGCGTGATGCGTTCCGTTACTACGCCGGCTGGACCACGAAGCTGGGCGGCGAGACCATCCCGGTACGGGGCAGCGTGCTCAACTACACGCTGCGCGAACCGGTCGGCGTCGTGGGCGCGATCATCCCGTGGAACTTCCCGCTGCTCATGGCGGCGTGGAAGGTCGCGCCGGCACTCGCCTGCGGGAACACGATCGTGCTGAAGCCGGCGGAGCAGACTCCGCTCACGGCCCTCGAGCTGGCATCGATCGCGGCGGAAGCGGGTCTGCCGGCCGGCGTGCTCAACGTTGTGCCGGGCTTCGGCGAGACAGCGGGTGCCGCGATCGTCAGGCATCCGGATGTCGACAAGATCGCGTTCACGGGTTCGACCGCGGTGGGCCGGACCATCATGCGGGATGCGGCGGACACACTGAAGAAGGTCTCGCTCGAACTCGGCGGCAAGTCACCGAACATCGTGTTCGCCGATGCGGACATCGAAGCGGCCGCGCGCGGCGCGTTCAGCGGCATCTTCTACAACACGGGCCAGGCGTGCACGGCCGGCTCGCGGCTGCTCGTGCACGCGTCGGTGAAGGACCAGCTTCTCGAGTACGTGCTGGACCGTGCGGCGAAGACCGTGCCCGGCGATCCGCTGGACCCGAAGACGCGCTATGGCCCGATCATCTCGGAGTCGCAGCTCGAGCGCGTGCTCGGCTACATCGAGACGGGGCGTGCGGAAGGAGCCTCGCTCCTGACGGGCGGCAACCGGACGGTGTGGAAGGACGGCTTCTGGATCGAGCCGACCGTGTTCGACGGCGTGCTGCCCGAGCAGACGATCGCGCGGGAGGAGATCTTCGGGCCGGTGCTGGCCACGCTTGCCTTCGAGGATGAGGAGGAAGCGATCCGACTCGCCAACGACACGGTCTACGGTCTGGCCGCGGCGGTGTGGACGCGTGATGTGAAGAAGGCACACCGGACGGCCGCGCGCATTGGTGCCGGCACGGTCTGGATCAACACATACCATCCGCTGGATGTGGCCTCGCCGTTCGGCGGCTACAAGCAGTCGGGCTACGGCCGTGAACTCGGCCGCTACGCACTGGACCTCTACACCCAGATCAAGAGCGTGTGGGTGGACCTCCACTGACATGACTGAAGCCTGGATCGTCGATGCGGCCCGGACGCCGACCGGCAGACACGGTGGCGCGCTGGCGGGCGTGCGGCCCGATGACCTGGCCGCGCATGCGCTGTCGGCGATTCTCGGGCGCACCGGACTCGATCCCGCCACGATCGATGACGTGATCCTCGGCTGCGCGAACCAGGCGGGCGAGGACAATCGCAACGTGGCACGCATGGCTGCGCTGCTCGCCGACTACCCGATCCACGTTCCCGGGCAGACCGTGAACCGGCTGTGCGGTTCGGGGCTCCAGGCCGTCAATTCGGCGGCGCACGCGATACGCGCGGGCGAAGGCTCGGTGTTCGTCGCCGGAGGCGTCGAGTCGATGAGCAGGGCCCCGTTCGTGATGCTCAAACCCGACAGGGCATGGCCACGGGGCGTTCCCGACGTGGCCGACACGGTGCTCGGCTGGCGGTTCGTGAACCGCCGGTTCCCGGCGCACTACACGGTCTCACTCGGCGAAACGGCCGAGCTGGTCGCGAAGAAGTACGGCGTGACGCGCGAGCAGCAGGACCGCTTCGCGCTGACCAGCCAGCAACGAGCGGCCGCGGCTGTGGAGGCGAGCCGGTTCGCGGATGAGATCGTGCCGATCCCGGTGCCGGGGCCGAAGCGGACGCAGGCGCTGGTGTCGCAGGACGAACATCCGCGACCCGACACGACGCTCGACATGCTGGCGAAGCTGAGACCGGTGTTCCGCGAGAACGGAACGGTGACGGCGGGCAATTCGTCGGGTCTGAACGATGGCGCGGCGGCACTGCTCGTGATGTCGGATCGGGCGGCGAAGGCGGCGGGATTCACGCCGCTCGCGCGCGTCGTCACATCGGCGGTGGCGGGCGTGGAGCCGCATCTGATGGGAATGGGGCCGGTCCCGGCCACGCGGCTGGCGCTCGAGCGCGCGGGTCTCGACATCGGTGACATCGCGCTGGTCGAGCTGAACGAGGCGTTCGCGGCACAGTCGATACCGTGCGTGGCGGAGATCGGCGTGGACCCGGATCGCGTGAACGTGAACGGCGG
>Ga0055448_10000488_pt1 | contig 10310 bp, 7 predicted proteins | sample China_Galinas_PW_4_FD_57744 | JGI IMG/M metagenome (GOLD analysis project Ga0055448, IMG submission 57744) | Wetland microbial communities from San Francisco Bay, California, USA, that impact long-term carbon sequestration - China_Galinas_PWA_D2 | ecosystem: Environmental > Aquatic > Marine >... | reverse complement strand
GATCCAAAATACCTTCCTGACTGGGAGCATTTTGGATTATTTGGGAGATCGATTGATTTTAGTCACCTAAGCCATGGAGAGGTGATTCGCGCCTATTCAATGGCCTCCTACCCTGCAGAAGGCAATCTTTTAAAGTTTAATATTCGAATTGCCACACCTCCCTTTATCAAAGGGCAGATGATCGAAAAGCTCCCTTGGGGCATTTGTTCTAGCTACACATTTGGACTGAAAGCTGGAGATAAGGTGAAGCTTTCGGGTCCTTATGGAGAATCCTTTATGGTTGAAGATGCCCGTCCTTTGGTGTTTTTAATTGGAGGTGCTGGATCCTCTTTTGGAAGAAGTCATGTTTTGCATCTGTTTAATACCGAAAAAACTAAGCGAGAGGTGGATTTTTGGTATGGAGCGCGCTCCTTAAAGGAAAATATCTATCAAGAAGAGTATGAAAAACTCGATCAAGAGCACGCCAATTTTCGCTATCACCTCGTTTTGTCAGAACCATTGCCCGAAGATTTAGAATTGGGGTGGCCTAAAGAAGATCCTGCTAAAACAAATTATTTGTTTAAAGCATTTGAGCTAACTCAGTTGAATAAAATGGAGGAGCCCGAAGAGTGCCTCTATTACGTATGTGGCCCACCGTTACATAACTCCAGTGTCTTAAAATTGCTCGATGATTATGGTGTGCCGCGCGAAAATATTGTGTTAGATGATTTTGGAAGCTAATTTTATATGAAGATCGCTCTTGCTCAACTTAATCCTACGGTGGGGGCTCTTTTAAGTAACACGCAAAAAATGCTTGAGGCGATCACGCGCGCCAAAAAAGAGGGGATTGATCTTCTTGTTTTTCCAGAACTCGCTATTTGTGGCTACCCTCCCCAAGATCTGTTGTTGTTACCCGATTTTATAGACGGTATAACAAAAAGCCTCCAGCAGCTTATAGCGGCCTCTTCTGGCATTGCTTTAATCGTGGGATGTGTGCGCAAAAATGTTTTTGGAGGGGAGAAGAATCTCTTTAATTCCGCGGCACTCATTCAGGATAAGGAATTGGTTGGATTTCAAGATAAAATGCTTCTTCCGGACTATGATGTTTTTTCAGAAAGGCGTTACTTTCAGCCGGGAGATCATAGTGAGTTATGGAGTGTGGGCGGCAAAAGTATTGCGATCACATTGTGTGAAGATATTTGGCAACACTCTCACAACTTAGAATACTCCAACTACCCAATTGATCCTGTTGAGTTACTAAAAGATAAAAAACCGGATTTAGTAGTCAACCTTTCCGCCTCTCCCTATGAGTTCAATCGCCCTTCGATAAGAGAGCAAGTGTGCTCGGCTGTGGCTCTTACTCTTAACTGTCCCGTGTTGCTTTGTAACCAGGTGGGAGGCAATGATGGCCTGATTTTTGATGGACATAGCCTTTACATGTCCTCCGATGGAAAAAAAATTGTATCTGCAAGGGGATTTGAAGAAGATTTTTTGATCATTGAAAAAAAATCTAAAAAACCTTGCAAGAGCGATTCGATACAAGAGCTCTATTCAGCTCTTGTGCTAGGTGTGCGCGACTATTTTGGAAAATTGGGTATGAAAAAAGCGTGCCTAGGCCTATCAGGGGGCATTGACTCGGCTGTTGTTGCGGTGATTGCAAAAGAGGCTTTAGGAGCAGAAAATGTGTTAGCTCTTGCGCTCCCTTCAAGATATTCCTCGTCTCAAAGTTTTAAAGATGCACAAAAACTTGTGGATCATTTGGGTATTTTATTTGAAACACTCTCAATTGAAAGCGTATTTAAAAGCAGCTTGGAGACCCTAAGCCCTTTTTTTGAAGGGCAAGCGGCAGATGTGACAGAAGAGAATTTACAAGCGCGCATTCGAGGGGTACTTTTGATGGCCTTTTGCAATAAATTTCACTATCTACTGCTTGGAACAAGCAATAAAAGTGAGATAGCCATGGGATACACCACATTGTATGGGGATATGTGTGGAGCTCTTAGCGTGTTGAGTGATGTGACAAAAGGGCTTGTGTATGCACTCGCTGATTGGATTAACCATCGAGAAGAGGTGATCCCTCAATCGATCCTTAAAAAAGTGCCTACAGCAGAACTCGCCTTTGATCAAAAAGATAGCGACGCACTGCCTGCCTATCCAGTTGTGGATGCTGTTTTAAAAGGGTATGTCGAGGAGCATTTATCTCCAATTGAGATTGCAAAAAAAAATACGATTCCTCTCTCACTTGTGAAAGAGCTCGTGCGAAAAATTCATCTAAATGAGTATAAGCGCAGGCAAGCCCCTCCCGGATTGCGCGTTTCTAAAAGAGCGTTTACAACAGGAAGGCACTTCCCAATTGTACAATGCTGGAATATGGAGACAAAATGAGCTTATTAAAAAAGAAAAAGTGGTGGGTATTGTTTGTTACAACAAGTGGTACATCTCTTGTTTTTTTAGACAACACTGTGATGCCGGTTGCCTTGCCGACGATCCAAAGAGAGCTCCACTTTTCCCCAGTAGCGCTGGTGTGGGTGGTGAATGCCTATCTTTTGAGTCTCACCTCTCTTCTACTTGTGGGAGGGCGCTTAAGTGATTTGTATGGAAAAAGATCTCTTTTTATCACAGGACTTTCGATTTTTGGAGCGGGGTCTATAATCGCGGCATTTGGAATGACGCAGTGGATGATCCTGCTAGGAAGAGTAGTGCAAGGGGCTGGTGGCGCACTTACAGTCCCCACAACAAGCGCGCTTTTGATTGCGACATTTCCAAAAGGAGAAAGAGCGCGCGCGATTGGGATTAATACAGGCATTAGTTCGATCTTCTTGATTATAGGACCTGCGATTGGAGGTTTTTTAACCGAGTATTGGACGTGGAGATCGATCTTTTTTCTCAATATCCCTCTTGTGATCTTTGGAATTGTGATGGCTTCTTTAATTTTGACAAAGGGGAAAAAACGGGATGAGACCTTTCATTTTTCGGGTACCTTTGTCATGCTCTTGGCGATCGTGTCACTTGTTGTGGGCTTGATGCAGGCCAATGATTGGGGATGGACCTCTCCTGTAACGCTCACCTTGCTGATTTCAAGTCCTTTTTTCTTTGCCTTGTTTGTGTGGATATCCCTGCAAAATAAGCACCCCATCATCAATTTTAAGCTATTTAAAAATCATCTTTTCTCTGTTGCAAACGCTTCTATTTTTATTTCGCAAATCGTCGTGATGGTCACGGTGCTTTGGGCGATCTTTTTTCAGGAAAACTTAGGGTTCTCCCCCGTTAAAACAGGTTTAATTATTTTTATTGCCGCCTTTCCAGTTTTTTTGATGGCTCCTTTGGGAGGGCATATTTCGGATCGCTTTGGACCCAGAATTCCCATGTCTTTTGGGTATAGCATGCTCACCTTTGCCCTTTTTTGGCTGATGTTTACAGCTCAATACGCGAGTGTTGTGTTAATGCTTCCCGGCCTTTTAAGCTTTGGAATTGCGCTTCCAATGATTATGTCGCCCACAGTTGCACTTGGGCTATCGCAGGTAGAGCTCAAAGAACTTGGGTCCGGATCAGGGGTTACGACAGTGATGCGTCAGCTTGCCTCGACAGTGGGCATGGCGTTGATGAGCACGGTGTTTTATGGAATTTATGCTCGTACACACTCCCATTCGGATGCATTTCGGGGGATCTCTTTAGTCGGAGGGGTATTTGCTGTATTCGGTCTACTTGTTGTGCTTTTTGGAATTCGCAAAAAACACTTTCAAACTAGTTAGGATCTTATGTGCTGTAAGACTATAACAAACCTCACTCTTAGAACTAGTGCAACTTGTGCTTTGTTCTATAATTCTTATCGTGCATACCCCATCTTGAAGCCGTATATGCCAAAAGCTTATCAAATTATCGAAGGGTGGGCCTCTAGTATGCCTGCACAAGAATTGCTATATGATCTTGGATCTCGTGTAGTCGATATGGCTCAAGTGACAACTCAATTTGGATATGAACAAGGATGTACATTGTTTCCTGTAGCTTGTCAGACCATCTACAGCTGGACAAAAGAAGTAGAAGAAATAGCCATTCCAGCTGCGGCTCTCAGTGCAGCTGCCATTACTATATCTTGTTTTTCAACAAAGAAAATCCTATTCGCAACAGCGGTTGTAGCTGCATTCGTATGGAATTCTAACTTCGGCGATTCTTAGTGCTAATTATTTAGAGAGATATACGTGAGACAAGGGATTTTGCATGAGTGATGCAATCATTTATTCCCACTCCTTCATAACAATTCCCTGTCGCATACAGATGAGGAGGCAATTGACGTGTGAATTCTTGCAATCGTTTTTCATTCTGAAGAGTGTATTGTGGGATTGCCTGGTAGGATGTATGAATCGCATGGGCTGAGGGCATTTGTTTGATGCCAAGATAGGTTTGGATGCTTTTAAGAGCTTGATCATAGAGAATCTGAGGCGAATAGGGGTTGGCAATCATTACACAGATGCGTGTCTGATGAGGTAAATTTTGCGTCGGGTGAATTTTTGAGTCCCATGTCATTCCCAAAACATCCGTCTTTTCTTTTGAAGGAATTAAAAAGCCATATCCCTTTTTTTTAAGTACCGGCTCATTCCATCCAAAACTCACTGTAGAGAGGGTAGCAAACTCTTGGGGAGCTTCTATCTCAAGTATTTGGGCAAGAGCGTGAGTGGGAAGTGCTGAAATAATGAGGTCTGCTTCAAGGCTTGAAAGGCTTTTTACTTCGTGGTTTAGAAGAATTTGAGCCTCTAGTTTTTCTGCAATTTTTTGAGGCAGCGTATCCATCCCTTCTTTAAAAGTGTAAATGGGGGCGGATGGTTTTTCTTTTTTGCCTTTTCTAGAAAAAAAGATTCCCTTGATGACAGAGCCTTTTGTTTGCTCATGCTTCCATAGAGTGGGCATGCACGACTTTATGGAGAGCTGGTTGGATTTTCCTCCTAAAACTCCTGTACAAAAAGGATCGATGAGATTTTCAGCGAGGTTGTAGTTAAAGCGTCTTTTGAAAAAAGCATCGATTGTTTCATCTTCTTGAGATGTTTTAGGAGACATTAAATCTCTGAGACACGCTGTGAGCAAGCCTTGCTTAAGCAGAAAGGGGAGGGAGAGCTTGTGGAACTTGTTGTTGAAATAGATGTATCGTTTGCGCGCATGAGAATTGGCGGCAATCAGCTCATTTTGCAATCCTAACTCATGCACAAGCTCCAGTGTGAGATTCCCTTTTTTTCTGGGAACAAATCCCCGCGGACCTGCTTCAAATAAAAAGCCTCCTGTATGAAGAGTGTGAATCCACCCTCCCACACGAGAGCTTTTTTCATAGAGAGTGATCTCAATTTGATCTCCCCAAGCTTTTTTTAAAAACCAAGCTGCTGCAAGTCCGGAGATACCGGCTCCTAAGATGGCACATTTTTTCATATTGATTGTGAAAACTTGGGGTTAGGGAGATTACTCCTAAGATATTGATCAAAACACATGGCAATGATCCGAATAAAGAGCTCTCCTTTGGGGGTGACACTGAGTTTTTCGGGGGTGTTGAGCAAAAGTCCATCCGCTTCTAGTTCTGAGAGGCGCATCTGCACTTGAAAGTGAGAGTCAAAATCCTTTTGGTACTTGGTAAAAAAGAGTTGTTTATCAAGCTCAAAATCGCTCATCAGCGTATGGATCACCCATTTACGTAATTTATCTTCAGAAGAGAGAAGAAGACCGCGATGGATGGGGAGTCTGTTTTGATCAAGCGCCTTGTAGTAGCTCGGAAGATCTTTGAGATTTTGAAAGTACCCTTCTTGCAAAAAGCCAATAGAGCTCGCTCCCAAGCTGAGCATATCCTCAGCACTTTTTACAGAGTAGCCTTGGAAATTACGCTGAAGAGTTTTATTTCTGTATGCGCAGGTGATCGCATCTTCTTCCAAAGAAAAATGATCCATCCCTATTGCAACATAACCCCCTTCAACAAAACGCTCTCTTGCTTCTGTATAGATTTTGAACTTTTCTTCCACAGAGGGGAGCAGCTCCTCTTTAATCGCCTTTTGGTGCGGTTTCATCCATGGCACTTTGGCATAGGAAAAAAGAGCGATGCGGTCGGGGCGCATTTTTAGTATATGCGAAACAGTTTCTTTAAAGGTCTCGGTGGTTTGATAGGGCAGACCATAGATGAGATCTATATTAATTCCCTTAAAACCAAGCGTTTTTGCAAGCTCATAGGTCTGCAAGGTCATCTCTAAGCTTTGATTTCTTTTAACCGCGGCTTGCACTTTTGGATTTGTGTCTTGCACTCCAAAACTGACCCGGTTAAATCCAATTTTGCGCAAAAATTTAAGCTTTTCTCCTTCGTCTTCTAGCACAGTGCGAGGATCGATCTCAATCGCCACCTCCTGGGAGTAGTCAATAGAAAAACTGGCATTTATTTTCTCAAAAAGACGGGCAAATAGCGGAATAGAGAGTTTAGTGGGCGTGCCCCCGCCAAAGTGCACTTGGGTGACGGGATGTTTTTTACCCAAGTGAGAGCAGATGAGATCGATTTCCTTAAAAAGATAATCGACATAAAGCTCTTCGTTCTCAGGTTTGCGGTTGAGCACAACAGCGCATCCGCAATAGAGGCACATGGTTTTGCAAAAAGGGATATGGAAATATAAAGAGAGAGGGTTTGTGGTTTTAGCAAGTCTTTCGATATAAGGTTTTTCAGTAAGTTCTCCCCATTCGGGAGCTGTGGGATAGCTTGTATAGCGTGGAGCCGGGAGATTGTACTTAAGCAGTAACCCGGGATCGATTTTGGACATAATTTACCAAAAATTCTACATTTTCTACCGGGATATCGGGCAAAATTCCATGCCCAAGATTAAAGATATATCCCGGATCTTCTTCCATCTGTTCAAGCAGAGGATCCACCTTTGCTTGTATCAACTCTTTTGATCCATATAAAACCATTGGATCTAAGTTTCCTTGTATAGCGATTGAGCGAGGGATTTTTTTGCGAATACTTGGAAGATCGCCACTCCAATCCAAACTGATTGCAGAGGGTTCAATAGAGGCTAGCTGTTCTGCAAATAAGCAAGAACCTCGGCAGAATAAAATAACAGGGATGCCTCGAGCTTTGACGGCCTGCACAATCTTTTGCATGGGTTTTAAACACACTTGTTCAAAATCGTGCACATTCAAGCTATTTGCCCACGAGTCAAAGAGCTGCACAGCCTCTACCCCCGCATCGATCTGCAAATGCAGATAGGCGATTGTAGCCTCTGTGATCACATCTAGAAGGTGGTGAAAAGTGTGGGGATTTTGAAATAGAAGCTGCTTAGTTTTTTTAAGATCGCGGCTTGATTTTTGCTCCAAGATATAGCTAGCGATTGTAAACGGAGCACCTGCAAAGCCAAGTAGGGGGACTTGCAGCTCTTGTTTTAGTAGAGTGATCGCTTGATGAATGTGGGCATAGACTGCCTGTGGATTTTGTATCTCGATGCACTCTTGGGGATCAAATACGACAGGCCCAATGCCCTCTTTAAAATCATACCGCAGATTTAAACCATCTAACACGGTGAGAATGTCGCTAAATAAAATCGCTGCATCCACCTTAAGACGTCGAATGGGCTGCAGGGTGACCTCTACGATAGTTTCAGGGTTGTGAAACATTTCGAGTAAGGATTGGGTTTCTTTAAGTTTTCGATACTCAGGGAGATACCTTCCTGCTTGGCGCATCAACCAGATGGGAGGACGAGAATGGTTTTTGCATGCAAGTGCATCGAGAAGTAGAGACATGAGGTGAAAATAGAATAAAAATGAATTTAGGAAAAGAAAATTGGCATCTTCCCTGCGTATTACAGTCTGTAAGAAATTACTTCTTTATGAGTGGTACTACTCTTCGCTACGATAGATTTCATCAAGCCATTGGCGTATTTGAATCCATTTTCTTATTGATCCCACAGGCTCAGTGGTGATTTATGCAACAACGCCTCTTTGATTGAAATAATTACTTTAAGAATATAGGGTGAAAAAATGAGCGTAAAATCAAAAGAGATTCTCTATTCCGATCTTGTGGCAGGGTATGTCAGCTCGTATGACCCCAAAAGCCGCAATCTCACTCTAAAAGTGGCTGGTAGACAGGAGATTTTAACGCATTTACACGAAACTTGCTTTGCGCAAATGCTCCGAAATCTAGAAGAGCCTTACGAAGATTGCACAGCGAGAGTACAAGCGCTTTTAAAAGCCAATCGCTATTTATTTGCGTATGGGATTTTCTATCCAGTCAGAGAGGGGGCTGTTTTTGAGGTGCATGCGCTCCATTTTTTTGGGCCCGAGGTGGATAGTTGGCGCTTTGATGCGCCCGATTGGTGGATTCATCAAATCCATGGACTGAGCGATTATTACCTACGTTCTATGTTTGAGCAAGGAATCATTGATTATTCTAGATTTCGCACTGTTTTAGGGCTTAAAGGAGAGAAGATTGGGAGTGTTTTAAGGCAAGAGACCAATAGTTTTTCTCGCTTTGTGGGTGGGTTTGCAACCGCCTATTTAATGACAGGAGAAGAGGTTTATCTTGAAGGAGCTGAAAAAGGGGTAGCCTATCTCCAAGATCATATGCGTTTTTACGACCACGATGAAGAGCTCATTTACTGGTACCATGGCATTGATATTGCAGAGGGGGGCAAGAGGGAAAATAAGATTTTTGCGTGTGAATATGGAGATGATTTTAATGCGATTGCTATCTGTGAGCAAATTTACGCTTTAGCAGGTCTTGCCCAGACGTATCGAATCAATGGAGATCGTTCGATTTTACGTGATATCGAGATGACGGTGGATCTTTTTAACCGTTTTTATCTCGACGAGAAGCAAGGGGGGTACTTTTCTCATTTAGATCCCTTGAATCTCGATCCTAGAGCCCCCTCTTTAAATGAGAATCGTGCGCGTAAAAATTGGAATTCCATCGGGGATCACGCGCCGGTTTATTTAATCAATCTCTATTTGGCAACGCATGATGAGCGGTACGCTCTTATGTTGGAAAATCTATTTGATTTGATTGTAAAATACTTTGTCAGCTCGGAGAAAAGCCCCTTTGTTTTGGAGCGATTTCATGAAGATTGGTCTGCCGATCAAACATATATGTGGCAACAAAACTATGGAGTTGTCGGGCACAATCTCAAGATTATTTGGAATTTGATGCGCATGCACGCCTTAAAGCCCAAAAAAGAATATCTTGATTATGCCAGATCTATTGGAAAAAAAATGGCACAATGCGGATGCGATGTTTTTCGAGGTGGTTGGTATGATGTGATGGAACGTTCTCACCGTCCAGGAGAGGATTTTCATCGTTTTGCTTTTCATGATCGTAAAGCTTGGTGGCAGCAAGAGCAGGGGATTCTAGCTTATCAACTGCTTGGAGGGTATTTGCAAGATGCACACTTTTTGCAGTTAGCTAAAGAATCAAGCGCTTTTTATAACACCTTTTTTCTCGATCACGAAGATGGAGGTATTTATTTTAATGTTTTGGCAAATGGCATCCCTTATCTACTTGGTACTGAGCGTTTAAAGTCTAGTCGCTGGATGAGCGCTTGTCATGCATTTGAGCTTGCCTATTTAGCGCAAGCGTATTCCAACTTACTCATAAATAAACAACCTCTTGAGCTCTATTTTAAGCCAAAGCCTGATGGATTTAGAAATCGCAAGCTCTACGTCTCACCGGACATATTTCCTAAAAACAGTGTGATTTTAGATCAGGTATGGATAGATGGGAAGCTGTATGACCAGTTTGATCGCCAAGGATTGTGTGTAGAGTTGCCCCAAACTGAGAGATCTCTTCGTGTAAAAGTGAAACTAGTGCCAAAAACTTAAAAGGAAATAGCGATGAAATTTGAAATTAGAAGCGAAGTTGTCAATGATGAAGCTAAGATCTTTCTTAAGGGGCGATTAGATTCTTCTGTAGCCGATATTTTTCATCAAGAAATCATCAATGTGCTTTCTCAAGGGGTTACGAGAGTGTATTATTATATGCAAGATCTTGAGTACATCTCAAGTGCAGGAATGCGTACACTTATCTTTGCAAAGCAAAGTTTAGGACCCAAAAGCACTTTTCGTTTGGTAGGTGCCAATTCTTTTATTATGCAAATTTTGCGGCAAACAGGATTGCTCGAAGCATTTATTTTAGAAGAGGAACACCATGAAGGGTATAAGGGAAAGATAGGCATTTTGATTGAAGAGCACTTTGATCCCTCCTCCTATAAGGTTTATAATGAAACATTTGTTCAACACGGATTTGATGTGGAATACCTAAGCCATCTTTGGGGGAGGGCTGAGCTTACTTTTCGCTCCAATCCAGTCGGGGATATCATTGAGAGTCAAGT
>Ga0055448_10000487_pt1 | contig 10320 bp, 6 predicted proteins | sample China_Galinas_PW_4_FD_57744 | JGI IMG/M metagenome (GOLD analysis project Ga0055448, IMG submission 57744) | Wetland microbial communities from San Francisco Bay, California, USA, that impact long-term carbon sequestration - China_Galinas_PWA_D2 | ecosystem: Environmental > Aquatic > Marine >... | reverse complement strand
GGGTTGCCAGTTTCCAATTGGGGGTTGCGAGTTGCCAGTTCTACTATATTTTAACATAGATCTTTCTTTTGTCTAACCAATAACCTGCCAACCAGCAAATCCCCATAAACCAAACAGCAGTCACCAGAACGCCAATGGATCCGGGAAAAATATTCTGAAAGATATGTAGGCTGATCCATCCGTAGATAGACTGTCCATCAGCTAAACGAATGACTGATAAAGTAATAAGCAATAGTTCAGATAGCAGGTATATAAACAGAGGGTTTTTACCGAAGACATCAAAAAATTTAATACCGAATTTCCAATTTTTTAATTCGATAAAGTAAATAAGAAAGGACAAGATCATCACATCCAATCCCACGGTATACAAAACAAAAGAGCTAGTCCACAATTTTTTTGAGATGGGAAAAACCAAATTCCAACCCAGGGCAACAGTAATTAATATCAATCCGAAAATCATTAATTGGGTAAGCTTTTTATAAATGTTTTCCTTTTCCCGGATAAACACCCCGATCCAATACCCGGCGATAACATTTGCGATTGCAGGTAGGGTGCTGAGCAAACCTTCAGGATCAAAAACGACTACATCTTTGTTGTATACATGGCTCTCTCCGAAAAGAAAGAAATCAAGCTTTGCGACGGCGTTTCCTTCGATCAAGAGTTCTTTTCCATGATCTCCAAATAGATAAAGTGCTGCCCAATAACCAAAAAGCAGCAATACCGATAAGATTATAGTTGCATTTTTTGAAAGGTAGTGTACTATCAAAGTTGCGAAGCAATAACACAATGCAATGCGTTGCAGTACCCCCATGATCCGGGTATCTGCAATAGGTTTAAGTATCCACCTACCGCCTTCTGTTTGTTGAAAAAACGGGAACCAGTACATCAGGTAACCGATTAAAAAAATAAGAATTGTTCTCTTAACTATTTTCTTCAGAAGTTTCGAATTATTTCCATCTTTAAACCTTTTCATAGAAAAGCTCATGGCATTTCCTACTGCAAAGAGAAATGATGGAAAAACCAGATCAGCCAATGTAAAACCAAACCAGGGTGCATGAATCAGAAACGAATACATTTCCGCTCCCTTTCCGGGGCTGTTGACGATTATCATCAGACAAATGGTGGCGCCTCGAAACACATCTAATGAAAGATATCTTTCTCTTGGTTTCAATGAGTCTTGGCCTGTCATTAGCGTATTAGATATTCAGTCTTTGAGATATTGATTTGGATATTGGTTTGCCTGATAGGCCTTTCCAATTTCCAGCCTGTATTTCTTATATATCTGCTTTGATAACTCAATAGGATTACCAATAGGTTCAACCGGATAATCCTTTCTGCCATTCACCCAGTGCCATTCCCACTGGCGTATAAATTCATCAAAGGATTCCATATCTATTTCACCCCCGCTCTTAATTGATTTCATGACTACCTCAAAAAAATGCTGCCAACGAGGTTTGTAAAAATCGTCGAGCAATCCGCTCCACTGCCGGCAGGCATATTCATTGAGTGGGCTTTCTGCGTCTCCCCACAAGGTAATCAGATTTTTAGCATTTCGCTCATAGACAGCCTTTTCTTGATCTGTTATTCCCCATTTTCTTGCGTCAGCTACCCAGGGACCGAGCAAGAAATCCTGGCGGGTAGCCAGTAACTTGTCTATGTCGTCGATCAGCTCAATAAATTGCTTGCTGAAATCCTCAAAAGCATTCACATCCCTTTGCTCATAAGCTTCGACTATCTTTTTATGTACTACCAAGGCATAATTAGCGAGTACCTGCCGGGATACATCTACCAGGTCGTATTGAAAGCCATCAAATTTTCGGCATGCGGAAGAAGCAAGTATGAGTTCGTCCCATGCGGGAAGAAGTTCTCCCGGATTGTAGTTCAGGGTAGTTCTTGCCCAGCGTCGCCCGGATTCAAATGTAGGGCGCGCAACAATAATGGACTCAGCCCCATCGCGAATGACCCTGCCATTGTAAACGGTTTTCCGCAAAACTTCCCATGCTTTTAGGGCATGTTCATTTTGACTTCCATACCGGTTTTGAATGTATTCTGCCAGCCAGGAATCGAGGTCGACAGGTGAATTTCGCCAGGTATGAGATGTCATGAGTTCGTAGAGCACCGGATTTTGTTCGAGTCCCTCCATAGTTAATCCTATTCCGGTTAACTTCCCTGATTCCGGGTTATTTAGTGCTTCTGCCGGACCACTGGCTATCCCGTCAATGCGGCCAAACAAGCTGATGTTGCCGCCAAAATTGTGAAGCATGTTCCATACCCATGGCTTACCGTAAAAAGCCTCTATGCGTTTCCAGACCGGCTCAATTTCAGCAGCCAGATCCAATATGATCATTTTATCATCAGGAACTGCAACCAGCAGCGCCTTTATTTGTGGCGCTTTCCAGAATTCCTTGTCGCTGTAGAACAGCCATCCCTGCATCAACCAAACAGCATCAGGGTCAGCGCTTTTCATACCCTCATACACTCTCTTGCCCATTTCGGCAATATAGGAGGGCTCATCTGAAGGTGGCTCGTTCTCATTAAATGTGTCGGCGGAATAAAAGTGATCTGTTCCGTAGATACGCGTCTGCGCTTCTATGAATTTCTTTCCTATTTCGGCGAACATGGGGTCTTCGGAATCCAGGATATACGTATCGGCAAAGCCATTGCCCCAGTTGGTTTGTTTTAACTTTGCGTTTGGGAACAGTTTTTTGAAAGAAGGGGGGACGTGTCCGGTAAATGCAGGAAGTACAGGTGTCATGCCCAATTCCCTTTCGCGTTGCAATATCCTTTGCTGAAGTTCTTTGTGGCTTTTCATCCAATGTTTTGATAATGGCCCTTCCCAGGCATCGAGGTTGCCCATCCAAAACCAGGCAAAATAGGCCGGACCGCTAAAAAATTCCATAAGATCTTCATCCGAAAAACCCATTGATTTATATACTTCGTTCCAGACATATTCCTGGCCGGTAATGGAGAGTGGCATGTTTATTCCGTGCAGTGCCATCCAGTCAATTTCTTTTTCCCATCGGTCCCAGTCCCACCAGCTCATGGTATAATTAAAAGTACAGTAGTTTAAGTAATACCTGTGTTGATATGGGCTTGTTTTGCGAATCTTTTCCGGTATTTCAGGCAATGACTCCGGTAAATTCAGATTTATTCCATTCCACGTCACCTGGCAATGACAGTATTCATTTAAATAATAATACAATGCAGAAGCGATCGCCACTCCATTATTTCCCCTCAGTATTATTTTCTTTCCCCGGCTTTCGATCTCAAAAGCATTTTCATCAACTGGCAGCGGCTCCACTACAAAATCATTTGACCGGGTGGGTACAATTCTTTTTATTAAGGCCTGATTCGCAGCTATATCTACCTGCGCAGTACATTCGGCGCTCTGAAGAAAAAACACAAAAATGAAAGGATACTTTTTCAACATCGGAAGAAATTCATTTACAATCATTTCAGAATGACATAATTATATTCTTGTATAAGCATTACAATACCGAAAAAGAACCTTCCGAAAGTAAAGCCTCCCGGAAGGTTTCTACTCTGCTATTTACATACCTAATCAGATATATGCTCTTTATAAATGAGCTTTCCGTTCTTGTCAATAAAATAAACATCCAGCGTATCAGCCTTCAGTGCTGCCACCATAAACCCGGAGGTGCTTTCGGCAAAGCGCGCCATAGAAGCTTTTTTATTTACCGGCGTTTCTTCGGCTCCACCGCCAGAGATCAAATAACTAACCTCGCTATCTTTTGGGCGCAAGCTCTGTAGATTATGATCATGGCCCGCCAGATAAAGTTGTACCTTGTATTTTTCAAGCAATTGCCGCAGGTTTTTCTGAAGCTCCGGCTCACCGCCGTGATTACCCACAGAATAAACCGGATGATGCCCAACAACAATCTTCCATTTTTCCTTCGAAACCGATAGCACACTGTCTATCCACTGCAATTGCCGCGTCGTATCCTGATCAATGAGGTCAGTATATTGAAATGTTCTGGGGTAGTAATCTTTGACAAAAGGAGAAGTGTCTACGAACAAAAATCGCACTCCGTTCAAGACCTCGGTATAATACCGGTCAGGCATTGTCCACCTTCTGCTTACGTTGGTATAGTCGATTTCCGCTTGTACACTTCCCTGATAATCGTGATTTCCCAACACCAGATACCAGGGGATTTGAAGAGAATGACATCGATAGACATTTTCAAAAGAACTGATCCATTGGTAGTCTTCTGTGCTCGCCACGCCACAACAGTAAAAATTATCTCCGGTGGAGATGACAAATCTGGCATCGACCTGATTGGCAGCGATTCCCATCCAGTCGGCAACATCCTGCTGATATCCCTGTCCATTTCTTCCAAAATCGCCAAACATCAAAAAGTATACTGTATTTTCCTCTTTGCTAAGGCCCTCAATGCTTTTTCCAAGAAGGTGTTTTTCTACCCTGGGCTGGGCAGAAAGTTCTGTTCCAAAGAAAACTAAAAGGGTTATTAATATTAATCTATGTAAAAAAAAGTTCATTTGCTTCACCATATTACGAATAAGTCCAGGGGCAATTCGCTACAATTTGTTGATCTCCCCTGAAATTTATTAAACATCAATAGAGATTCCTAAGCATCTCAAATCCATTCTTATAACAATAGGAAAACCAGAGTTTATAATCAATAGGTAAGCCTTCCGGGAACTGAATTCCCGAAAGGCTTTGCGCTATCTGTTAACCCTAATTAGCATTCGCATTTTTAATTATATCCTGTATTCTGCACGATACTTCCGTTGGTAACATCTATTTCTGACTGCGGAACAGGTCTTAAATAATTTTCATCCGTTAAAGCATTGTTTAAGGCAGCATGTGGGTTATGCGCCAGCGTTCGCTCGATTAGTTTGCTGGTCCTCTTCAGGTCCATCCATCGATTCACTTCGCCGGCAAGTTCTCTTGCACGCTCATCTAAAATAAAGTCGAGATCAACGTCGTTTTCATCAACTGCCGTGGTTAAGCCTGATCTTGATCGTAGGGTGGTGAGAAGCTCGGCAGCTTTGCTCTTATTGCCGGCTTTGAGGTAAGCTTCAGCAGCGATCAGGTAAGCCTCTCCCGACCTCATCATCACCATGTCCCTGGTACCCTCTGATCGTTGATCCGGTTGTGCCCAAACGACGCCCGGTTCATCAAATTTCCTGAACATCGGATAGTGAACGGCAGTAAACCCGTCACTTGTGAAATAATTTCCCGGGTTGACTACGGCATAAGGCGCCGCATCGATTTTGGCCTGGCTCCATGCGGTTTCAGGAAAATAAATGGCTGTATCTCCTGGCAGGATGGTTCCGTCCTCCGAGCTAGTTTCCGCATAAATCACCCTTCTAATGGTAAGATCTGCTCTTTCATCGCCGGGTTCAAACAGAGAGTAAAAGAAGGGGGTGAGCGCAGACGCGTTGTTGTTAAACCCACGCTGGTAAGTTGAGCTGGTAGGAAGCATTCCAGGATATTTGAAGTAATCGAATTTATACATCATGTGCCGAGAGTTACCCCAACCCTGAAGCGTCGCATCACTTCCAAACAAATAAGAAAACACTACTTCCGAATTTCGTTGATTATCAATATCAATAAGGCTGGCGAATGTTGGAACAAGCGGATAATTAGTGATAATTGTTTCCGCCAAAGAAGCTGCCTGAGTAAAATCATCGGAAGCGCCATAAGATTTATAACCCCTGGTCAACAATACCTTAGACAAAAGGTGTCTCACAGCGTCTTTGGATACCCGTCCATATTTCTCAGGATCTTCGTCCACCGCTGCCAAAGCATCTTCCAGGTCTGAAATAATTTGACCATATACTTCTTCCTCTGGCGTTCTCGTATAATTTGTTCCAGCAGATTGGACCTGATTCAATACCAAAGGAACATCTCCAAAGTTTTCTACCAGGTTAAAGTACGACCAGGCCCTGAAGAATTTGGCCTCACCAACGCCTCTGTTTTTTGCGTCTTCATTAACGCCTTCTATAATTTCAGCGTTATCGATAGCTGTATTCGCTGCAGCTATAATTAAGTATTGGTTCTCCCAATAGACGTGGAATACCCAATTTGTAGAAGACATATTTACATAATCATTGAGTTCATTCGTTCCGGATACAGCTGACTTACGCGTGGCTATGTCTGTTCCCAGATCCTCCAGTACGTAGTACATATCTCCACCCTTAAAAGCGGTATAACAGGTGGTATAATTGCGCGCCCGTTCATACACTGAAGCTACCAATTGATCAAAAGTTTCAGTGTTTGAAGAAGCCGTTTCTATTGATATAGATGAACGGTTTTCTTCGTCCAGAAAGTCGCTACAATCCGTAAATATTAAGGCTGTAACCAACAATATTGCAATTGATTTATAATTAATGAATTTCATTGTTCTTAACTTTTAATTTAAAGATTATCAGAAGCTCAAATTAAGCCCACCTATAAAGGTTCGCGTCAAAAAGCTTATGCCATAATGATCTCTGTTGGCGCTTTCAGGATCCCACCCATCATATTCTGAAAACGTGAATGGGTTTTGAGCTGTCGCGTAAATTCTCAGGTTGCCTATGCCGGCACGATCAAGCAGAGACCTTGGTAACGTGTATCCCAATGTGATATACCCAACCCTGAAATAGGAAACATCTTTGTAGAAAATGGCACGGGCATAGGGTCCTCCGTTTCCAGGCTGATACCAGTCCTGAGACTGTCCTTCAGGCGTCCAATAGTCAACTTTATTAGAATTAAACAAGGCTCCTACGTTGTCGTCATGCTGGAAAGAGCCATGCGCATGGGACTTGCTCCAAACGGTGTTACCCTGGCTGGTATACACGAAAAAAGAGAAATCAATATTCTTATAGTTTAAAGTATTGGTAATGCCTCCGGTCCATTTTGGGCTTACATTGCCAATGATGGTCCTGTCATTTTCAGGAGTAATTTCGCCATCTCCATCAATATCCCTGACTTTTACCTGGCCGGGTTGCTGGTTGTACTCAGCTGCTTCTGCAGCTTCATCCAGTTGCCAGATGCCTTCGTATTGATAATCATAGATAGCTCCGATTGATTCTCCCACTTTGTGTATCAGATTGGCGTTGCCAACATTAAAAATTATCTCATCCCGGTCGCCATATAATTTATCAAGAGTGTTTTTGTTCTTAGCAAAATTGATCCCTGTAGTCCATTTAAAGGTACCGTTGTCGATGTTTATCGTATTCAGGCCAAACTCTACTCCTTTGTTCGTAGATTCACCTATATTTTCGAATGTTCCGCTTCCAAATCCTGTCACGGTGGAGAGCTCTCGCCTAAAAATAATATCGGTATTTTTACGCTTGTATACATCAACTGAACCGTAAATCCTGTTTTCTAAAAATCCGAAGTCTAATCCCAGGTTCAGCTCTGTCGTCTTTTCCCAGGTGAGATCCTTATTGGCCAGGCCGGTAATATAAGCAGTTGTTACAGCGGCATCCCCAATATTGGTTGTGCTAAAATCCAGAAAAGACTGCGAACCAAGCGGAATGAGTCCTCCACCAGCTCCGTTATTACCTGTTTGTCCGTAACTCAACCTGATCTTAGCATCGGAAATGCCATTTATAGATTGCATAAAGCCTTCGTCTCCAATTCTCCAGGCAAAAGCTGCTGAAGGGAAAAACGCCCATTTGTTTCCCTCCGCCAGCATGGAAGCCCCATCATACCGCCCGGTAACAGTAAATAAATACTTGTCCATCAAGGAGTAATTGAGCCTCGCCGTATAGGATTCCAAAGTCTGTTTAGAAAAGTCGCTATTCCATTCGTTAACAGTTTGGCCACCGTCGATATTGTAGAACAGGAAGGAACCCGACGCCAGGTTTCTCGACTGAACTTTGGAGTTCTCACTTCGGAGCATATATTGTGAGTATACAAATGTCGCGTTGAGCTTGTGTGCGTCTGAGAAAGAATGTTCATAGTTCAGGATGTTATCCCAGGTATATGAGAAATCATTATAATTATATATGTATGCCCGGGTTCTCGTAGGATCTCCTTTGGACGATTTAGTGTACTGACCACGAAATTCTCCATATCGTGTATATTTTAAATTAGGAGAAAACTTTGTGGTGAATGTAAGCCCTTCAGCAGGTTGTAGCTTCAAGGCAATGTCACCTATGTACTGCAAATATTTAGTTTCCCTGATCTCATTGTCAAAATCAAATAAAGGATTTGTTATTTGCGCCTCAGCCGGGGCAAAACTGAACCTCAGGGAACCGTCTTCATTGTAAGGACTGAGAATAGGCTTTAACCTGTAGGCGCTCCTGAAGCCCTCGAAGCTTCCGGCATTCTCCTTGGCGATAGTGACATAATTGTTGTAGCTTATATTCAACCAATCGGTAAGGTCACTGCTCAGGTTTCCACGCAGGTTATATCGAGTGAAGTCTTCACCCTTGACAGCTCCTTCGTCCAAAGTGTAGCCTAAGCCGATACCGTAGATAGTCGTACCATTTCCTCCGGAAAGATCTATTGTATGATTGGTCTGAAAACCATTCTGCTTGATCAGATCGATCCAATCAGTGCTCACGCCGTTTTGAATGTTCTGGTATATCTCAGATTCAGCCGGGAAATAATCGATAAGATCAACATCGGATCTCCTGTAGCTTAAATTTCCAGAGGCAAATTGTTGTCCTACTATCACGTCTTCCATTAAGGTGACAAAGTCCTCACCATTCATCATGGGAGGCAGGTGAGTGGCCTGTTTTATTCCAAAGTAATTATTGTAATTCACAGTCAATTTTCCATCCGAGCCCTTTTTTGTTTGGATGATCACCACGCCGTTACTACCTCTTGATCCATAGATCGCTGTGGCAGAAGCATCTTTCAATACATCCATTCGTTCGATATCCGCCGGATTCAGAAACGAAATATCTGACACGAAAATTCCATCGACTATAAACAGGGGGTTTTGTCCGGGATTAAACCCTGCTCGCTCGGCTGTTTCATTTGAGTTAATAGTACTCGATCCTCGTATCCTGATGTTGAAGTTGCCACTTCCCGGCTTGTTACTAGTTCTCTGGACAACCACGCCAGGAGCCTGTCCCTGTAGGGCGGATATTGCATCTACCTTGTTGGTTTTTTCAATTTGTTTGGAATCCATTGAGACAACCGAACCCGTAAGGTCTGATCGTTTCATTTCACCGTAACCGATCACCACAATCTCGTCCAGAGAAGTAATATCGGGAATTAGGGTGATATCAATTACCGATTGATTGCCAACAGCTACTTCCTCCGAAACGTAACCGACATAGCTAAAGATAAGCGTAGCTCCATCGTTAACGTTGATCTGGTATTCTCCCTGTACATCGGTAATGGTTCCGGCAGTTGTACCGGCAACGTAAACAGATACTCCGGGCAGTGCTTCACTGTTTTCGCCATCAGTGACCTTTCCGGTAATCATTCTCCCGCCATCTTGAGACAGAGCAGGGAATGTCAAAAGAAGTCCGGCAATGATCAATGGAATATAAATTCCATTAAGCAGCCTTCTCCACATTGTCGTTGTAGAATTTTTCTTCATAGTTTTCAGAAATAATTAAGGTTAGAATTTTTGATTTGGTTCTGCTTTGAACTTTTTTTCAAAATCATATGATCATTCCATATGCACCGATTTCACTAATCACAATATGTTAATAAATTATAATGTATAAATGTAGTACATATTTACATATGATGCAAGACTGAAAATTAAAAAGAGTTTCCGATTAATTATTTTTTAATTTTTTCAGTCAGTGGTTGTACGATTGAAAAATTGATATTTCCAGGTGTTTTCAGTGAAATTGATGAGGATTTGATTGGAATGGCCTATCGGTATATAAAGGATCCTTAAAGGAAAAATAATATTGTTGATGAAAGATTTATGGTTCGGTGATGCCTTGTTCAGGAAGCTGTCTGATAGATATTGAAGCATTAGAAAAATGGATCATTGAACGTTGAGTCTTCAATGGTGAGATGCTTCGGTATAGCTAAATGTCGGTTGTTTTTATGATTATTGCGAACCTCCTGGTTCGTGCCCTTTTTATTTTGCTTTTTCAGCTTGTTGTTGGACAAAAGAAAATTTTGGCTTGATTTCAAATTATCAGTAAAGCAGATGGACTATAGAGAGGATGGGATGGGTGGGCACGAACCGGGAGGCTCGCGCCTGTTAGAAATTTATCAGTTTAGCCTTAAACAATGGAACTTAAAACTCAACCGTATACATCACCACGGGAAATAGCGGCAATTGATAACTTTTTTCGATCTCACCGGTGATATTGTTATAGTATTCGTCAACCTTACTCTGGCTGTTTGTAATATTTTGAACATCCAGC
>Ga0055448_10000484_pt1 | contig 10353 bp, 6 predicted proteins | sample China_Galinas_PW_4_FD_57744 | JGI IMG/M metagenome (GOLD analysis project Ga0055448, IMG submission 57744) | Wetland microbial communities from San Francisco Bay, California, USA, that impact long-term carbon sequestration - China_Galinas_PWA_D2 | ecosystem: Environmental > Aquatic > Marine >... | reverse complement strand
GGAGCCGTTGTGGTGTCAGGTTACCGGTGCGGGCGTCAAATTGTTCAGCGATGAGGACGAAAGTTGGCGGCTCAGGGCGCGGAGAATTGTCCCCGCTCGCCGAAGCGAGCTCGCCGGCGGTGGGGCGCGCCAGCGGCAGTACGGCGGTGTGACGGGCGTGCGATTCTTCCGCGTGGGCTTCGAGTGCTGCGGCGATCGGGGGCAGGGCGTCGCTCTGGCCGTCGGCGTACCAGGCTGGCTCATCCATCGGGCGGACCAGCTCGGCCAGTTGCTCCAGCCGCCGTGCGGCGCCGCTGCGGCGTTCGACGTGACTCGCGCCGCTGGCCGCGAGCAGACGGCAGTGGCGGCCGATCTTTGCCAGCACACTGAGCCGATCGCAGCCGATCACGCGCCGGCCTTCGTTGGCCACCGCGTAGGCTGTCGGGGCGAGTTCGACGTCGCGATGGACTCGCGAACTAAGCCGCACCAGCTCGTCGCGGTAGCTGTCGTCCTGACGCAGCCGGGCGAGTTCGCGGTAGGTGTGATACTCGGCAGAGAGCTCGCAGACGGCGGCGAGAAACTGTTCGTAGCCGCGGTAAGTGGCGGGGCTGGCGTCGGATCGCGGCACGAGCTCGAAGATCGCGACCGTCGATTCGCTCCCGGGTGCCGAGGAACTCTGCAGCGCAACCTGCACGGGGGCCACAATTAGTGGATGGCCCGTGGGATTGTCGATCGTGGCGGGACTTTGTTTGGCGTGCGGACCGAGCGAAACGACGCGGCCGGCGGCAGCGACGCTCGATAGCAGCGACTCGTGTGCCCGGCGGGCCTCGGCGCTAGCAGCGATCTCGGTGCCGGGCCAATTGAGGTGAGCCACTGGCCGCAGCGCGCCCGTGGCCGCCCGCAGCCAGGCGGCGCCACCCTCGGCCGAGAGCGCGTGGACACACTCGCTGAGCGCGCGCTCGTAAAACTGCTCGGGTTCGATCGGCGAGCGGGCCACTTGGCCGAGGACGGCGAGCACGTCTTCGAGCTCTTGCCAGGCGTCGGAGCCGCTTGCCGCACCCGCGGTGGAGAGAGGAGTGGGCATGATTTTCAGTATATCCAGTTGGACGGATTTAGACGCCGATCGGATCCGACGCGGCGAGCGGGAAAGCCGGGCTCCGCGGAGCGACTGCCGATTGGGGCGATTTTGCGGGGCGGGAGACACGCACCAGAATAGAGCGGGCGGGCTGGCCCGACGGCGGCATGCTTGGCTTGCTGGAGGTGCTATCGCAGCGGTGGGGGCGAATTGACCTAGGCAGGACCCGCAGTTGCGAGTAATTTTCCCGCCCTCATCTGCCAAATCCGCGTGAACGTGCTCCGCTGCGCTGCGCGGGTTCAGCCAATCTATTCTGCCGACGCACGATGCGCCGAGTGACCGCGAAAGGTTCGGCCACGAAGATCGCCGCTCGAACGGCGAGCCGGTCTCCGTACGGACATGGCATGAATCATCTGCGAAAACTCCTGGTGTTGGTGCTTGCCGTGTCGCTCGCCGCGCCGAGCGGTTGTCAGTGGAGCAATCACAGCAATTTCCAGGGCGCGACGGACAAATACTTCGAGGACATGGCGACGTCGATCGAGTATCCTGCCGAATCGAAGTGCACACTCGCCAACAACGACCCGGCTCTCGCCGGACCGCCACCCGTGACGCTGCTCGACGCGGACAAGCTCGAATACTGGGACCTCTCGTTGGCCGAGGTGATCGAGATTGCGCTGGCCAACTCGCAGGTCCTCCGCGAGTTGGGCGGCGCCGTGGTGCGCGCTCCCGACGCGACGCGGACGACCTACGACGCCGCGATTGCCGAGAGTGATCCGCGGTTTGGTACCGAGGCGGCTCTGAGCGAATTCGACGCCCAGTGGCAGACGAGCGTCTTTTGGGAAAAGAATCACCGCTTGCTGAACAACGAATTCTTCGGCGGCGGAACCCGCGACCTGTTTCAGGATGCCGCGGTGTTCCAATCGGCGATCACCAAGCAGGGGGCGACGGGGTCGCAGTTCACGATTCGCCACAACGTCGACTACGACGGGAACAACGCCCCCGGCAACGCGGTGCCGAGTGCGTGGAACTCGAATTTCGAGACCGAGATTCGCCAGCCGCTGCTGCAGGGCGCCGGCGTGCAATTCAACCGAATCGCGGGCCCGCTGTCGGAGCCGGGCATCTACAACGGGGTGCTCGTCGCGCGGATCAACACGGACGTGGCACTCACGGATTTCGAGATCGCGGTCCGCGACTTGATGAGCAATCTCGAAAACAGCTATTGGGACCTGTACTACGGCTACCGCGACTTGGACGCCAAGATCAAGGCCCGCGACGAGGCGCTGAAAACCTGGCGCAGCGTTTACGCGCTCTACGAAACGGGCCGCACCGGCGGCGAGGCGGCGAACGAGGCCCAGGCCCGCGAACAATACTTCCGCTTCCAGGAAGAAGTGCAAACCGCACTGAGCGGCGAGATCCTGGACGGCACGCGGGTCGGCAACGGCAGCGGCGGCGGCACGTTTCGACCCACCGGCGGCGTGTTGGTCGCCGAGCGGCGGCTGCGCGTGTTGATGGGCCTCTCGCCCACCGACGGCAAGCTGATCCGTCCGAGCAATGAGCCGATCATGGCCAAGGTCGACTTCGATTGGGAGGAGTCGGTCGACGAAGCTGCTGCGCGCCGCACGGAGCTACGCCGACAGAAATGGCAAATTCGCCGACGCGAGCTCGAGCTGATTGCCAGCAAGAATTTCCTGATGCCTCGGCTCGACGCCGTGGGCCGTTATCGTTGGCGCGGTTTGGGTAGCGACTTGATTGGCTCCGACCGCGGCCTCGTGCCCGGCACGGACATCCCCGACAACGCCTTCGCCAACTTGATCTCGGGTGACTACCAGGAATGGCAACTGGGGGCGGAGCTCTCGGTGCCGATCGGCTTCCGGCAGGCTCACGCGGGCGTGCGAAACGCCCAGTTGTTGCTGGCGCGGGACCGGGCGCTGTTGCGCGATCAACAGCGGGAGGTGGTCCACGAACTCTCCGACGCGATCGCCGAAATGGATCGCACCTATGTCGTCGCCCAAACCAGCTACAATCGTCTGATCGCCAGTCAGCAGCAGCATCAGGCGCTACTTGTCCCGTTTGAGGAAAACAAAGAAGTCTCGCTCGATTTGCTGCTCGACGCGCAGCGGCGGCTGATGGAAGCGGAGTCGCGCTATTTCCGAGCGCTGGCGGAATACGCAATCGCCACGAAGAACGTCCATTATACGAAGGGGACACTGCTCGACTACGACGGCGTCTATCTGACCGAAGGACCGTGGCCGGGCGAGGCGTATCGGGACGCGGCCGACATGGAATCTTTGCGGGGCGATCCGCGGCGATTGAACTACGCGTCGTCGCGCGCGCCAGTGGTCGGCTGGGGTGGGATTCCGCAGAATGTCGATGGCGTGCCTCACGAGTCGTTCGACGAATGTCCCGTGGACGAACAGTTGCCCACGGAGTTTGTCGAACCCACCAGCGCGCTGGTACCGACCGCGGTTGAAGACCGGAGCGCGCCCAATGCCGTGACTCCAGCCAATTGGCAAGACACGCTCGCGCCCGCCCCTCCCGCGCCGACTCCCGCCGCGGTGCCCAGGGTTTCTCCCAAGCGGCTTCCGCCCTCGCCGCCAACGGTTGGCAAGTAAGTGCTCAACGCACATTGCGGCTCCTCGTCGGACGCAAACGTGGTATTCTGAGGCGGTCGCTTCAGGCCTCGGACACTCCGGCAGGTTGCCGCCACCATGCTCTCTTCACGCGTGTTCTGGAAGTTGCTCTTAGCCACGGCGGGGCTGAATCTGGCGGCGGCGCTCGTATTTGGCGCGATTGTCGCGCGCTGGCAGGAGGACCAGTTGGTCGAACAGCTGGAGCGGCGGCTGCAAGATGCGGCCTTTCTCGCCGGCGACGACTTGGCGGGGGAAATCGCCGGCGGCCGGAGTGAAGCATTGCAGGCCTGCGTCAAACGGTTGGCCGAGAAGATCGGCGTTCGCTTGTCGGTCGTGGCGCTCGACGGCACGGTATTGGCCGACTCCTCGCAGGATGACTTGGCGAAAGTCGCCACGATGCAAAACCTCCACGATCTGCCGGAGATTTTGCGAGCGGTGTCACGAGGCGAAGGCACGGCGGAACACTCGAGCGGGTTGTCGGACGAGATCTTTCGATTTTTCGCCACGCGGGTTGACGTAGACGGCAAGCCGGTCGGCGTCCTCCGTTCGGCCACGTCGCTCGCTGCGATTCGCGCCACGACGGCGGCCCAGCGGCGGCTCGTTTGGAACGCGGCAATCGTCATGTTTCTCGCCGCGCTGGGGCTGTCGTCATGGATCGTGGCCCGCGTCGTCGAACCGGTGGCTGCAATCGACAAGGCGGTCGACGCAATCATGAGCGGCAATTTTCAGCAGCGGATCTACGTGCCCAACCGCGACGAATTGGGCCAACTAGCCGGCAAGCTCAATCGCCTTAGCCAGGAACTCGACAGTCGGATCGCGCAGCTCACCGCCAGCCACGAGCGGCAGGCGACCGTGCTGGGCGGAATGATCGAGGGGGTGATTGCCGTCGACCAGCGGGAGCGGGTGCTGTTCGCCAACGCGGCGGCCGGGCGGTTGTTCGAATTTCGCCCCACCATGGTTGAAGGCCGACCACTGCTCGAGGTAGTGCGGAATCATACGCTCGAGGCAGCCGTGAGCGCAGCACTCGCAACGCGGCAACCTCAGCGGCTGGAAACCACGCAGGACGGCAGCGACAAGACGAGTGTGGCCATCCAGGCGACGCCGCTTACCGGAGATCCTTGCCCCGGCGTTGTGATCGTGATGCACGATACGACGGAGTTGCGGCGACTCGAATCGCTGCGACGTGATTTCGTTGCCAATGTTTCCCACGAATTGAAAACGCCGCTGAGCTCGATCAAGGCCTATGCAGAAACCCTGCGTAACGGCGCGCTCGACGACCGCGAGGCGAGCGTGGCATTCGTCGAGCGGATTCAAGAGCAGGCCGAGCGGCTACACCACTTGATTCTCGACCTGCTTTCGCTCGCGCGGATCGAATCGACCCAGCAAGTCTTCGAAATCGTGCCGGTATCGGTTCAGGAGGTGGTCGACGCGTGCCTGGCGAACTATCGAGGTGCCGCCGAGGCGAAACGAATCGTGCTCGCCGCCGAGCCACAGCAGCCAGGCTGTTTCGTGCGGGCCGACAAAGAAGGGTTACGCGAAATACTCGACAACCTGGTCGACAACGCGATCAAGTACACGCCCGAAGGTGGTCGGGTGACGATCCGCTGGCGTGCGATTGAAGAGCCGGCAAGCAAAGTCGCGACGATCGACGTGGCGGACACGGGGATCGGGATTGCCGCCGACGCCTTGCCGCGCGTGTTCGAGCGGTTCTACCGCGTGGACAAGGCCCGCTCGCGGGAGCTGGGGGGCACCGGCCTGGGCCTGGCAATCGTCAAGCACTTGGTCCAGTCGTTCGGTGGCACGATCTCCGTCGCGAGCGAGAGCGGCGAGGGGAGTACATTCCGGATCTCGCTGCCTCTTGCGTAATCGCTGCAGCATTCCCGAGACCTGGCGTCCTGACACCGCCATTTCACGGTTTCTTCACATAATCTTCATAATTGTCGCGTAGGCTGGGGCCGCAATGGATCGAAGCTATTCGGGTCGAGAGGGCCCTGGGGTCGATGGTCGCGTCGACGCTCGTCGGATTGTTTTGGTGGAGATCCTCACTCATTGGATCGGTTGACAGACGTATCAGAAAAGGGAAGACACGATGATTGCGTTCAAATTCGCTATCCGGACTGTTGTGGTGCTAATTGTTGGCGTCTCGCTCACGGCCACGGGCGTCTGTGCCACCCGCCTGCAGGGCGCTGGCGCGACGTTTCCAGCCCCATACTACAAGCGACTCGTCGCGGTGTATCAAGAGCTACACCCAAACGTGTTGATTGACTATCAATCGATCGGCTCTGGCGGCGGGATTCGTGCGATCACCGACAAGACAGTCGATTTCTGTGGCTCCGATGCACCGATGAGCAAGAAGGAATTGCAGGATGCTGGCGGCGCGGACAATATCGTGGAAGTTCCTTCTTGTGCCGGTGGCGTCGTGCCGACGTACAATTTGCCGGGCGTGACGACTTCGCTGAAGTTTAGTGGAAAGGTCTTGGCCGACATCTATCTGGGGCGGGTGACCGAGTGGAACGATTCGGCCATCGCCAGTCTCAACCCCGGCGTGAAGCTGCCCAATACGCAAATCACGCCCGTCTGGCGGACCGACGGATCGGGCACGACGTTTATCTTTACCAACTACATTGCTACCCAGTCCGACGATTTCCTGAGCACGGTTGGCATGGGCAAGCAGGTGCAATGGCCAGTCGGTCAGGGCGGCAAGGGCAACGAAGGCGTCACGGCTGTTGTCCAACAGACAGCCGGCAGCATCGGCTACGTCGAACAAGGCTACGCCGACAACAATGACTTGCCTTACGGCGCGGTCGAGAATAAGGACGGGAATTTCGTCAAAGCGTCGCCGGAGACCGTCTCCATGGCCGGGGCCGGCGCCGTTTCGGGCATGAGCGGCAACATCCTGGCTGCCAACATCTGGAACCAGCCGGGCCCCCAGGCGTATCCAATTTCGTCGTTCACCTACCTGATCGTCTATAAGGATCTGAACAACTTGCCCAGCAAGCAGGTTGCTCAGACGCTGGTCGACTTCCTCTGGTGGACCACCCACGACGGGCAGCGGTACGCGGCGGAGCTCGACTACGCCCCGCTAGCTCCAGAAGTACAGGCTAAGGTGGAGCAGGCGCTGAAGTCGATCACCTACAAGGGGCAGGCACTTGTCGTGGGCGGCAAATGATCGCCCGCTTCACGCGCTGCCTGTCGGTTCAATTCGGACGACAGTGCTCGAACCTCGTGATTAGAGATTGACGGAGCCCGCTGAAGCGATGGCCGATCTAAGTCCCGCTACTCCCGCCGGCCTTGGAGCCTCGATGGTCGACCGTCCCGTTCGATCTCTGATTCGTCCCCGACGTTGGATCAGTGGCGACACCATTTTGGCTGGCTGTTCGCGCGTGGGTGCGTTCAGCGTCGTCGCCATGCTCGTGGTGCTGCTTGCCGTGCTGACCGTCGCTGCCTGGCCGAGCATCGAGACGTTTGGCTGGAAATTCCTCATCACCAGCCAGTGGCGGCCCAACGAATTGAACGTTCCGGCACGCGACGCGGTCGGTCACGTGATCATCGAGGACGGCGAGGTCGTCATGAAGACTATTCCGCCCGTCTTTGGCGCGCTGCCGGTGATCTACGGGACCGCGGTCAGTTCGCTGCTGGCGATCATCTTTGCGGTTCCGCTGAGCTTTGGCGCCGCGTTGTTTCTCGTGCGATTGAGTCCCCGCTGGTTGGCCTCGCCCGTGTCGTTTTTAGTGGAGTTTCTGGCCGCAATTCCCTCGGTCGCCTATGGCATGTGGGGCTTGTTTGTGCTGGCGCCGTTTCTGCAACGAACGGTCGAGCCGGCGATCCGTGCCGGGATCGGTTGGATTCCCGGTGTCGACACTTGGTTGTTCACGGAAACGGCGACCCGCGCCGGAGAGTCGGTGACCCGCGTACTTCCGCTCACGGGCCGCGACATGTTTTGCGGCGGGCTTGTTTTGGCGATCATGATTCTGCCGATCATTACCGCCATCGGCCGCGACGTTCTGAAGACGGTTCCCCGAGCTCAAATCGAAGGCACGTTGGCGCTGGGCGCGACCTGGTGGCAAAGTTCGTGGGAAATGCTGCACTACTCGCGCTCTGCGCTATTTGGTGCGGTGATGCTCGGCCTGGCCCGCGCCGCTGGCGAAACGATGGCCATCACGATGGTGATTGGCAACAACAACCAGATTCACCGCTCGATTTTCGCTCCGGCCCAGTCCATGTCGAGTTTGCTCGCCAACCAATTTGCTGAGGCCAGTTCCAGCTTGCACCGTGCGGCGCTGACCGAGGTTGCTTTGATTTTGCTCGTGATGTCGTTGCTGTTTAACATTGTTGCCCGCTGGCTCGTCGTCGGCAGCAACGCGCGGTCTGCCGCCGCACATTGATCGGCTTGAGGCTCGACTATGAACGAACCTGTCGCCCATCCGGTTCGCCAACCCCGGCCCCTCTATCGCCGGTATCGCGCGATTCAGTCGGCCTCGATGCAGATTCTATGTATCCTGTGCACGGTCGGCATCCTGGCGATCCTCGCGTTCGTCACGCTCTATCTGCTGATCAACGGTTTTAGCTACATCGGCTGGGATTTGTTTACCGAGCTGCCGATTCCACCGGGCATGGAAGGTGCCCCCGGCGGCTTGAAGAACGCCCTGGTCGGCACCGGCATCCTGATCGCGCTGGCCAGCGCCGTCGGAATCCCGCTTGGCATGCTCGCGGGGATCTATCTGTCGGAGTATTCCGCGCGCTCGTGGTTGGGCGCCCCGGTGCGATTTGTCGCCGACGTGCTGACCGGCGTTCCATCGATTGTCGTCGGGATTCTCGGTTATGAGTTGTTCGTGGTTCCGATGGGCAATTTCAACGGCTACGCCGGCGCTTGTGCGCTCGCGTTCATCATGATCCCGATCGTCGCGCGCACGACCGAAGAAATGCTCCGCCTTGTACCACATAGCTATCGCGAGGCCTCGATCGCGCTCGGCGCCACCAAGGCCCGCACCATCCTGCAAGTGATCCTGCCGGCGGCCACAGGTAGTGTGATTACCGGTGTGATGCTGGCGATCGCGCGGATTGCGGGAGAGACCGCGCCGCTGTTGTTCACGGCACTGGGTTCCCGCCTGCTCACGCTCGACCCGGCGCACCCTTTTCCGTCGCTGACAGTCCAGGTGTTCGTTTATGCCACGGGGCCGTACAAGGATGAGCAGCATCTGGCCTGGGCCGGGATGTTGATCCTGATTAGTCTGATATTCCTGTTGAATTTGGCCCTCCGGTTCACCGTCCACCAATTGCAGCGCAGCGGACCAGCAAATGCTTAGTACCAGGAGACTCGCCCTGCCGGCGGACGGCACGGGCGGCTATAACGAAGGGTAGTATTATCAGTGTGGCACGACACCGAATATCGAGTTTATCGGTAGGAAGCGGTTTGCCAGCGGGCCGATCCTGTCGGCATAATTCATTGTGAGTATTCAGTCATGCAGGAAACGACCACGATGCGTCCGACGACCAAGCCCATTCGGCCCCCGAACTTGATTCGAGAACGCCCGATGCGCACGAGCGACGAGATGGCCATCGGAGAACCCAAGCTATCGGTTCGGCAGCTGAATTTCTTCTACGGCGCGAAGCAGGCGCTGACCGACGTCTCGCTCGAGATTCCTGCCAACTGCGTGACGGCATTGATTGGGCCGTCGGGCTGCGGCAAGAGCACGTTCCTGCGCTGCCTGAATCGGATGAACGACATGATCGATGGCACGCGTCTGACGGGCGAGATCCTGCTCGACGGGCAAGACATCCGCGGTCCGAAGGTCGACGTGGTCGAGCTTCGCAAACGCGTCGGCATGGTATTTCAGAAGTCGAACCCGTTTCCCAAGTCGATCTTCGAGAACGTGGCGTACGGGCCGCGGGTGGCCGGCGTACGAGGGCACGCCACGCTGGCCCCGATCGTGGAGAAGTCGCTGCGGCGGGCCGCCCTGTGGGAAGAAGTCAGCGACCGGCTCGACGAGTCGGCCTTGAGGCTCTCCGGCGGGCAGCAGCAGCGGCTCTGCATCGCCCGGGCACTGGCAACCGATCCGGACGTGATCTTGATGGACGAGCCAGCGTCGGCGCTCGATCCAGCGTCGACCGCCCGCATCGAGGACCTCATCTTCGAGCTCCGCGAGCGATACACGATCGTGATCGTGACGCACAACATGCAACAGGCGGCACGCGTTTCCGATCAAACCGCCTTCTTCTACCAAGGCGTGTTGATTGAAGCCGGGTCGACGAACGAATTGTTCACCAATCCCACCAAGCGGCAAACGGAAGACTACATCACGGGCCGATTTGGCTAGGTCGAGACCAACATGTCGAAACATCTAGAACGCGATTTGGAAGCTCTGGAACGCGAGATTCTCGCCCAGTCGTCGCTGGTGGAGGAGATGATCGCCAAGTCCTGCCGCGCGCTGCTGGACCGGCGGGTCGACCTGTCGAGCGAAGTGTTCGAAGGTGAACAGCAAATCGACGTGCGCGAGGTGAAGATCGAAGAGGAGTGCCTCAAGATTCTCGCCTTGCATCAACCGGTGGCGGTCGACCTTCGCCGCACGGCGACCGTGCTCAAGATCAACACGGAGCTCGAGCGGATTGCCGACCTGGCAGTGAATATTGCCGAGCGGACCAATTCGCTCAGTGACTACATCGACTTTG
>Ga0055448_10000481_pt1 | contig 10414 bp, 10 predicted proteins | sample China_Galinas_PW_4_FD_57744 | JGI IMG/M metagenome (GOLD analysis project Ga0055448, IMG submission 57744) | Wetland microbial communities from San Francisco Bay, California, USA, that impact long-term carbon sequestration - China_Galinas_PWA_D2 | ecosystem: Environmental > Aquatic > Marine >... | reverse complement strand
CAACGACGCCATCGTGGCTGCCTATGCGACGGGCGCTTTCAGCTACCGGGAGATTGGCGAGTTCTTCGGCCTACACTTTGCAACCGTAGGGCGCATCATTCGTCAAGCGATGCTACAAGGCGAGAACCCCTTTCCTGGCGACGGACGACTGAACACCAAGCTGCGTCGCGAGGAATTGCTGCCGCTGGGCAGCCGCATCCGCACCCGCCTAGCCATGGAGTATGCCAGCCGCGAGGAACTGACCGCCTGCCTGAACCATCTGCTGGCCAGCGCGGGCAACGCCCAGCTGATGACCCCCGAACTGACGGCCGCCCTGTGCGACCACGCGTTCGGTAACTACCGGGTGCTGACCGCCATGGCCGGCGAACTGCTCGCCACCGCCGCCCAACGCGAACTCACCCAGCTCGATGAAAGGCTCTTGCTGGAGCTGTATGCCACGGCCGCCTCTAAGTCGCGCAAGCGCGCGTAATCCGCGCCGGAGACCTCAATGAATCTTCACGCTTTGATGTTTGTCGATCCACCTTGCCTCTCTGATGAGGGCGCCGGCGAAACGCTCGAGTTCTTGTACGAACTCGTTAATGCGTTCGAGAACCACTGCGCCGATCGGCTGCGCCGCTATAACCACGAACAACCACTCGATCGGTCACAACCCGATCTATCGACGGTAACCTAGCGTCCTATCCCGTAATTACGGGACACGACACTAGCCGGGCCTGCCCTCAAGTACCACGATACTTCGCGGTAGCACGGATAAGGAACCGTCGTCGATGATTCGCTGGTGCTCTGGGGCGTATTGATAACGAGCATCTGTTGCTGCCGTGTCAATGGCCAGATGCCAGCGGATTTCAGGGAGGTCCGGTAGCCGAAGTTGGTGGAAAGCCTCTGACATGTTCATCAACACGTGCAGATGAGATTCATCTGCCTTGCGAGCTGCCAATGTGAAACATAGCACGCGAGAAATCGGATCGTCCCACGGGCTCTGGTCATCCCTCTCCCCGTGCCACTCGATATCCGGCAGCTTGTCCCCGCGTTTTTTACCGGAAAGGAAACTACGTCGCCGCAGGTTCGGGTGGCGTTTGCGTAGAGCGATCATCGCCTTGGTAAACTCCAGCATGTCTCGATTTTTGTCCAGCAGCGCCCAATCGAACCAGCCGATCTCGTTGTTCTGACACCAGCCATTGTTATTTCCCTGTTGACTGCGTAATACCTCGTCGCCGGAGAGAATCATGGGTAGTCCTTGGCTGAGCATGAGTATGGCCATGAAGTTGCGCGCTTGTTTTGCTCGTAACGCCAGCACTTCCGCGTCGTCCGTTTCGCCTTCGACCCCGCAGTTCCAACTCAGGTTGTCGTTGTGACCGTCCTGATTGTCTTCGCCATTGGGTAGATTGCGCTTGTGGTTGTAGCTGACCAGGTCATATAAGGTGAAGCCGTCGTGGCAGGTGATGAAGTTGACACTATTGAACGGATGGCGATCCTTGTGCTGATAGTAGTCGCTGCTGCCCGAAATGCGAGTCGCTACCTCACTCAGAAGTCCGGGATCACCTCGTACGAAGCGGCGCATCACATCGCGGTAACGTCCGTTCCATTCGCTCCAGCGATAGCCCGGAAAGCTCCCAACTTGATACAAACCTACCGCGTCCCAGGCCTCGGCGATCAGCCGTTGACCGGATAGGGTGGGGGACAATTCAATAGCCCAGATGACCGGGGGATCCGGCATCGGAGCCCCGTCCTCATCCCGAGCCATCACGCTGGCGAGATCGAAGCGGAACCCGTCCACCCCCAAATCCCGTGCCCAGAATTCCAGGCAACTGACTAAGAAATGGGATACGAATGGGTGGTTACAGTTCATTGTATTGCCACAACCCGTATAGTCGCGATAGCGACGGCGGTCGTTGTGGTCGAGATGATAGAAGATGTCGTTGCCAAGACCTTTAAAATTGATGGTCGGTCCGTCACTGCCGGCTTCAGCCGTGTGATTGAACACCACGTCGAGGATTACCTCTATGCGGGCATCGTGCAGCGCGTCCACCATCTCGCGGAATTCCAAGAGGTGAGTGCCTTGTTCTGGCGTTTGACAGTAGTGAGGATGGGGACTGAAAAAGCTGTGGGGGCTATACCCCCAGTAGTTCTCCAAGCCCATCTCCGCCACCTTGGGTGGGACATCCTGACGATCGAACGCCATAACGGGCAGCAATTCGACATGGGTGACCCCCATTTCCTGGAGGTAGGGAATCTTGTCGATGACACCGGCGAAGGTGCCGCGTCTATGGGACTCCACGCCGGATGTCGGATGCGAGGTGAATCCGCCGACGTGCAATTCGTAGATGATGGCGTCCTGGGACCGATAGGACTCATGCCAAACCGGCGCACCCTCGCTCTGGGGGGCAGTAACCGGATTCACGACCATTGCCCGCATGGATTTTCCCTCGTGCCGGCAGGCATTGCCGCGATCCCACAAGTGGTCAGTGACCGCTCGCGCCCAGGGGTCGACCAGTTCCAGAGAGCCGTCATATCTCCGGCCGCTGGCTTCGGCATCTTCCGGCCCGTCGACTCGCCACGTGTAGTGAACGCCCGGTCCTAGCTCTTCCACCAATACGTGCCAAAATATAAACGTCCGGTTGACGGACGAATCGAGTTCGATCGTCTGAAACGGTTCCGAGCTATCGTGCTGCCGGTAGAGCAACAATTCGGCCCGAGTCGCATCTCTGCTCGCCAAGGAAAAGTTGACCCCTTCCTCGTAGACACTGGCGCCGAGAGGTCGCCTAGACCCGGCTCGGACCCGATAACTGGATTTCAATTCATCGCTCATTTTTTGTTTCGTCGATTTTCGCCATGATTTTTTCGCTGCTAGCGATTCGTAGATTAACGATAATAGCCTGCTCAGGTTGCGCCTCGACAGCTTTCCTTGGGTGGCGACGTTCGAAATAGCCATTGCGATCACTATTTGGACTGTAGGCGCTAATCTACCTTTGCCCGACGACGTCCATCGTCCCAGTGCGCCGCTCGGTAGATCTCGCAACGCAAAACGCCAGCTAACTTTGGTTGACCTTGAAATCCGCCGCCGCGTGTACAGAACCAGTATATCAATCAATAGCATTAAGGGTAGCGGATACCGGCGCCGCCGTGGAGCGAATCATTTGCATTGGTGGACAGGTGCAAGCCCTCGCTGGACGCACCGCCGCGGTGCGAGCCAGGGTAAACATCGAATTAAGCAAAGGATAGGAAATCCAACCGCCTATGCGCAAAGATCCCTCCGTTCCGAGCGCCGTGTCAAGGAGCCGCTGGGGGATGTGTCGGTGATGAAGGCAGCAATGCGCATCTGTGCGCCGCATTGCGGGCACGTCAGGGGAAACGCCTCGTAGATGCGGGCCAGCAACATGGCCCACAGGTAGCGGGCGGGGGAGCGATGCGGCGCCTCGTCGGGCGCTTCGCCGCAGGCTTGCACTGGCGAGGACTGCGCGGTTACCGCTTCGGGTGCCAGGGCGGTAACGGCGGTGCGCAGGGCCGCATTGAGGGCCTTTCGGTCATGGTGAAGGTGGTAGCGCGGCCGCTTGGGCAGGGACAACACCCACTGGCGCACTGGCAGCGGCGGCAAGACATGATCGACCAGGTGAGCGGCCGTTTCGGCCATGCGCCGGCTGGTGCAAGAGGGACAGACGGCGCGGCCCTTGCCGGAGAAGGCGACGAGGAAATCCTGTCCGCACTCCCCACAACGCGCCCGGGCGAAGCCATAGGCCGGGATGCCACACTGGAGGTAGGCACGCAGCTCGCGCTCGGCAGAGGGCGCGATGCGCTCATCCTCCCGATCGTGGTGACAGAGGGCGAGGAAGGTCTCGAGATGGTGTTGCACCGCACGGTAGAGCGGTGTGTCGGCGGGACGGCGCCGGCGCAAGATGGGGGGCGTGCATCCCTGCGCCTGGACGGCCCTGTCCGGATCCCGGCTTGTGTAGAGACGCTGTAATTATATACGGTATTTCGAGCATTGCAGGCAGCACCAGAAAGGCGGGTTGCGCTGCGCTTTGCCGTCGTACGGTCCTCCGTCGGCTCGTTCCACGCCTCTCTATCCCGCCTGCCCCGCCTTGGCATCCAGTCTGCGCTTTACATCCCCCGGGGAGCCCGTGCGTCGGGGCCAGTAGGTCATAGGCCACCGGGACCGCCAACAGGGTGAAGGCGGTGGCGGCGAGCACGCCGGAGAGGATCACGGTGGCGATGACGATGCGGGTCTCGGTGCCGGCCCCGGAGGACAGGAGCGGGGGAATGGAGCCCGCGGCCCCCAGGTCCGCCGCCCGGTCGTAGTCGATCGCAACGCGCAGCTGGGGCTTGGTCTCCTTGTAGTCCGACTCGATGCCGGTGAGTCCCGGATTGCGCTTCTCGATCTGGGTGAGCAGGATGTCCCGCCACTCGGCCAGATCCTGGTAGGTTCCGCCGCCGATGACGAATTGCACCGGCTTCTGGATGCGCGCTCCGAAGCCCTGGCGCATCACCGGGAAGGCCTTGACCCCTGGAAGATCCGAGAGCTTGGCGCGGATCTCGTCCATGATGGCCCAGCCGCCGCGGCGAAGCGCGAAGTCGTTGAGCACCATGATGACGATACCGGAGCTGAACATCTGGGCGCCGCCGAAGCTGCGCGGGGCGCGTACCAGCACCCGGATGGCCTCGCCGCGGCCCTGATCGGATGACAGGGAATAGGGCAGCAGGCGGCGCTCTATCTCCTCCGTGTACCCTTTCAGGCGGGCGTAGGAGGCCCGCTTCGGCCCGTTGACCAGGACAGAGAAGGAGCCACGGTCCTCCTTGGGGGCGTATTGCTGGGGGATGCGTTGGAAGAGCCAGATCGCCCCGGCCAGGGTGCCGACCACCGCGAAGCCCACCTGGCGGGTGCCGCGGAAGGCTGCGGCCAGGCGGCTCTCCCAGTACTGCTCCATGCGCCGATGCGCGTTCTCCAGCACCACGATGGCATCATCCACCACCAGGCCGATGGCCGGCACCAGAGCCAGCAGTGTCAGGATATCGATTGAGAAGCCCTGGGCCAGCAGGACCGTGAAGGTGGCGATCGGGGACACAGGCACCGTAACCGCCGGCACCCGCATGGCGCGCAGACTGCCGAGGAAGAGGAAGATCGCTAGCACCACCAAGGCGATGGCGATCCCCAGCGCCGTGCTGCAGTACAGGGCGCGGCTGGACCTCGACCTGACCTGGCGCGTCGGCTTCATCGAGCACCGGCCGGATCCGTCGCACGGCTCGGGTGGCTATGTTCCGTCGAGCTGGCTGCGGGTGATCGACACGCCGGCGGCGGACCGCCTCGCCTTCCCGCTCGCCCCGGTCAGCGTGCCCATCCCGACGATCGGCTACCCCTCGGCCCCGGTCCTGACCTCGCACGCCGCCGTCCAGGAGGGCAACGGCACTGCCGAGGATCTGTTCCTCTGGCGCTCCGACGCCACCTGCGCAAGCCCGACCGCGACGCCAAGGACACGCTCTTCGCCCGGCTGACTCTGAACGAGCGGGTGCAGGTCACTGCGCTGCTCCGGATGTTCGTCAGGGGGCCGGGCGAGAAGGGCGACGTGGTGCCGCTCTTCGAGGCGCTGGCGCAGTTCTCGGTCGCCTGGCCCGAGTTCGAGCACCTGGTCGAGGCGCTGGTAGCGAGCACGCTGGAGGCCGAGTCCGCGCTCGAGCCGATCGGCATCCTCGAAGAGCTGGTCCGCGACGCCTCGATCTGCTGGGCCGGGTTCCGCGGCGTGCCGATCCCCGAGATCTGGGCGAGCTTCGCCGCCACCCGGCGGCTGACGCGGGGCACGCCGCCGGCGGAGCGCGTCCTGACCTTCGAGATCGACGTCGAGAACGCCTACCGCCCGACCGATCCCCAGCTGATCGTGAGCACCGAGGAGGAGACCGACCTCTGGCCGCTGATCAACGGGGTCGCCGGGACGCCGGGTGTCGCGAAGAAGACCCCCATCTGCGGCTGCTCGACGTTCTTCAGCGCCACCAGCTCGGGGATCAGGCGTTCGAGGAGACCGCTCTGCTCGCCCGGACCAGCCCGGCGTCGAGGTCCTCGCGGCCTCCGACCAGGTCGAGGATCTCGCCGGTGATCGGGTCGGGAACAGGCCGTTGATCGTGAAGTCGCGGCGCTCCGCGTCCTCCTGCGGGCTTGGGCTCATCGGGTTTGTAGGGCTCGTCGGGGGCAGCGGATGTGGCGTGCGGGGACACACCGCGAGTGTACGCCGGGTCCCGTGCGACCCCTCATCCCACGTCCTCGCTCCGCGTCCACACGCAGCGTCTACTTGGGGGTCGTCACGAACCGCCCGCCGTTCGGTGTGATCGCGCGCTGCGTACTGCGCCGGAAGAACGGCAGGGCGAAGCAGGTCGCCCGCAGGCTGGTCTCCGGGTCTCGCCAGTCCCCGCCCTTGCGCTGGGTCTCGAGCAGGCGACGGGCTCCGCGCGTGTACCAGTCGTGCTTGCCCAGGGTCTCGACGCCGACAACCGAGCAGGCCCGCTCGACGGACCAGAGCCAGTAGTGATGCCAGAACGAGTCGCTCCGGCGCCCCTTCTTCGCTCCGAACGCGACACCGGCATCCGCGTTCTTGGCGGGGTCGAAGTGCTCGGCGAGCCACGACAGGGCGCGCTTCACGGGCTTCAGCTCGTCGAGCTTGGGATCGCTGATCCGCTTCTTGGCGCGGACCGCGGCACAAAGCCGCAGTGCCATCGCGCCGCCGGCGGTCATGCTCGTGTACGAGCGCGAGCGCTGGAGTCCCGAGTAGCCGTAGCCGCCGTCCTCGTTCTGGCTGCGCAGCAGGAACTCGTGGCAACGCTCGAACGGCTCGGAAGCCACGCTGATGCCCTGCGCGCGGGCCGCGGCCAGTGCGAGGATCGCGAACTGCGTGTTGCTGTTGTCCCCGGCCGAGACGCGTCCGGAGTTCCGGTAGGAGTAGGTCCATTGACCGTTCTCGCACTGGGCATCGGCCAGGTCGGCCACGAGTTCGCGGATCTTGCGCTCGTGTTTGGTCACGTCGGCCGCGATGAGTGCGAGGGCTCCCACCGACGCGCCGTAGACGGTCCCGTCCGGGAACTCGCGCTGCAGGCTCGCGGCGGCGCGCCGGCAGGCCTTGTCGTCCTCCGGGACGCCCGAGTGTCGCAGCGTCAGGAGCGCGAGGGCGGTCTCCGCCGGACTGGTTCCGAAGTCGCCGGCGCGCTTCTGCTCCTTGCGGAGCCAGGCGACGCCGCGCGCGACGGCTGCGTCGATCTCGGTCTGGGGCGGCCGCGTCGCCTCGGGCTCGTCCTCGCCGCTGCCGCGGTCGCGATTGACCGCCCGTGGAGCGCCGGGTCCCTGGTTCTCACATCCGGGTCCGCTGCGAGCGCGGCGGCCACTGCGACGAGGACCAGACCAGCCGACAGGACCGCGACGCGCATGCCCGCATCGTACCGGCGCGCGGCAACCACGGTTGCCGTCCGCGACCGCTGCGCGGGCGGCGCGCGAGACGTTCGTCGATTTCACATGCTCGCGCCGGACGAGGTAGCCGGTTAGCATCCGGGCTGGAATCACCATTCTCGGGAGGGATGGCATGCCGCCGATCTGGATCATCGTAGCGATCGTTCTTGCTGCGATCCTCGCACTCGTCTTCTTGTACGACATCACACAGAACAAGAACCCGATCCTCAAGAACTTCCCTGTGCTCGGGCACATGCGGTCGTTCCTGATCGAGATCGGCCCGGGGATCCGGCAGTACCTCGTGGCGTCGAACCGCGAGGAGGCGCCGTTCAACCGCAGCGAGCGTGAGTGGATCTACCGCTCCGCCGACAAGCACAACAACTACTTCGGGTTCGGCACCGACGACCAGATCTATGGCATCGGCTACCCGATCATCAAGCACGCCATGTTCCCGGCGAGCGCCGCGTCCTACACCGGTAGCAAGAGCGACAAGCCCGTACAGATCCCTTGCGCGAAGGTCATGGGCGAGGCGAAGGGTCGCAAGTACCCGTACCGCCCTACCTCGATCCTGAACGTGTCGGCGATGAGCTACGGCGCGATGGGCCGCAACGCGATCTCGGCGCTCAACAAGGGCGCGAAGGCCGCGAACTGCTACCACAACACGGGCGAGGGCGGCTGCTCCAAGTTCCACCGCTTCGGCGCGGACATCTGCTTCCAGATCGGCACCGGCTACTTCGGGTGCCGCGACAAGGAGGGCCGCTTCAGCATCGAGGCCCTCAAGAAGGCGATCTCCGAGGTGCCGCAGATCAAGTGCATCGAGATCAAGCTGTCGCAGGGCGCCAAGCCCGGCAAGGGCGGCGTGCTGCCCGCGGCCAAGGTCACCCCGCTCATCGCCGAGGCGCGCGGTATCCCGGTCGGCAAGGACTGCATCAGCCCCAACAGCCACCGCGAGTTCAACGACGCCGACGGCCTGATCGAGTTCATCGAGAAGGTCGCCGAGGCGAGCGGCCGTCCGGTGGGCATCAAGTCCGCGATCGGCCAGCTGGACTTCTGGTACGAGTTCGCGGAGAAGATGAAGGCCACGGGCAAGGGCCCGGACTTCATCACGATCGACGGCGGCGAGGGCGGCACGGGCGCGGCCCCGCTGGCGTTCGCCGACCACGTCGCGCTGCCCTACAAGCTCGGCTTCAACCGCGTCTACCGCATCTTCCAGGACGTCGACCAGAAGCTGGTCGACGACATCGTCTGGATCGGCTCCGGCAAGCTCGGGTTCTCGGACCGTGCGATCGTCGCGATCGCCATGGGCGCGGACCTGATCAACATCGCCCGCGAGGCGATGCTCGCGATCGGCTGCATCCAGGCGCAGAAGTGCCACATCGGCAACTGCCCGGCGGGCGTCACCACCCACAACGAGTGGCTGCAGCGTGGCGTCGATGTCGAGACCAACGCCGACCGCCTCCACAACTACGTGCAGGCGTTCCGCAACGAGCTCGACGCCATCACGCACGCTGCGGGCTACGAGCACGTCGGTCAGTTCACGCCGCACGACGTCGAGCTGTCGGCGGGCCCGGGCATCTTCAAGTCCCTGTACGAACTCTACGGTTACGACAAGAAGCAGTACGCTCCTGACCAAGAAGCGTGCTGGAAGACCCCCGACCGTCACATGGCCTCGATCGGCATCACGCGCCAGTAGGCGCGCGCATCCTCGCGTGGCCACGCTGCACGTTTTGACCACCGGCGTCCCGCCCCTCTCGGGGGCGGGGCGCCGGCTTCGCGTCGGTGGGTGTCACCTCGATCGACATCGCGATCGCGCTCGCCGTCGCGTGCCTGGCGCTGCTCATCGTCCCCCCCCGCCGACACGTGAGCGGGCTGGTCGAGGCCGAGACGGCCGCGCTCGCCGAGATGGCCGACCTGACGGCGCGCCTGGAGCGCCATCGTGCCGACGCGGTGACCGACGCCGACGGGGCGGGAACGGCGAGTACGCCCCGCTGGCCGACGTGCTCGGCGAGCGGATCGCGGACTTCGAGCAGGTCCCTGGCACCGACGTCTGGGAGCGTGGCGGCTATTTCTTCACCACCCGCCTGCCGGGCCTGAAGCGCGAGCCGGTCGAGTCGACGAGCCCGGACGTGGTCACCGACTTCGCCGAGGTGGCGTTCCTCCTGATCGCCTGGCCGGTGGAACCCGGCGAGACGGGAATGCGCGCCTACCACACCGCGGCCTACGGAACGCTTCAGCACGCGATCGACGGCTACCCGTAAGCGGCGCCGACGACCCGCCCGTACCCGCGATCAAGATGGTCTACGGCCCACGCGACCAACCGGAGCCGGGTCCGACGCCGTCCCTCGTCGACTGGGTGGTGCCGACGTTCGACGTCAGCGGGCGCTGACGCCGCCTACTTCGACCCGGCTGCCGGAGCGCCGGGCACCAGGTAGCGCACGCGCTCACCGGTGATCGTGTCGCCGCGAACCACGTGACCGTTCTCGTCGGGTTCGTTGCCGTCGAACGGGGCCGGCGGGTCCTGCGGCCCGAGGGACTCCACACTCAGGCAAAAATCGCCGCAGCCCGTGCGGTGGCCCCACGCGGTAGGCGTCCGGCAGCCCCAGGAGGTGTGCGAACTCGTGGCAGTGGCCGCCGATCGCGTCGCCCTTCGGGAGTCCCACGGCGTGAAAGTCAGGGGTCAGAGCCCTTTATGTATGTTTCAACGTTTCTTCTTCGGGCGGCCTCGCTTGGCCTGCCCTACTTTGACCTTCAACATCCCCTCCACTTCCTTATGGAACCGGTCATTACCGAGTCGCGTTGCGCTCTGCAGGCAAGTTCTAATCTCTTGGAGATCCCGGTCTTCAAAGTATCCCCGAAACAACGCACGATAAGCCGGTTGTCGGGCATCGCCCCATCCGCCCCCAAGCCGAGATACATCTCGTGCGGTGAGACAACCGGTCAGCCACGCCTTGCGCGTTGGCGCGGTGGCTGGACCAACGATACTGCGCCGGCGCC
>Ga0055448_10000480_pt1 | contig 10434 bp, 9 predicted proteins | sample China_Galinas_PW_4_FD_57744 | JGI IMG/M metagenome (GOLD analysis project Ga0055448, IMG submission 57744) | Wetland microbial communities from San Francisco Bay, California, USA, that impact long-term carbon sequestration - China_Galinas_PWA_D2 | ecosystem: Environmental > Aquatic > Marine >... | reverse complement strand
TTCAGCTGATCCGGCGCCAGCGCAATTAGCCCTGTCGGGAATTGCTCGGCTCCGAGTCGGGCATCTGCCTACAGAGCGATGCCGATCCGACTACGGCGGCAGGGCTGCATCTCGCGTATGATCGAGCACGAGAGCGTCAGCGTTGTCGCCCGAGCCGGCCGGAGGCCCGCATGTACGGTCGAATCGCCGTTCCCCTCGATGGCACCCAATTCAGTGAATACGCGTTACGCTTCGCCACGGAGATCGCGCGCAAGTCCGGCGCGTCGATCCACCTGATCCACGTGCACGTTCCGCAACACATAGAGCATGGTCTGTTCGGCATGGCGACGTTTCGCCATCGCGTGATGTCGGGCGCGAATCCGGAAGCGGATCTGCAGATCTTCGAAGCCGAACAGAAGGCGTTGCAGGAGAAAGCGGCGGCGGTTGCGGCCGAGACGGGGATCGAGGTCACGAACCACACGATCGGTGGTCGGGTGGGCGATGCGGTCGAGCGGGAGGCGGAAGCCTGGGACGCGGACCTGATCGTCATGGCGACGCATGCGCGTTCCGGTCTGGGGCGTATCCGGTACGGCAGTGTGGCGGACCGGGTCGCGCGACAGGCGACCATGCCGGTGCTGCTGGTACGTCCGCCGGACAGTCCACTGAGCCGTCCGATCGTGCCCACGTTCCGGCACGTGCTGGCGACGCTCGATGGGTCGGAGTTCTCCGAGCAGGTTCTGCCGGCTGCTACCACGCTGGCGGGGTTGTTCGCGGCGAAGCTGACGCTGGCCCACGTCGAGACACCGCCCGGCGACCGCCACTTCATCAGTGATGCGAGTGCCGAGGCGACAATGCGGCGTCAGTATCATGAGACGTGCCGGCAGTATCTCGAGGATGTGATCGAACGCGGCGGCGAGGCACTCCGAGGTGCGGCGGTCGAGCCGATGGTTGGACGGTTCCCGACTGTCGCGATCCTGGAGGCAGCGGTCCGCCTCGACGCCGACGTCATCTGCATGGCGACGCACGGGCGGGGCGGTTTGTCACGCGCACTCGTGGGCAGCACGACGAACGAGGTGTTGAGCAACACGTGGCTGCCGGTGCTGCTGCTCCGGCCAACATCGTCACCGAACGAGACCGTACCGGTGACGATGCTGTCCCTTCAGGCTTCGGTCTGACGACAGGCCGGGCGCCCTCGAGTTCAAAGGAGTCCCGGTGGCGTTGGTGTGGTCACGCCCGCAACGGACAGGTGCGCCCGCTAATCGGTTTCGTCTACTACCGCGACGTAAGCGCCGTTGTCGACAGTGAAGTGCAGCCAGCGGTGCCGTGTGTTGCAGCCAGGGCACATGGCATAGGTGGCATCGAGCACCTCGAAGTCGACCGTCTGTCCACAGGCCTGACAGGGCGCTCTGAACGTCTGCCATTCATCACGCAGCCCGCTCTTCGCGAGCCGGACTCCCATGAGGATGCGCGGCAATCCGATCATCGGACACATTGCGCCCGTGCATCGTTCGCCGAAATCGAGACAGACGACATCGGGCTGGTCGGCGACCGGCGCCTGGCCACTGTACGCGGACTCGGGCGTGACGACTATGCGAACCTGCTGGTCGCAGGCGGAGCAGTAAGCATGCTGGATGTCCATGACTGACTCCTTTTCCGGGCCGGGATCAACCGGCGTCGACGATCACGGCATCGGGCGCGATGCGGTTCATGGCGGCGCGCACGTTGACGTCGGTGGAGCCGAAGAGTGCCGTTGCCGCGGCATCGGCCGTGATGCAGAGATCTGCGGCGACGGTGATCGAATGTGCTTCGACGATCCTCGGTTCGGCGGTTCGCGGATCGATGATGTGATGGTATCTTCTTCCCATGTAGACGAAGCCCTGCTCGTAGTCGCCGGACGTGGCGACAGCGCGGTCACGGACCTCGAAGCTCGACGTGATCTTCGCGGGATCCGAGGGTGAGCGGATGCCGATGCGCCAGGCATCGCCATCGGCCGAGCTGCCCATTGCGAACAGGTCGCCGCCGACATTGATGATCGCGTTGCGGATGCCCCTGTCGCGGAGCGCACTGACCGCGCGGTCGACGCCCTGGCCCTTGGCAATGCCGCCGAGATCGAGGGCGACGTCGGGATCATGGAACCGGAGCACGTCGTTGCCGCTGCTCCGGCCGACCTCGATCTCACGGTAGAGCCGTCGACCGACGAACCGCTGGATGAAGTCGCGGGCGGGCGGCGAAGTCCTGTGATCGACGCCCCACGCGCGAACGAGTCTGCCGATCGCCGGATCGAACGAGCCACCGGTGGCATCGGCCCAGCGCAGTGATTGTGCGACGACGCCTGCGACCGCGGGACTCACGGCGACCGCGTCACGCGCGGCACCGTCATTGGCACGGCCGACATCCGAATCGGCGCGGAACCACGTCATTGTCGATTCGGTGTGACGCAATGCGGTGATGGCGGCATCAATGGCTGCCTCTGCCGCACCGGCGTCGCGATGGACGACGCCGATGTCGGCGATCGTGCCCATGACGGGCACGGTCCGCCGGAACAGTTCCGGTCCAGACCGGATGAACCTCGGCATCAATGCCATGACGAAGGCACCCGCACCGAGGGAAACGAAGGCGCGACGACTGGGACCGCCGCGCTCGTGATCAGCGTTGTGCATCATCCGACTCCACAAAGGGACAGGTACCCGAACAGGCATCGCAGTGGCCATTACAGGCTTCGCCCGGCCTGAGCAGGCCGAACAGCGCGAACAGCAGCGCGAGCGCGACGATCCCGATCAACGTGCTCATGAGCTGAACAGCCCGGCGAAGCCCATGAACGCGAGCGAAAGTGTACCCGCCACAATCAGGACCAATCCCATGTTGCGGGCGAGCGACGGAATCTCCGACAGCTCGAGCCGCTCGCGGATCGACGCCATGAGCACGAGCGCCAATGTCAGCCCGAGACCGGCGCCGACCGCGAAGAAGAGGCTCTCGATGAAATCGTAGGCGCGGTTCGTCTGGAAGATGGCCAGACCGAGGATCGCGCAATTGGTCGTGATCAGCGGCAGGAAGATGCCCAACTCCCGGAACAGCGCCGGACTGAGTTTCTTGACGGTCATCTCGACGATCTGCACGAGTGACGCGATCACGACAATGAACGAGATCAGTCTGAGGTACGGCGCGTGAGTCAGGACCACGGCATTGAGGAACGAGACACTCGCCGCCGTGATCAGCATCACGAAGAGGTTGGCCGCGCCCATGCGCAGGGCGGTGCCGACCTTCGATGACACGCCGAGGAACGGACACAGTCCCAGGAACAGGGCGAGGGTGAAGTTGTTGACGACCGTCGCCGAGATCAGGATCCACAGCAGGTTGCCGCTCATGCCGTCCTGCCGGCGGGAGTGAGACGATCGTGGCGGCGGCGTACGGGCGGTCGAGTGAGGGCGGCCCGGTCCGGCCGGGGACTGCTCCCGGCGAGCGACTCGACGGAGAGGCGAGCGCAGGCAATCCGGAGGCGGGAGACGGAGGCCGGGTTCGGATGCGGGCGGCACCGCCCCGCGCTCCCCACAGTACCTCCGCAACCGCCTGCGCTCCTCACCATCGGGGCCGGCATGGACAGATGGCGAATCATGCGGCCACCTCATCGGCCTTGTTACTGGACACGACGCCGTGCGGCCAGCGCCGCAGCTTCGGCTTCTCCTCTTCACGCGATTTCCACCAGCCGAAACCGAGCAGGATGAAGCCGAGCGTGAAGAATCCGCCGGGCGGCAGGATCATGATGACCCACGGCTCGAAGGCGACCGGCATGACTCGGACGCCGAGCAGAGAGCCGTTGCCGAGCAGTTCGCGGAACGCGCCCATCATCAGCAGCGTGACCATGAATCCGGCACCCGTGCCGACGGCGTCTAGGACGGCACGTCCGACCGGCCGCCTCGACGCGAATGCTTCCTGTCTGCCGAGGATGATGCAGTTGACGACGATCAGGGCAATGAACGCGCCCAGCGCCTTGTGTATGTCGGGCACGATCGCCTGAAGCAGCATGTCGACAATCGTGACGAACGTAGCGATGATCAGGATGAACGCGGAGATGCGGACTTCATTGGGGATCAGCTTCTTGAGGCTCGACACGAGGAAGCTGGATCCCACGAGCACGAAGAAGGTGGCCAGTCCCATTGCAATGCTGTTGGCGACCGTGTTCGTCACGGCGAGCGTCGGACACAGGCCGAGCAGCTGAACGAGGACGGGATTCTCGCGCCAGACCCCGCGAGTCAGATCCTGGACTGGCGTTGTCGCCTTCACCGGACTTCCTCCGCGCGGTACTGCTCGATCAGCGGGCCGAGCTGTTCGAGCCGGTGATTGATGATGCCGATGACGGCACGCGACGAGATGGTCGCGCCGGTGATCATGTCGACTTCCTCGGGCGCTCCCGTTCCCGAGTTCTTCTTGACACCGCGGATCGGTGCGGCCGCGCCGGCGAACCCGCCAACGAAGCTCGAGTCCTTGTTGATGCGGTCGCCCAGGCCGGGCGTCTCCTTGCTCTCGAGCACCTTCATTCCGAGGAGCTGCCGCGAGTCGGCGTCGTAGCCGAAGATCAGACGGATCACGTCCTGGAACCCGGGCTCCTCACCGAGCAGCGCGAAGCCGACCGGCCGGCCCTCGGCATTGAAGCCCTGCCAGACGCGCTCGAAGTCGGTGCTGTCCGCGCCGGCGGCGAGGTCGGGTGTAAGCCGGCCATCGATCACGAACAGCGTCTGGTAGTGATCGGGATTGCCGAGCACCTCGGTGATCGCGTCGCGCAGCACCTCCGCCTGGTGGTGCAGGATGCGGGGCTGCGCCCACTGGAAGACGGAGACGATGAGCATGCCGGCGAGTCCGCCGGCGATCGCGAGCGTCGCGACGAGCCTTGCGGCGGGCACGTCCTTCCGTACCGGCAGTGCGGCGCCATGCGACTGCCGATCGTCGGGACTCATGACCGGCCTCTCGCGGTCTCGAGCCGAGTTCCGAACACGCGTGGCCGGGTGGCACGATTGATGAACGGGACCAGCGCGTTCATCAGCAGGATCGCGTACATCACACCTTCGGGCAGACCGCCCCACACGCGGATCAGCACGACGAGGAATCCGATGCCGCCACCGAAGATCCAGGCTCCGGCATTCGTGATGGGTGAGGTCACCATGTCGGTTGCCATGTAGATGGCACCGAGCATGAGACCACCGGAGAACAGCATGAACAGGGGATCCGGGAAGCGCGTCGCATCGATTCGCCAGAGGATCCCTGAGAAGACGGTCACAGTCACGAAGATGGCGGCCGGGATGCGCCAGTTCAGGTACCGGCGAGCGGCGAGGTACAGCCCGCCGGTCAGAATCAGGAGCGCGGAGGTCTCGCCGAGCGAGCCGGCCGTGCTGCCGAGCAGCAGGTGGCTGATGCCGGTCGTGGCGTGCTCGAATTTCATCAGGTTCAACGGTGTCGCCTCGGTGACTGCATCGACGGCACCGCCCATGAAGGGCAGCGCGAAGTTGGCGCCTCGCAGTGTGGCCCACGACTGGCCGGCGGCCGGCCAGGTCGTGATCGCGGTCGGGAACGCCGCCTGAAGGAACGCGCGGCCGACGAGCGCCGGGTTGAACACGTTCTGGCCGAGGCCGCCGAAGATGAGCTTGCCGAAGCCGATGCCGAACGCGCCGCCGACGAATGCCATCCACAGCGGCATGCCGGCGGGCAATGTGAGACCGAGCAGCAGGCCGGTGATGGCGGCTGAGCCATCGCCGAGGCTGCCGTTCCTGCCGAACATGTGTTCGGTCCCGACTGCGCCGGCTGTGGCGGCCGCAATGACGAGCAGCGCACTCAACCCGAAATACCACGTCGCCGCAGCGACCACGGGCACCAGACTCGCCACGACGTTCCACATGATGCGTGGCGTGCTGTCCGGTGCCTTGATGTGGGGTGATGCGGTCAGGTCGAGGCGGGGCACGTTCATGCCGCCTGCACCGTCTGTGCGTGCTTGCGCAGCATGACCTTGCTCAACGAGAACATCTGCGAGAGCGGTATGTTCGATGGGCAGACGTACGAACACGAACCACACAACATGCAGTCCGGCAGGTTGGCGGCGACCATGTCCTCGTACCGTCCGGCCTGCGCGAGCTGACCGAGTTGCGACGGGTTGAGGAATACCGGACAGGCATCAAGGCAGTGGCCGCACTGGATGCAGGGATATGCGCGGATCGGTTTCGACTGCGCGCGATTCAGGACGACAATGCCGGTCGTCCCCTTGATGAGCGGCGTATCGAGATCCGACTGCGGCGCGCCCATCATCGGACCGCCGAACAGGATCTCGGCCGCATCATCGGTCAGTCCGCCACAGAACGCTACCGCATCGCGCAGCTTCGTGCCGACGGGCACGATCAGGTTCGACGGTTTGCGAACGCCCGGCCCGGTGATCGTGACAATGCGTTCAATGAGCGGCAGGCCGGTCTCGAAGACCTCGGCGATGGCCGCCAGCGACGCGACGTTCTGGACAACGACACCCGCGTGCATCGGCAGCTTGCCGGACGGCACTTCCCGGCCGGTCACCGCCTTGATCAGCATCTTTTCCGCGCCCTGCGGATATTTCACTGTCAGTGGCTGGACCGTGACGTCGATGTCGGGCGGGCGGACACGCTCGAGCGCTGCAATCGCGTCCGGCTTGTTCCGCTCGACGCCAATGACGGCGCGTTCGACGCCGAGTGCGCGCATCATGATGCGGATGCCGGCATACACACGACCGGGATACTCGGCCATCGTGCGGTGGTCGGTCGTGAGGTACGGCTCGCACTCGGCGCCGTTGACCAGCAGCAGCTCGATGGTCGCGTCATCCGGAGGCGACAACTTCACGTGCGCCGGGAACGCGGCGCCGCCGAGCCCGACGACGCCGGCATTCTGGACGGCACTCACGATCTGCTTCGGCGTCAGCCCCTGCCACTCGGGAACGAGCCGCGGACGCGGAATTTGCGGTGAATATCTCTCGACGCGGATGCGCACGGCCTCCGCCATCGTGCCGTCGGGATGCGGCCACCATCCGATGTCGACGACACGGCCGGCGGCGGAAGCGTGGATCGGGACCGAGACCCAGCCATCGGATTCCGCGATCTTGTCGCCACGCTCGACACGGTCACCCTTGCCGACGAGCAACGTTGCGGGCCGACCCGCGTGCTGGCGCAACGGCAGCACGATCTCGTCCGGAAACGGCATCCGTCGGATCGGCGCGTTCGCTGTCAACTCCTTCGAGTCCGGCGGATGCACACCGTGCCGGAACCCGATACCGCCGTTCATTGCAGAATCTCCCGTTTCAGTTGAACGGCTCCGCGCGCTTGATCCACTTCTCGAGGTTCTTCTCCTTCGGGTTGAGCGGCGATCCCGGGTGAATCAGAGCGGCGGGACACTTCTCGGCCGCCTGCACGAGCTGTGCGAACGTGCCCGCTTTCGGATCCCTGATGTACGCCTGCTTGTTGTCATTGTAGGCGAACAACTTCGAATTCAGGTTCGTGCACTCGTTGCACGACGTGCAGCGCTCGGTCTCGATCCACGGATCGATCGCCATGTCATCATCATCGGCTTCCGGCTCGGCACCGGGCTCGGGCGATGATGGCGCGGGCGCGGGTGCCGTGGCGGGTGCTGCTGCCGCGACCGGCGGTACGGCCGTACCGGCGAGTGCGGCCGCATCGATGTGGACGGGTGCGAGACCGGGCGTACCCTGTGCGGTGGCGAGCAGGTCGCTGACCGTCCGGTCACCGTTCGAGCGGAGCAGACCCTCGGCGAGACGCCGGGCGATGAGCCGCGGATAGGTCGCCTTCAGTCCTTCCATCCTTGCGTCGTATTCGGCGCGCAGCGCTTCGGCGCGACTGTCGAATTCGGCATCCATGGCGGCGCGCGCTTCGGGCGAAACCCGGATCCCTGCCAGCTCGCGGATCTGTGACCAGAACAGCAGACGGTCGTGCGCGAGGTCGGCCATCTCGTTCGATACGCTCAGGCGCCTGAGCCTGCCATCGGGTGCGAGCGCGTGGATGAACGCGGTCTTCCCTTCCCGCTCCGCGTCGTCGAGTCCGAGATACTCGTGGAATGGGACCATGTCCTCGTTCCACTGATCGCGTGCGACTTCGCGGAAGTGCTTGCGGAACCGGTTCTCCGTTGCAGCCCAGTCGGCGATCGTCAACGGCAGCTCGAGCTTCTTCTTCGAAGCGTCGTCATCGACGTACTCGAGCTCGTACGTCGGCCAGTCGTCATCGATCGCCGGATTGCCCTCGAGCGACAGGCACTCGGCGACCGTAGCGCCTGCATCCGGGTCGTAGGTCAGGAACGGGAATGCGCGTGACTCGAGCGCCAGCTTCGCCGAATGCGGCGCCCACTCGTCCGGCAGGCCGTGCTCGACCGGACACGGTGTGTAGATGTTGAAAACGGCCGGCCGTCGTTTCTGCAACCCGCGCAGCACACCGCTCAGCAAGTGGGACGGTGTGGCCTGCGACGACTGGTGGACGTAGACGCCGCGGTGCGCGAGTGCGATCAGCGCCAGCTCCTTGCGCGTCTCCTCCTTGCCGTGCTGCGCCTTGCCGTACGCGGACATGTCCGCGATCTGGCCGGTGAACCCGCTCGTGCACGCCTGGCCGCCGGTATTCGAGTAGACCTGCGTATCGAGCACCATCACGCGGATCGGCTTCCCGGATGCCATCAGGCGGGACAGGTTCTGGAACCCGATGTCGAGCATTGCGCCGTCGCCACCGATCGCGAGGATCGGCGGGCACAGTGCGAACTCGTCGTCGTCGAACTGTCTCCAGTCGAACTCGGTGAAGAACTTCTCGTCGGTTTCGGGCTCATACGTGCCGTCGACCAGTTTCTGCGCGCGGCGGACCGCAATGAAGGCATCCGCCATCTTGCGCATGTGGCCCTCGAAGATGCCGATCGCGATCGAGGGCGCGTCCTGGAACAGGTGGTTGACCCACGGGAACGGGTACGGGTTGTACGGGAACGTGCTGCCCCATACCGAAGAGCAGCCGGTGCTGTTCGTGATCCCGAGCTGCGCTCTGCCCTGACCGCCAGGTCCTTCGACATAGCGCCAGCGCAGGTCCTTCAGTGTGTGGATCGCGGCGCTCAGCCGGCGGAGTCGCTCCTGCTTTTCAGGCGCGACCGCGACATCGAGCTGACCGCCGGCGGCACTGGCTGCTGCATCAATGTCGACACCGGCGCCGACCAGTTCCCGGGCCTGCTGCTCGAGCGAATCGATCAGCGTCTTCAGGCGGTCGACCAGCGCGGCGACACGCGGCTGCATCATGGCTTCGACGGCGGCGGTCACCAGGTGGACGGTCGTCTTTTCGCCACAGCCCATGCAGGCGCCGTCGCCGCCGACCATCGAGCGGTACGTCTTCTTGCGGAGCAGCAGAGACGGCAGCACGCCGATGCCTTCCTCGATGCTCGACACATTGATGTAGCGGTCGGGCGTGTCGGGCAGGCGCTTCCAGAAGTCCCAGTTGCGACGCAGCCGGTCGACGATCTCCTCGTCCTGCCGGACCGTGATCAGTGCGTTCTCGGGACACACGTCGACACAGATGTTGCAGCCCTTGCAGGCTTCGGGATTGACGGTAATCGAAAGCAGTCCGCCCGCGCCCTTGTCTTTGCGTTCGGGCGTGTCCCAGAAGGGCGCGGTCTTCGCCACTGGGAACTCGCTCAGGATCGAGTGGATGCCGGCGAATTCCTCATCGAGCTGCGCTCGCCGTTCCGCATCCCAGCTGAGCCGGTCGGCAACGTTCTGATACGCGGCACTGACGACCTGGCCGAAGTCCTTGAACGGTACCGCATCGAGCACCTTCCGCGATTCCTTCGCGAGCTGGCGCGAGACCAGCCGGATCCTGTCGTAGCTGCGGCCGTGCGCCGGTCCGGAACGACCGGGCTGCGCGGCGGTGCGGATCGCGATGTCGATCAGGTCCTCGACCGGTGTGACGAGACCGGGGATCGCGGCATCGGGACACTGCGTCCAGCACTGGCTGCAACCGGTGCACTTCTCGGCAACGAAGTCGGGCACTTCGAAGCGAATCCCGGTCATGTCGCGGACCGAGCTGGTCGCGGCCGGGATCGCGCTGATCGCGGCGAACGGATCGGCGATGACGTCCTGGCCGATGTTGCATGCCGCGCAGATCTGCTCGAAGAAGCGACCCGGATTGCCGACTCCGGACCTTGCGGCGGGAACGTCGAGCAGGTCCGGTACGGGACCGGCGCCTGCACCGATCGCCTCATCGCCATCGACGTCGGCGTCGGTCGACACCTGCACGACCTCATCGTGGCCGCGGCGGATCACGCGCATGTTGTCCTCGATGACCCGGTCACCGAGCTTGCCGAACTTCTTCTTCATCTGTGCGCGGATTCCGTCGAAGACCTGCTCTTCGGTCAGGTTCTCGCGCTGCATGAGGGGCGAGGTCCTGAAGAACGCACCCATGAAGGCGACACCCTGCA
>Ga0055448_10000479_pt1 | contig 10440 bp, 6 predicted proteins | sample China_Galinas_PW_4_FD_57744 | JGI IMG/M metagenome (GOLD analysis project Ga0055448, IMG submission 57744) | Wetland microbial communities from San Francisco Bay, California, USA, that impact long-term carbon sequestration - China_Galinas_PWA_D2 | ecosystem: Environmental > Aquatic > Marine >... | reverse complement strand
CCTCCGCAGGACGAGCATCTACTTCGGTGCCGGCCTGGCGCTGCTCGTCATCATGGTGGCGTGGTTCGTCTCCGGCGGAATCGTGGCGCCCATCGACCGTCTCGTGGCCGCCACGCGCCGGCTCGGAAGCGGCGACCTGAGTGCACGCGTCGAACGGACGGGCAGTGACGAGATCGGCGAGCTCGCGCGAGCGTTCAACGACATGGCTGAAGATCTCGCGAGGACTTCGGCGCGGGTGACGGAGCTCCACAAGAAGGAGATCGAGCGTGCCCAGCACCTTGCCACTGTGGGGGAGCTCGCGAGCGGCCTGGCGCACGAGATCAAGAATCCGATGGTGGGGATCTCCCACGGCATCGACCTCGTGCGGCGGCGTATCGGTCCGAATCCGTCGCTGGATCCCATTCTGGAGGCTGTGACCAGGGAGCTTCGCCGCATTGAAGCGGCCATTCGGGATCTGCTCGCATTCGCACGGCCGGTATCACCGACACTCGCGGCAACGGACGTCAACCTCGTCATTGAAAGAGCGTGCCGCCTGGTTCAACCTTCCGCGGAAAGTCGAGGCGTTTCCCTGCAGGTTTCGTTTCTTCCCGGCATCCCCGCCGTATCGGCCGATGCCACACTGCTCCAGCAGGCCCTGCTTAACATTGTACTCAACGGAATCGAAGCCACGCCCGCGGGCGGCGTGGTTCAGGTTTCGCCCGATACGACGGAAACCGGTGTCGTGATACGGGTTTCGGACACGGGCGCGGGAATCCCACCAGACGAGCGACAGCTGGTGTTCAAGCCGTTCTACACCACCCGACCCAAGGGTGGCACGGGTCTCGGATTGTCCATTACCAGGGAGATTGTTGAAAGGCATGGAGGACAGGTGAGCATTACGAGCCTCGAAGGGTTCGGTACGACTTTGGAAATCACCCTGCCGTTCGAGGGGCCAGCAGCGGACCGGGGCGTGGTCCAGTCCGGGGATGGTGAGCCATGAACCGGATCCGTGTGTTCGTGTGTGACGACGAAATGCTGGTCCGCCTCTGGTTCGAAGAGCACCTCATCGAGAAGGGCTTCGACATCGAGTGCTTTGCGGACGGCACGGCCGTCATTGCCGCCATCGAGGATGATCCGCCCGACGTCCTCCTGCTGGATCTGCGGCTGACGGATCGCTCCGGGCTCGATGTTCTGGCTGACGTTCGTGCGCTGAATCCGTTCCTGCCCGTCATCATGATGACGGCGTATGGCGAGGTGGAGACTGCCGTGAGCGCGGTCCGGGCCGGTGCGTATCAGTTCCTGGAAAAGCCCGTCAACATCCCCGAGCTCATGTTGATCATCGACCAGGCGCTCGAGGCCTGCAGGCTCCGGGCGGAGGTGGACCGGCTGAGGGCGGGTCACCGGTGGAAGTTCGAGGAGGTCACGCTGGTGGGTCGGTCTCCTGCGATGAGGCACATCGCCGACAAGGTCATGCGCATCGGGGAAATGGGATCCCCATCCACCATCCTGATCCGGGGAGAAAGCGGCACGGGCAAGGACCTCGTCGCGCGGGCCGTCCATGCCCGCGGGCCGCGCCGCTCCAATCCGTTCATCGACGTGAACTGTACCGCTCTTCCGGAACACCTGATCGAGAGCGAGCTCTTCGGACACGAGGCCGGAGCGTTCACGGGAGCGCGACAGACCAAGAGAGGGCTCCTCGAGGTCGCCCATCAGGGCACGGTCTTCCTGGACGAGATCGGAGACATGCCTGCACCGGCGCAGGCCAAGCTACTCCACTTTCTCGAGAGCCATTCGTTCCGGAGAGTTGGCGGAGTACGCGATATCGAGGTCGATGTCCACGTTGTCGCTGCCACCAACCGCGATCTGAGTCAGGCGGTCGAGAACGGCGCCTTCCGGGAGGACCTCTTCTATCGCCTGAATGTTGTTCCCATCGACATCCCGCCCCTGCGGGAACGGCCCGATGACATCGCTCCGCTCGCTACACATTTCGTTGAAGCCCTCTGTCGTGAGATGCGCCGTCCGGAAAGTGCGCTCACTTCGGAGGCCATGGAAATGCTGGAGCGATTCGCGTGGCCGGGCAACGCCCGCCAGCTCAGAAACGTGCTGGAACGCGTTCTGCTCTTCGAGGACGCCCGCGTCATCGCGGTCGAGCATCTGCCTGTCGAGGTTCACGGCGGGGAGGGCCCCGGAACGTCCCGTTTCGTCTTGCCGTCTGCGGGAATCCGCCTCGAGGACGTCGAACGGGATCTCATCGAGCAGGCTCTCGAGCGAACGGAAGGCAACAAGAGCGCCGCTGCCAGACTCCTGGGACTGACACGCGATACGCTGCGGTACCGGCTGGAGAGATACGGCCTGGACTGAGTCCAATCAGGATGGCCATGGCCAGGCGGGGCGGCTCAGGCGACGCAGCCAGCACCGTCGCGAGCGCTCCGCATCTCAGATCGCGCTGACGAAGGCAGGCTGTCACTCGACGATCCGCTGACGAAGTACGCCCCGGCGGATTTCTCAACGAGAGGCTCTTCATCCCCCTGAAGCTCGAATCGACGAACTACCGCGACGATCCAGATCATCGAGGCGGCCGGGAACGTTGCCGACCCGCGCCAATAGCAGTCAGACCAGGTACATCCCGCCTGCGCACGCAGAGCCGATCCTCAGGGAGCAGCCGTCCTCACAACTCAAGAAAGAAGACAGACTCACCCGCGTCTCACGAACGTTTTGATGCCAGATCTTCCGGAACCCGCGTGCACTGAACGTGCCCGGCGTTCGAACTTCGTGATACCTGACCACCAGGCCGGATCACGGCCAGGCTGTGACGATCGTCGCCCGGGCAGCTTGCGCGGTTGCCGGGCAGTGACAAGGTTGGCTGTGGTGCTTTCCCCGTGGCGCCAGTCACGCGGCGCCACACGCTTCCTTCGTTCCCGGAGGGAACCATGCGAAGAACCTCCCATCTGTCCAGGGTCGCATCGCTCTTCCTGCCCGTGGCAATGGCGGCCTGCGCGCAGCCTCCGTCGCAGGAGACGCAGAGCGACACTGCACCGGCCCAGGAAATGGCTGTTGATGTGAACATGGTCCGCACGCAGGTGAGCCAGGTGCGCCAATCGTGGATCAATGCCGCGCAGGCTGATGACGCAATGGCAGTGGCGAACCTCTACGCCGACGACGCGATCATGATCAGCGATGACGGCACGTTGCAGAACGGCCGGTCGGCGATCGAGACTTCGTTGACCGACATGCTGCAGGCGACAAGCAACCTGCAGATCACGCCGACCGACTTCCGTACCGACGGTGGCATGGCGACGGAAACGGGTGAATACACGATGACGGCGACCATGCCGGAGGGCACGACACAGGACATCAAGGGCATGTACCTGGTGGTCCTGAAGAAGCAGACGGATGGGAGCTGGAAGATCGTGCAGCACCTGAGCGCTACGCCGACGATGCCGCCCGCCGCGACGCCCTCGAAGATGTAGTCTACGCGACAATGCGTTGTCCGCGCGCGCCGCCGGCGATCTTCGTGATCACCGGCGGCGTCGTGCCATGTCTTCGAATCTCCCGGGTGTCCGCTTCCCCCGCCGTCCGCGTGGCGCGGGGTGACTGGACCAGCACGGGTACCGCGTCCGCGCTCCGCGATCGTCCGCGTACGACGGTGCCGCGCTTGTGGTTGGAGCCGGGACGCGCGGCGGCCGGTAATCACAATATCACGTTGCCCCGTAATTCGCCTGCGGTCGGCTGACGACCGCGCGGCGCCGGGACGGTCAGGCGGAATCGTCACGGAGCACGTTCACCGGATCGACGCGGGTGGCGCGCCAGGCGGGCAACCAGCTGGCGACCAGGGCAGTCACGAGCAGCACGGCGGCGCCGGATGCGAAAACTGCCGGCGAGAATGGCGTCACGCCGAACAGACGACTCGAGAGGAAGCGAGCCAGCGCGGCGGCAATGGCGAGACCGATCAGAATCCCCGCCGCGGCAGTGATCGTCGCATGACGGAGCACCATGCTCTGTACAGCCTGTTGCCGTGCACCGAGTGCCATACGGACGCCGAACTCGCGCGAGCGAAGCGTGACGCCATATGACACGACGCCGTACAGTCCGATACCGGCGAGGATCAGCGCGATGAGAGCGAACAGCGTGCTGGCGGATGCGAGCCTTCGCTCGGTCACGAGCCCGCTGTCGATGCGCGTGGCAACGGACTGGACATCGTAGAGCGGAAGTGTGCCGTCGAGTTCGTCCGCCACCGAACGGAGCCGTGGAATCGCGGCTTCGGGTTCTCCAGCCACCCGGACGTACAATGTCGCCCACGGCGGATTCCATCCCGACTGTCCGAACGGCACGAGAATCAATGGCTGGACGGGTCTCCGGGCTCCGTCCAGGTGAATGTCCCGCACAATTCCAATGACCTCTTCCACGTTCGGCTCGGCAAGGCCGGTGTCGATACGCCGGCCGAGTGCATTACCGTCAGGGAACAGTGTCTTTGCCATGGACTCACTGATAATGGCGACGCCACCGTTCGATGAGGCCGCATCGAATACTTCGTTCGGTCGAAAGTCGCGACCCGCTACGAGTTCCATCCCGAGCGTCGCCAGCAAGCCGTCGGTGACGGTGTTCGCTCGCGCCCGAACCGCGTGCGGGCCGTCGCGCGCCTCGCCTTCCGGACGCACGGTCTGGCTTGCCTGGATTCGGCCCGTCACCGGAACCCATGCCAGGCCCGCGGACCGGACGCCCGCCAATGCGCGACTTCTTCCCAGCATCGAGCGAAAGAACCGGACCGTTGCCTGTGTGTCGTAGCCCTGCGTCCCGGGATCGACGGATGCCTCGGCGACGCCGGTCGGATCGAAGCCGACATCCACGTTCCGGAGCGCTCTGACCGTACCCAGCAGCAGGCCGGCGCCCACCAGAAGGGCGAGCGATATGGCGATCTGGGACACAACGAGACCCGTGCGCAACCGGCTGCCACCGCGGACAGCGCCTCGCCCCGAGCGCAGCATGAAGGCCGGATTTCGCGTTGCGGCAAGTGCCGGCACTACGGAAAACAGGAGGCCCGTCACCGCTGAAAGAAGCGTCGTGAACGCAAGGACGCGCGCATTGATTCGAACCATTGGAAGCGGAGGCAACCCGGGCACAACCGTGACGCCCTGAAGCGCTCGTGCCGCGAGCATGGCAATGCCGAAGCCCACTACACCGGCGACTCCAGCCAGCAACACACCCTCCGTCACCAGCTGGCGAACCAGCTGTCCCCGACCGGCCCCGATTGCTCGACGAACGGCAAGCTCTGCCGATCGACCGGTCGCCCGGCCGAGCAACAGATTTGCCGTGTTCGCACCCGCAAGCAGCAACAGAAACGCGACGACTCCCGTCATGATGCGCAGGACGCCGGACAGATTCGTCCGCTGGCCCGGAGTGAGACCGATGCCGGCTGTCACATCCGGAACCAGTCCCTTCAAAGACGACTCCGGATGCTCTTCGACAATGCGTTCGACCGCCGTCCCCACGGCAGCCCGGGTCCGGGCCGTGTCAGCCATCGTGCCGAGCCGCGCAACGAGTCGGACAAAGACATAACTCACACGCCGGTCCGTAAGCACACCCCGGGGATCCGTCGCCATCAGGTACTCGTGCGCCTCGATGGGGGCCCAGAGATCGACACTACCATCCGTGTGTCCGCGGAACCCGGTCGGAGCCACACCGACGATCGCAAACGTCTGGCCGTTCAGAGTCAATGTCGAATTCAGCACGGTCAGCGAACGGCCGAATACCTCACGCCACAATCCGTCGCTGATCATCACGACGCGCGGGTCGTCACCCGTTTCGACCACGGGTGCGCGCCCGATGATCGGACCCAGACCGAGAGCGCGCACGTAGTTCACGGTGATCAGCTCGGCCTGCATCCGCCTCGCATTGCCCTCTCCGGGCAATCGCACGTGCGCGCTTACCTCGCGCGCCGCCGCAAGCTCGTGTACCGATGGCGTGGCATCCGCCAGGTCCTGGTAGTCCGGGTACGATATGAAGTGCCAATTTCCCTCCTGGCTGTCCGGCCGCCTGAATGTCACAGTCGCCAGGGTCTGCTCCTCGCTGACGCCGGGAACCGGCGTGAGTAGCAGTTGATCCGCAAACGAAAACACGGTCGCGCTCGCGCCAACGCCGAGCGCCAGCGTGAATACCACGATCACCGCGAACTGGGGCCGCCGAATGTGCGCTCGCACCGCAATGCGTACGTCACGCCCGATGCCGGACCACCACTGTCCGCGCCGACTCCTGCGCACACGACGTGACTCCGTCTCCCGCATCGCCTCCGCATAGACCTCCGCCCTGCCGAAGCGACGCTCCGCTTCCGCCCGCGCAGCCGCCGGATCCATGCCGCGACTGATGTTCTCCTGCGTCCGCATCTCGAGATGGTACTCGAGTTCATCCCTGACATCCGCATCGATCGAGTCCTGCTCCGCACGCTCCTGCGGTATCTTGTCATCGTCTTTCATGTGGCACCGTTCCCTGATTGTTCATCCAACCCGGCAGGCCTGTTCTGTCAGCGAATCCGAGATGAAGGGCAAGGATATGGCCCTTATACCCAGACGTCAAGGTATATGAGCATGCGACAGCGCTGCAATACGCCTGCCGGCGGCTGACGGCCGCGCGGCGCCGGGACGGTCAGGCGGAATCGTCGCGAAGCACGTTCACCAGATCGACGCGAGTGGCGCGCCAGGCGGGCAACCAGCTGGCGACCAGGGCAGTCGCGAGCAGCACGGCGGCGCAGGTTCCGAACACGGCCGGCGAGCATGGCTCCACGCCTAACAGACGACTCGAGAGGAAGCGCGCGAGAGCGGCGGCAATGCCGAGACCGATCAGAATCCCGCCGAGGAGTGGCGTTCGCCTTGGAACAGGCGACACGATTCCGGCGGCCGCCGCCCACGACTCCGCCGATTCCGTACAGATCGCACGACCACCGGCCAGTGGCGGCGCCGCGCAAGGGTCGGCTCAGGTCAGCGCCAGTGGCTGACGTTCGCGGTGATGAAGTCGTTGAGCGCACGGGCGGGGTGGCCCAGGATCTTCGTGAGACCGCCGTCCACAGGCTCGCGCTCGCCTCGCTCGATCGAGTCGAACAGTGCGATCGCGACTTCCGCTGCGCCCGCGGACCAGTGCGCGGCACGCAGGATCTCGCGCATGCGTTGATGCGTGGCGCGTACGATTGCGACCGTTCTGCCCGCGGCATCGCCGATCCGGCGCGCGACTTCCGCGAAGTCGACAGATTCTGCGCCGGTCAGTGTTACCGTCTCCCCGTCGAGATCGCCGCTCGTGAGCGCAATGGCTGCGACTTCGGCGACATCACGCACGTCCACGAAGCTGACGCGGCCCGAAGCCGCACCCACTTCGATGCACGAGTGCTTGCGGATCGATTCGAGGATGAACCCGCTCGACAGGTTCTGCATGTACAGGTTGGGCCGCAACGCCGTGGCCGCGATCCCGAGCTGATGGAAGTGACGTTCGAGTCGCAGCAGCGCGAGATCCGGTTCGCGGTCGATCGCCATTGCGGAGAGCAGCACGACCCGGGCAATCCCGGATGCGACAGCCCAGTCCAGAAATGGAGCGAGCGTGTCGAACACGTGCGGCTCGAACGGGGGCGGCATCAGAAACAGCCGGTCGACCCACTGCACCGCATTGTCCCACGTCTCGGTCGATTGATAGTCCATTTCGACGACTTCGACGTCATCGCCGAAGAGTCTTCGCGCTTCACTGGGAAACCGCGTCGCCGCGCAGACGCTCTCACCTCTGTCGTGCAGGATACGCACGATCTCGCGACCCAGTTTCCCCGTCGCACCGGTGACCAGGATCCGTTCTCTCATGTGCCCGGTGCGTTCATGGTAGAGTCCGGCTCGGGGCATCGACGTGCTTCGTGACCCGCAAGAGAGTGGACCCCGCCACTGCTGTCAACGCGGCCGCATCGGTGGTAGTGGGTCGGTTGGCCCGCCTCCGCATTCCTGCCGGGCGAGGCAGCGATGGGCGCCCGATCGAAGCGTCGGTTCAATCGCCGGCACGCGCTTCGCCGGCGAGACCGGCAATGATTCGAAGGCTCACCGCGATACCGCCGTTGCGCGTTTCGAATGCTGCCCGTGAACCATGCATGCGCGCGGGAACGAGGGCGGCGAGACCCCAGCCGCGCAGATCCGTCGAGACGTGTCGCTCCAGCTCACGCAGGACTGCGCCCGCCGCACCGCGGCTGCCCACACGCTTGCCGTACGGCGGGTTCGTGATGATCCACCCGGCGCCGCAGCCCGGCCGTACCGATGACAGCGGCTGCGTGCTGAATTCGATGTCGCCTGTGATGCCTGCGCGGGCCGCGTTTTCATTTGCGGCCCGGACCGCACCGGCATCGCGGTCGGACGCCAGGATCGGAGCCGGACAGTATGGCCGGATGCGCGCTTTCGCCTGCTCGATCTGCTCCTGCCAGGCTCGTGTGTCGGCGGCCGGCCAGTCGAGGAACCGGAACGCTCGCGGCAGCCGGTCTGACCGGGCCAGACCGGGCGCGATCCCGCGAGCCATGAGAGCCGCCTCGATCGCGATCGTGCCCGAGCCGCACAGCGGATCGAGCAGCGGCAGCGCCGGTTCCCAGCCGCTGGCCCGCAGCATCGCCGCCGCGATCGTCTCACGCAACGGCGCCTTCGCCACAGCCTCGCGGTAGCCGCGCCTGTGAAGCCGTTCGCCGGACGCGTCCGCGCTGATCGTACAGACATCGCGGAACATGCGGACGACGAAGAGCTGGTCAGCCGCGCCGTCGTCTTCCTCATTCTCTGTTGCCGCCGTCGGACCGGAGCTTCCGGCAGCCGCTTCTATCGCTTCGAGGATACGTTCAGACACGGCGCCTTCGTGATAGAGCGCGGACTTGCGGCATGTTACACGCAGACCGACGGTCTCACCGTGCGCGACGAATCGATCCCACTCGATGCGGCGCGCCTTCCGTTCGAGCTCATGGAACGTCCTCGCGCGGAATTCTCCGGCGCGCACCACGATTCGCGAAGCGGTCCGCAGTTCGAGGTTGGCGCGGCCCACATCGGCCGCCGGGCCATCCCATGCGGCGCCGCCCGGTACGGCCATCGCGCGGATGCCGAAACGGCCGAGCTCGTCCGCGACGACCCTCTCCAGACCGGGCGCCGTGATTGCGAAGATCGAGTATGCTTCCACGGTCGCGAAAGGTAGCCGCACGACGGCTCGCGCAGCCACCGGACGGCGCAGCGGCTCGGGCCTTGGTGAGGGCTGCCCTGGACGACCCGCCCCGATTCGGACCCGGCAGGCAACCCGGGCGGAACGGGCCGCATCAAACGACCATTGGAACGAGCGGGCGCGTTCCCGGTTCAGCCTTGAAATCGGAGGTCTCGATGTCCGCCGGACTCTACAGGATGGTTTTCGCGATAACGCCACTGGTGGTGCTGTCCGCCTGCGCGGGCGCCGAAGCGGGTGGCGGGCCCGCTGCCGGGCTGGATAGCGCGGACCGCTCGCTCGACTGGAAGCAGGAGTCTGTCTATGCACTGGGCGGAGCGCAGGCCGACGGGTGGGCCGCGTTCGGACAGATCGGAGGCGTTGATTTCGATGGCCAGGGCAACCTGTACATCCTCGACTCTCAGGCCAACCAGGTCCGGGTCGTGGCACCAGACGGTACGCTGCTCCGCAATATCGGCAAGCCCGGAGATGGTCCCGGCGAGCTGCGCATGGCAACCGGAATGGCGGTCTTCCCGGACGGCACGGTCGTTATCTCCGATTTCCGCAAGTTCGGCATGGTCGTCTACGGGCCCGACGGCGAATGGGTCCGCGACATCAAAGTGGATCCCCAGAGCCTCGGCTTCCTGTCATCTCCGATCGTAGCCATGGCCGATCGGTCGATCCTGGCGAGGATGGCTGGTCGGCTGAACCCCGGCCCCGATGCCACGGCGGAACCGGGAAGGCCGATCGTGAGGGTGCCGCTCGAGGAAGGTCAGGAGCCCGCCACGATACTGCGCGCATGGGAACCGCCGGCGCCCGGTGAAGGCAAGGAATCGACACTGAAAACCGCCAGCGGAGTCGTCGTCGTCACGGGGCCACGCCTGAGAGCCTTCAACCCGAACCTGATGTTCGCCGGCTTGCCGGACGGCCGCTTCATCGTCGTCGATTCGAGCGCCTGGCGCATCGAGGTGCACGGTGCTGACGGCACGTTCCAGCGGAACCTCGACCGGCCGATCCCGCCGACACAGACGACCGCCGCCATCGAGGAGAAGGAGCGCGCGCGTCGCCTCGCCTCTCTCAATGCGAACGCTGGCGTGCAGGTTATCGGCTTCGGCGGTGGTGGCAGATCGGTTCAGTCGCCCGACGTAACAAAGATGGTGCGGGATCAGATCGAGGACATGGTCTTCTATCCCGAGATCCCCGTCATTGAGAACCTCGCCGTCGACCGGGATGGCCGGATCTGGGTGCAGCGCGCCTCCGGTGAGCCCGGTGAGCCGG
>Ga0055448_10000475_pt1 | contig 10462 bp, 13 predicted proteins | sample China_Galinas_PW_4_FD_57744 | JGI IMG/M metagenome (GOLD analysis project Ga0055448, IMG submission 57744) | Wetland microbial communities from San Francisco Bay, California, USA, that impact long-term carbon sequestration - China_Galinas_PWA_D2 | ecosystem: Environmental > Aquatic > Marine >... | reverse complement strand
CCTACTTTAGATGGTTCTGCAATTGAAATAGCCATTGGGATTCCCTCTCTGGCTTCCTCATATTTCCTTTTGGCATCCGGATCCCTCCGATCGAGATCTCTGAATTCATCGGCGGATATTCCTACCCTGTCTCCATAGATCTCATAATAGGCCCCTTGCAACTCATCCAGAACAGCCATATACATTTCGTAGCTCGTCCCTCTGTCCGTCTTAAACGAGACGACGGCTTCACCCGGGCTATCGGAAGAATTTGGATCTTTCCTTGTAAGCCTTCTCAGGGAATTAGGCAGTGTATTGTACAACTGTATCGATTCCTGATCGGGTTTACCAAAGTTTAAGACAAATTCTTTAACCATTTTCCTCAACTTTCTAACGTCGTTCAATGGTTCTTCTTCCACCAAAAGTCTATCCTGAGAATTAACAAGAACTTTAAAAATGTTTCTTTTATTCTTGTTGATATCAGGGGGTGGCTGATTCGGATCGGGTTTAGGTGGCAACTGCAGCATCAATCCCTTGTTGGTAGCTATGGTAGTAGTTACCAAAAAGAAGATCAATAGCAGAAATGCGATATCCGCCATCGGAGCGGAATTGACACCAACTTCCCTTTTGCTTCTCTTAGCCATTTTTTTATTTAAGTAATTTTGTTATTTCAGTATAAACAATTCCTACAATCGCTACAACGACAAGAACGTATACCATTATTAACGTCCCTCCGACAACTTTCGACAACTCCGGGCCAACATCATGTTTTGCGTACACTTCAGTGACTTCATTTCCCGCTATCAGCCAGGCAATAAAATATAACACACCCAGGGCTAAAATGCCACTTCCCACTTCTACCAGGCTTTTCGGATCATCAAAAGACTTGATCAAAGGTAAAACCACAATGGCTATTATAGCAACACCCAGCAGAATGTAGGAAAATCCTAAGACAAAATTAATATATGCATCCATATTTTTTAGCCTATTTACTCAAGTTATGCTTGATGAGAACATCTATTAAAGAAATAGAAGCATCTTCCATTTGATTCACTAACGAATCAATTTTAGATACCAGATAATTGTAAAATACCTGCAGGATAACGGCTACAATCAAACCTCCCACAGTTGTTAACAACGCAATTTTAATACCTGTTGCCACAATTTGAGGAGATATTTCACCTGCAGCAGCTATAGCATCAAAAGCGTTGATCATACCTATTACAGTTCCCATGAACCCTAACATCGGAGCCATTGAAATGAATAACGAAATCCAAACAAGGCCTCTTTCCAATCGACCCATTTCTACCGAACCATATGAGATTATCGATTTTTCCACCATTTCCACACCTTCTGACATTCTCATCAAACCCTGGGTGAAAATAGAAGCTACAGGACCCCTGGTATTCTTACAAACTTCAATCGCGCCGTCAACTCCATCTCTTGAAATGGCCTCGTCAACGTTGGCTAAAAGTTTTTTTGTATTGGTAGTAGCCAGGTTCAAAGTGATGATCCTTTCAATTGAGATAGCCAGACCAAGGATTAAACAAAGTAAAACTGTTGACATAAATCCAGGTCCACCTTCGATGAATTGCTCTTTAATTACCTGATGGAATGACTGGCTTTCTCCAACCATTTCATCTTCTACCTCATCTGCAGGCTCTTCCATAGTTTGAACCGGGGCTTCTTCCATAGCAGCAGCAGCAGAATCACCGTCATCAGTCATTGACTGTTGTTCTTCTTGTAAATCTTCTGACGTATCTTGGGCAGAAAGATCAATCGATAATCCAAGGGTAAAAACCCCTGTAATCATAAGTGATACAAATAGTTTTTTCATAATTCAATCTTTTGAATCCTATAGTTAAAGGTTTTGTTATTATTTTGTTTTTAAAAAATTTCAATTTAACTCTGCGGAGAGAGCGGGATTCGAACCCGCGGTACCCTTTTGGGGCACACTCACTTTCCAGGCGAGCACCTTCGACCACTCGGTCACCTCTCCAAAAGAAGTCGCCCATTTTAGAGAGCAACAAATAAATCAATAAAAAACGCTTTATGCAAATTTTAAAAACTTTTTTTAGATTCTCATAAAAGGGTCATTTCTCCACATAATGGCGTAGATAACTTCCTTTTTATCCTTTCATTATCGGTCTCATTCCCAAACAAAAACATCATTTTTGTGAGAGCCGATTCAAAGGTAATATCACTTCCTGAAACCACCCCTATATCTTCCAGATATTTACTTGTTTCATACCTGCCGTGCATCACAACTCCCCCGATCAATTGTGAAACATTGAAAATAATGACTCCCCTCGAAATAGCTTCCCGAAGACAATCGAGGAACCACTTCTCTGTCGGCGCATTTCCGGAACCGTAAGACTCCAATATTAAACCTTTTAATCCCGGTGTATGAAGGATATGCCTGACGGTAGACTCGTTCACTGCCGGAAATATCTTCATAGCAGAAATATTGGGATCAAATTTATCTGAATACTTCAGTTGCGCATCAGGATCAAAAGGCATTATCAATGGCCTGTGGTAAGAGATATTAATCCCTGCTTTTGCTAAAATAGGATAATTTTCCGTTCCAAATGCCGCAAACTGTGCGCTGCGTTTTTTAAAAGTCCGGTTGCCTCGCATTAACTGATAATCAAAATAAACACAAACTTCCGGCACAATGGGAATCCCTTTTTCGTAGGCGGAAGCAATTTCAAGTGATGTAACCAGGTTTGCCCTGGCGTCAGAACGAATAGCCGAAATAGGCAACTGAGCTCCCGTAAACACGATCGGCTTGTTCAGGCCTTGTAACATAAAACTCGCAGCCGAGGCAGTGAACGACATGGTATCGGTTCCATGCAACACTACAAAACCGTCATAGTGATGGTAGTTTTCATGAATGATGTAACCCAGGTTTTTCCAATCGTCAATTGTAACATTGGAAGAATCGATGGGTTGCGGAAAGGAAATGACCGTAATCTTAATATCAAGAGAGTTCAGAGACGGTATATACTTTAAAATTCTGTTGAATTTAAAGGCAACCAACGTTCCGGAATCATCATGAACCATCCCCAACGTACCGCCCATATAAATTATGAGAACGTTTGCGCGAGGAGGTTTCGTGGCGGAATAATTGATGTCAATTATCCTATACCTTTCATTCATTGCCTGTAAAGTTTAAGTGCATTTCTTCCCGTGATCTCCTGCACAGTTTTCCGGTCAACGCTCTTGACCTCAGCAAGCTTATCAGCTATGTACCTGAGATAAGAAGGTTCGTTCCTTTTCCCCCTCATAGGTGTTGGCGATAAATATGGACTATCTGTTTCCAGCACCAGGTGATCAAGACTTATGTCTTTTATCACATGATCAAGACCGCCATTTTTAAAAGTCACCACACCCCCAATTCCCAGATAAAATCCGAGATCGACGATCCTTTCTGCTTGCACCGCATCGCCGGTAAAACAATGGAAAACGCCACTCAACCGACCATTTTGTTTTTCTTTCACTAAATCAATGGTCAAATCGATCGATTCCCTGCAATGGATCACAACGGGCAAATCATGCTCCAGCGCTAAACCGACCTGGTAATCAAAAGCTTTCTCTTGTTCTTTGATAAAGGCTTTGTCCCAATAAAGATCTGTTCCCATCTCGCCTATCGCCGAAAACTTTCTTTTCTTTAACCACTTCTCCACTATTTTGAGCTCATCAAGGTAATTTTCTTTTACAGAGCAGGGATGAAGCCCCATCATTGACTCACAATACCCTTTATACTTGTTTTCGACAGCAATCATCGATTCAACCGAACCGCTGTCAATATTTGGCATGAAGATCTTTTTAATGCCTTCTTTTTTACAGCGATCTATGATTTCGTCTAAATCATCTTCGAAATGATAGGAAAAAATATGCGCATGTGTATCAATCAACATTGTAAATTAATTGTAGATGATTTTTCGATCCGAACTGTCTGCTACATCTCTAGTGCAGAAAACCGGTAATTTAATTCTGCAAAATAATTCAAATAATTTGGTAATAAATACCTTATGTTGTGTTCGGCTTTATAATTATCATGAAAAAGTACTATTGTACCTGGCTGTGAGGCCCGTTTTATCCGTGTCAGGGCATATTGTTTATTCAAATTCTTTACAAAATCATAACTTAATACATCCCACATGACTATGCGATACCCCCTTTTTTTCAACTCTTTTGACTGCCTTCCGGAAACCTGGCCGTAAGGCGGTCTGAATAAGGGAGCAGGCGACAGAGGCGGCTCACATTGCCTGACTGTTTCTTCAAATAAGTCAATATTCTCAAAATAAGTACGATCGTTCGTTTTCCATCCGCTAAGATGATTAAAGGTATGATTGCCGATCACATGACCTTCTTCAATGATTTTTGTAGCCAGTTTCGGATATCTTTTGATGTTTTCTCCGACGCAAAAAAAAGTACCTTTAGCCTGAAACGTTTTCAGTGTTTCCAGAATGAATTCCGTTAGCCCGGGTTGAGGGCCATCATCGAAGGTCGGATAAATTACCTTCTCATGAGTTGGGATTCGCCAATCACATTTATTAAAAAGAAATTTTATGATTGCCGGAGTTTTATAAAACTTCAACGCCTTTGGAATTATCTACCTGAGCACAAAATAATGTCACATCATCTTTGTAAGGCTTGTCGCCTTTAAATTCATTCATCTCCCGAATGACTATCTGGATCAGCTCTTTCAGATCGTGACGATAATACTTCTTAATCAATTCATTTACCCTGTCGGCCCCAAACTCCTCATTTTCATCATTGGTGATTTCAATTAATCCATCTGTAAATGAAAAAAAGAAAAAACTGTCCAATTTTTCCATGATACCGACATCGAGGAAGGGCAACTCATCGAATGCCCCAAGGATCGTTGAGCCTTTGTCCAATAAATGGAATTTTCCCTTTTTGTCAATCAATATGGGAGGGTTATGACCGGAGTTCACATATTTCAATCTCTTGCGATTCTTATCATATAAAGCGATAAAAAAAGTGATAAAATGCTGGCCCATGGCATTTCTCATGATCTGAAAGTTCAATTCCTTGATGATTTCCTGTAACAAAGTTGTCTGCCGTGTCATGGTCCTAAGCGACGCCTGAAAATTGGACATCAGCATAGCTGCCGGAATCCCCTTTCCCGAAACATCGGCAATACAAAACAGAAATTGGCTTTCATTGATCCGGATAAAATCGTAGTAGTCCCCCCCAATGGAGTGATGAGGCTGATAAAATGCCGCACACTTCAAATTCTCATTGTATGGTAATTCCTTGGGAAATAAGAATTGCTGAAGATTGCTTGCTATTTCCAACTCACGCCTGATCATTTCCTGCTCTATCTGGCGCCGGGCTAATTTTTTATTTTCGATAGCAACAATAATGATATTGCTCAATGCCTGAACAAAATTGGTGTTTACCTGCTCAGTTCTCGATTTTTTTCCTCCAACAAATACGTACGCGAGTTTTCGGTCTTTATGTGCTACGGGTATGACCGCCTCAAATTCACCATATGGATCATCGGGAGGACAATTGAGCATTTGAACTTCCGTATATTCCAGGTACTTTTTGTCAAACTCGATATTAGAGAAATCTTTTTTCGTCCCAAAGTGCGTTTTGCAGTTCCATCTGGCGTCTTTTACATAAAGAGCCAGTTTGCTGATGTTGAGATTTCCCCTGATGGTAAAATTATAGATCTTGTACAGAGCGTCTTCAGACAAATTATTATTGATCGCCTGTGTAATCTCCAGCAGTGACTGAAGCTCTATTTCTTTTATGTCGTATTTTGTTTTTAACTCGTCAGCAGCCATTATAAATTACCGGTTTGTTTCTGTGGATTAGAAATCTTTTGTAATTCAATTCCCAGCAAATTAAAAGAAAGTACCATAATAATAATGGCCATTCCCGGAAATAAAATCAAGTGCCAGCTATTTTTTGTGCCCAAAACCTGGTATCCCTCATATACCATGTTACCCCATGAAGGCGCCGGTGGCTGAACACTCAGACCCAAAAAACTCAATCCGGCTTCGAGCAAAATAGACGTTGCATAGATGGTAGTAGCAATTACAATCAATGAGCTGTAAATATTTGGTACGATATGTTTAAAAACAATACTAAAATCGCGCAATCCGTAAGCTTTTGCCGCTTCCACAAATTGCATTTCCTTCAACGCCTTTACCTGTCCCCTGATGACTCTCGCCGCTTCTACCCAGGTAGTCAGGCCAATCGCAATGAAAGTTACCCAGATGCCTTTGCTGTTGAGTACCATGCTTACCGCAATAACCAATATGATGCCCGGTATTGACCAGACAACGCTCATTAACCACATAACCACATTGTCAATAAATCCTCCGAAATACCCCGAAATCGTCCCCAGTATCAAACCGATGACCAAACTGAGAATTACCGAAGCAAAACCAATGAATACAGATACCCTGGTTCCTATAACTAACCGGCTGTAAAGATCCCGCCCGAATATGTCCGACCCCAGAAAAAAAAATCTTTCATCAAGATTCTCAGTTTTAAATTTTTCGAGCAATTTGTCCCGGGTTATTACCACCTCTTTCAACGAACGGTCTTTGAACACGAACTCATCCCCTTTTTCCAGATAGTAATTGGAAGTTGTGTCAGAAACCGGGGCTTTGTAGACTGGAAATACCACGTCTATCAAATTAAATTCTTTATAGTAATTTTCCTTTCCAACCACGTCGGCGGTTAAAATCAAGTCATTTAGCGTGTAGCCTTTTATGGGTATTACTGAATAGTCGCTTTCTTTTCCAAACAAAACGTCGCTCAGCCAGCCATCATCATCTACCTGATAGTTCTTTTTTATTTTCAATACTTTCACCCTGTACCCGGGTAGTTGTTTGCCAATTTCCACCAATCCGTCATTGGCATGTGGTGTTTTATCCGAGCAGATGACATAGCCCAATACGGAAACCAGTAGCGAAAATATTATTATTACCGAGCTGACTCTTACAGCCCAACTTCTAAACGGACGATCAGTCTCTTTAAATACCCGCATTGTGAGCCATTAAACCTTTTTTGGTCGCCAAAAAAAGATGCTTGTATCGATTATTCAACAAATCGACCCGATCATTTTTCACTTCCGTATTGTTATTGATAAAACATTTAACCCACCCCTTTGAAATGAGCTGACCCAATTCTTTCAGCAGATCCGACTCATCAATACCTATTTCCTTCAACAGATTTTCAAATGTATTCACAAAATACAACTCGTCTAATATTTCGTATTCAATATCCGTCATATTTTTAGAATCATTTTCCGGGAAATCAGTTACATTTCTTTCTGCCAATGAATCTACAAAACGGCATTGACAGCTAGTGTGATAATCACTAAATTCATTCAGTATTTTCTTCCTTTCCAGGTGTACCCCGTAAAATTAGCAACCATTCCCACAAAAACCGCATAGATCGGATAAAACACTGAAGCTATCAACATAAGGAAGAAATTTCTTCTCTTTCCCAGAAATTTCAAGACGTCACTAAGAAAAATATACTCTGCGAGGTATTTAAGAAAAATCAGTGATAAAAATGGAGTAACAAAGATCTGATTAAGAATTAGCTTAATGTACAATATCAAAGTGAACAGATGGTAAGAAAATATAAAAACGGGCAACCATTTGCTCTCCGTTCCTCCAACATGATTCCATTTGCCAGCCCATCTTATACGTTGGTTGATAAATTCTTTCAAGTTTTTTAATGGGTAGGTATGAACGATGGCGCGCTGGTCTTTCGCGAAGAAAACACTTTCCGGATATTTTTGATGGATCTTTCTCATAAGAAAAACGTCATCACCGCTGGCGATTTTTTCATTGCCTGCAAAACCACCTACTTCTAAAAAGGCTTTTTTTAAAAATCCCAGATTGGCCCCGTTACACATGACCGGTTTCCTGTAATAAAGTGACGCTGCACCTGCACCCATCAAACTGGAAAACTCTATGGCCTGCAACTTGCCGAAAAACGAGTGGTCACCGGTAAACGTCACTGGCCCCATCAAAAATTTCGCTTCCTTCTGATTAAAATAACCGATCTGCGTGGCTATCCATTCAGAACCAACGCGGCAATCGCCATCGGTTGTCAGGATCACATCTCCCAGGGCTTGCTGTACTCCGAGTGCGATGGCCGCTTTCTTAGGCGAGAGATCAATTTTCTCCAACTCCAAAAGTGATATATTTAAGGTTGATCTTTTCTTGAAGTCCGTAATCACCTGACGCGTTTTGTCTTCCGAATGATCGTCGACTATGAGAACCTCAAGATTATCTTTATCATAATTTTGATTTTCAAAGTCCTGCAACAGTGCTAAAATATTTTCTTCTTCATTTCGCACTGCCACCATCACTGTGACCGAAGTAAATGTAGGTTTGGTTTTTGCTTTCGGCTCCCAACCCCGCCAGCCTTTCAACAGCAAAAAGTTAAAAATCACATATATCAGGGTAAACAATCCATAAATTGATAAAAGCATAATTAATCTTTTAAGATCTGAATTAAATAATTATCCTTCTTATTATTGTAAAAAAACAAAGCAATTGACAAAAATCGTTGCAAACAAGGAGTCAATCATCCTGGGCATGGACCCGGGCACCAGCGTTATGGGATACGGGGTCATACTCGCTTCTGGAAATTCTGTCAAACTACTCCAATATGGTGTCATCCATCTCAGCAAATATGCTACACACCAGTTAAAGCTAAAGAAGATCTTCGAGCGCGTTATTTCCCTGGTCGAGGAGTTCAATCCGGATGAGGTGGCCATTGAGGCTCCTTTTTATGGGAAGAATGTTCAGTCGATGCTAAAACTGGGCAGGGCGCAGGGCGTCGCCATGTCGGCCGCTTTATCAAAAGAAATCCCCATTACTGAATACGCCCCTAAAAAGATCAAACAATCAGTAACGGGAAATGGAAATGCATCTAAAGAACAAGTCGCCAAAATGATCCAGACGCTATTAAAATTTGAAGAAGCCCCAAAATTATTTGATGCAACCGATGCCCTTGCCGTGGCGTTGTGCCATCATTTTAACAAAAACCATTCTCTCTCTTCCAAAAAAGGCTGGAAATCATTCTTGAGCGATAACCCGGACAGGATCATAAAATGATTGTCAAAAACAGCTTCACAATTTTTGAAACTCCTTATTGATCTTCTCTGAGATTTCTTTCAATTCCTCCCCGGACAATTGCAACTTAGGTTTTGAGAAGCTAAAATCTGACATACTATTTAAAGGTATGAGATGAATGTGGGCGTGTGGAACTTCTATTCCCACTACGGCAATGCCAATTCGCTGGCATGTAATGACCGCTTTAATTGCAGATGCCACTTTTTTGGCAAATAAGTTTAACGAAGTATAAGTTTCGTCATCCAGATCAAATACGTAATCGATCTCCTTCTTTGGTACCACCAACGTATGACCTTTGGAAACAGGGTTAATGTCCAGAAAGGCTATATTACTGTCATCCTCAGCCACGATATAGGCCGGAATCTCCCGATTGATAATTTTGCTGAATATGGAGCCCATACTTAATTATATACTGATATCCAATATTTCAAATTCCAATAGTCCGGCCGGCGCGGTAACTTTTGCAACATCACCTATTTTCTTACCCAGCAGACCCTGGCCGATGGGCGATTTAACAGAGATCTTACCGGCTTTCAGATCAGCCTCTTCTTCCGAGACGAGTGTATATTTCATATTAGCTCCGTTTTTAACGTTTTTAATTTTTACGGTGGCCAAAATGGAGACTTTTGAGGTATCGACTTGATCTTCTTTTATCACACGCGCATTGCCTATTATTGTCTCCAGCTTTGAAATTTTGAGTTCCAGCAATCCCTGAGCATCTTTGGCGGCATCATACTCTGCATTTTCACTCAGATCGCCCTTGTCTCTGGCTTCCGCAATTTGCCTCGCAATATCCTGCCTGCCTTTTGATTTTAGATTTTTCAGTTCGTCTTTCAATCTCTGTAAGCCCTCTTCGGTGTAATATGTTACCTCGCTCATAGTTTTATTTTTTATATAAACAAAAAGAACGGCCTTCATTAAAAACCGTTGCTTGTTACAATTTATTAAATTTTTAGCTGACGTTATAAAAAAATATTTCCTATCGACCAAATTGTTCTTGCGACGCTAATGATCAATAGGAAATGAATGACAAAGTTATGCTTTTAATCATTTATTTCAAAAATTAAGTTTTGTAATTAAGGCATAAGTTTGTACCATTAACCAACTGTGGCATTCATTTGTAACGGAATGAAATCGAAGTTAATTATACTCCTTATTGTTTTTTTAGCTGTATTCTGCCAGCTATCAACTGCGCAGGTACGCCCTGCCCAATATGCAGATAGCCTGGAAGTAAAATTCATTTTGGTTGATGAAAATACCAAGGTCGAAATATTGAATATGCTGGCTGAGCATTATCAGAGAAACAGTCCTCAGAAAGCGCTTGACAAATCACGCGAAGC
>Ga0055448_10000473_pt1 | contig 10479 bp, 9 predicted proteins | sample China_Galinas_PW_4_FD_57744 | JGI IMG/M metagenome (GOLD analysis project Ga0055448, IMG submission 57744) | Wetland microbial communities from San Francisco Bay, California, USA, that impact long-term carbon sequestration - China_Galinas_PWA_D2 | ecosystem: Environmental > Aquatic > Marine >... | reverse complement strand
CTTCAGGCACAGGTACGCCGGGTGGTTAAGAAATATTTCAAGAACACCATGGAACGCAGGCCCATGATCATGCCCATTATTATCGAGGTCTGATGGACGCCCTATCCAAGGAATACCTAATATCTTTTTACAGTAAGCAGCTCATGCTGCACGGCGACAGGCCCGAGGCGCTGAGATGGGACCCCGTGGGCCAGAAGATACGCTACCGCGTTATGCTCGAGATGGCACCTTCGCTTGCGGGCAAGAGGGTCCTTGATTACGGCTGCGGCAAGGGCGACCTCTACGCGTATATCATGGAGCACGCCGGCAGCGTGGATTACACGGGCTGGGACATTAACCCCGACCTCATCGCCCTGGCACGCGCCAAGCATCCCGGAGCAAGCTTCGAGGTAGCCGATGCCGATGAGCTTCATCCCGGCGAGAGCTTCGACGTGATATTCATATGCGGCGTATTCAATAACCGGGTGCAGGGAGTGCACGAGTCCATGCTCAACACACTTGAGTCTCTATTTGAGATAGCGCGAGAAGCCGTGGTCTTTAACGCGCTTTCATCGCACGCGAGGGACAAGGCCGTGGAACTGAATTACACGTCGCCCGAAGAGCTCGCGTTCTACGTGAGCGAGCGCCTTACGCCACACTACGACCTCAGGCAGGACTATGTCCCCGGGGACTTCACCCTCTGTTTGCACAAGCAGGGAGGCCGGGCATGAAACTGCGCGTAGGCGAGATACCGTATCTTAACCTCGTACCGATATTCTATATGCTAAGGCATGAGTGCAAGTGCTCCGATTACGAGTTCGTGGAGGGTTATCCCTCAAAACTTAATACAATGCTTCGTGAGGGGGCGATCGATGTCAGCCCTTCGTCCTCTGTCGAGTATCTGCGCAGGGAAGACTCTTATGACATTATCGACGGTCATTCGATAAGCTCACGGGGGCCCGTGGAAAGCATACTGCTTTTCAGCAGGCTTCCGCTTAAGGCGCTTGACGGACGCGACGTATTCGCCACTCATCAGTCCGATACCTCCGTGGCCCTGCTCGAGGTCGTGCTGAAGAAGTTCAATAACATCGACTGCAACGTTAAGGTCACGAAGATGCCCTCGGAAGAGGCCCTCAGGTCTCATGCCGCTTTTTTGGCCATTGGTGACGAAGCTCTGAACTCCATACGTACCGCCGTTAACATTACCGAAGAGTGTCCCGAGAATGGGTGCAGATTTTACAGGTTCGGCATATTCCAGTTCTTTGTTTATGACCTCGGAGAGATATGGTTTCACAAGACTGGCCTGCCCTTCGTCTTCGCGCTCTGGATAGCGAGGAAAGACCTCTCGGACGAAAAGAAGTATCTTGTCCGGCAACTCGCCTCGGACCTCGACCGCGCCAAGGCGTCCGCCCTGCAAAGGCTGCCCCAGATATCGCGCTCGACCACCCATGACATGCCAGATGATGACATGTTGAGGTACTGGGAGAAGATTTCTTACGATTTCGACGAAGAACACCGAAGAGGGCTCGCCCTCTTCAGGGACTACTTGGACGAGCTCGGCCTCTTGAGGTCCGAGTGATATTCCTGAATCGACCTAATTGAGAGCTTTTCCGACCTGAGCATCTCTATGGCCTTGACCACGGCCCCCGCGCCAGCGATGGTGGTCGTATATGGAACCCCGTACTGCAGCGCGCTCTGCCGTATGGAGAAGGAGTCTCGCTGGGCCTGAGCGCCGGTCACGGTGTTGACCACGAAATCCACCTCGCGGTTTTTTATCAGGTCAACGATGTGCGGTCTACCTTCGGCCACTTTGTTTATGACCTTCACGTCGAGGCCGCGCTCTTCGAGATAAGCGGCCGTGCCCTTGGTGGCTATTATGCCGAAGCCCATCTCTATGAGCTTCTTGGCAAGCGGCACCGCGTGGGCCTTGTCCTTATCCTTGATGCTGAAGACTATCTTGCCCGACTCGGGTATCCTGTTTTTCGATGCGGCCTGCGCCTTGAAATAGGCGAGCCCGAAATTCCTGTCGATGCCCATGACCTCGCCCGTGGACTTCATCTCGGGGCCGAGGATGGTATCCACGCCCGAGAACCTGTCGAAGGGGAATACGGCCTCCTTGACCGCGATGTGGTCTATGACCACCTCTTTTGTGAATTCGAGCTCTTTAAGGGTTCTACCCGCCATTACCTTCGCCGCGACCTTGGCGAGCGGCACTCCGGTGGCCTTACTCACAAACGGCACCGTACGCGACGCCCTCGGATTCACTTCGAGGATATAGACCTCCGAGTCCTTCACTGCAAATTGTATATTCATAAGCCCGATTACGTTAAGCTCCTTGGCAAGGGCAACGGCCTGTCGCTTGATCTCGTCTATTATTTTTGCGCCGAGCGAGTACGGAGGCAGAGAGCACGCGGAGTCGCCCGAGTGAATTCCGGCCTCCTCGATATGCTGCATAACGCCGCCTATGACCACGGCCTCTCCGTCGCTAACGGCGTCCACGTCCACTTCGACCGCGTCCTCAAGATACTTGTCTATGAGAATGGGGTGCTCGGGCGAGGCTTTAACGGCCCGGTTCATATAGTTCAAGAGCGATTCCTCGTCATATACTATCTCCATGGCTCTGCCGCCAAGCACGTAGGACGGCCTCACCATCACGGGATAACCTATCTTCTCGGCCACCTTGACCGCCTTCTCCGGGCTCATGACCGCATCGCTCTCGGGCTGCATGAGATTGAGCTTGTGAAGGAGCTGCTTGAATCGTTTTCTGTCTTCGGCCCGGTCTATGGCGTCCGGTGAGGTGCCGAGTATCTTCACCCCTTCTTTCTCAAGAGGCACGGCGAGCTTCAGCGGCGTCTGCCCGCCGAACTGGACTATCACCCCTATGGGGTTTTCGCGCCTTATGATGCTGAGGACGTCTTCTATGGTGAGGGGCTCGAAGTAGAGCCTGTCGGATGTATCGTAGTCCGTGCTCACGGTCTCGGGGTTGCAGTTCACCATTATCGTCTCGTAACCGAGTTCCTTCAGTGCGAACACGGCATGTACGCAGCAGTAATCGAACTCTATGCCCTGCCCTATTCTGTTGGGCCCTGAGCCGAGGATTATGACCTTCTGCTTGTCCGAGGGGTTGGCCTCGCACTCCACGGCGGCCTCAGCACCGTTCGTCAAGTTCGTATACGGTCTTTCGTAAGTGGAATACATGTACGGCGTAAACGCGGCGAACTCGGCGGCACAGGTATCGACCATCTTATAGACGGCGTGTATGTCGTTTTTCTCCCTCAAGTTTCGTATCTCGGCCTCGGTTACGCCAAGCATACCGGCGAGCCGCTTGTCCGAAAAACCGTTCTCCTTGGCCTCGCGAAGAACGTCCGAGGGCAGGGAGAGCTTTCCCGCGCTCTTGCCGGTGCCGGCATGGGCCTTGATATTACCCTCCTGCCCGATTATCTGGACCATAGAGTTCAGGAACCATGGGTCTATGTAGGTCAGCTCGTAGAGTTCCTCGACGGAGTATCCCTGCCTCATGGCCTGCGCGACATACCAGATGCGCTCGGGGCCAGGCGTCTTGAGCTTGCCCTTGAGAACGTCTTCCGGGGCGTCGAGCTCTTCAAAACCATACGTGTCTGACTCAAGGCTCCTTAAGGCTTTCTGCAGCGACTCCTTGAACGTGCGGCCTATTGACATGACCTCGCCCACTGACTTCATCTGTGTGGTAAGCACTGGCTTGGTCTCGGGAAACTTCTCGAAGGCGAACCTCGGTATCTTCGTCACAACATAGTCGAGCACGGGCTCAAACGATGCCGGCGTCTCGCGCGTGATGTCGTTGGGTATCTCATCGAGCGAAAGACCGACGGCGAGCTTCGCCGCTATCTTGGCAATCGGGAACCCGGTGGCCTTGCTCGCAAGCGCCGAGCTCCTCGAGACTCGAGGGTTCATCTCAATGATCACCATGCGACCGTCTTCAGGGCTCAGGGCGAACTGTATGTTCGAGCCGCCGGTATCGACGCCGATCTCCCTGATGATATCTATGGCCGCGTCCCTCATGCGCTGATATTCCTTGTCAGAAAGGGTCTGCGCCGGGGCAACCGTTATCGAGTCGCCGGTGTGCACACCCATGGGGTCGAAGTTCTCGATTGAGCAGATGATGACCACGTTATCATGCCCGTCGCGCATGACCTCAAGCTCGTATTCCTTCCAGCCGATGACCGATTCCTCTATCAGAACCTGCTTTGTGGGGCTCAGCTTAAGGGCGTTTTCGAGGATCTCCTTGTACTCCTCCATGTTATAGGCTATGCCGCCGCCAGTGCCGCCCAGCGTAAAGGCAGGCCTGAATATGGCGGGGAAGCCAACATGCTCCGCAGCCGCGAGGCCGTCCTCTATGGACTGCACAGCGGCGCTCCTGGGCACTTCGAGCCCTATCTTCTCCATGGCTACCCTGAAAAGCTCCCTGTCCTCGGCCTTCTTGATGGCGTCGAGCTTCGCCCCTATGAGCTCAACGCCGTGCCTGTCGAGCACACCCGACTCCGCAAGCTCCACCGCCGCGTTAAGGGCGGTCTGCCCTCCCATGGTCGGCAGAAGAACATCGGGCCTCTCTTTTGCGATTATCATCTCTATGATGTCCGCCGTTATCGGCTCTATGTACGTCGCGTCGGCTGTATCAGGGTCTGTCATAATGGTGGCGGGGTTGGAGTTAACAAGCACCACCTCGTATCCCTCTTCCCTCAGCGCCTTGCAGGCCTGCGCGCCCGAGTAGTCGAACTCGCACGCCTGTCCAATGACGATGGGGCCCGAGCCGATGATGAGTATCTTCTTTATGTCGGTACGCTTAGGCACTCCCGCCTCCGATGAAATTTCTCAGCCTCAAAGAGAGCTCCGCTGCCGCCACCTCGTCCTCCGTTGAAAACAACGTCCGCTTCTGCCCGTCCTTGAACACGAGGCTCACGGCGTGAAATATCTTCTTTTCGCCGAAACCCGGCATCAGCGTGCCGTGCTGAGCGGCTATCTTCACGACGAACTCGGCGCCGTCGGGGTTCTGAGGCTCTATCTCCAACTTGCTCTGCTTAATCTCGGCCAGCGATTCTGTCTTATACGTGCGGCTCGTCCCGAACGGCCTGTGCTCGACGAGGCTGATACTGCCCGCATTCTTATCGAATGAGACCTTCATGTACTCCTCGTAGAAGGCAAACTTCCTGAGCAGCACGAACAGTATCGTAAACACGACGATTCCAGTGACATAGTAGGTCGCCGTGAACTTCAGGCCGTTGATCAGCGCGATGGCCACAAGCACGATGACCGCCGCCGCTGACACGAGGCTCGACGTTAGCTCGGGCGTGAATATCCCCTTATTGAGCATGCTGCCCTCGCCCTCCCTGAACGAACGGGAGACAAGGGTAAGCGTGCCGTCCTTTTCTTCTATGTCGTACTTATCCGTCATGTTCACTTTCATCGGGGCAGTGATAGAGGGATGGTAAACTGTCGCGAATCCCATTCATCGCGCCTCGATTATCTCTCTGAACCTGCTGAAGATATGCGACGCGTCGTTCGGACCCGGCCCCGCCTCGGGATGGTGCTGCACGGAATAGATGGGGAGCTCCACGTGCCTCATCCCCTCCTCGGTCCCGTCATAAAGGTTCTTGTGGGTCATCACGACCTTATCGCCGAGGCCTTTAACGTCCACGCAGTAATTATGGTTCTGAGACGTTATCTCCACCCTGCCTGTCTCGAGGTCCATGACGGGGTGGTTTCCGCCGTGATGGCCGAACTTGAGCTTGTAAGTCCTTCCGCCCAGGGCCAGTCCGAGTATCTGGTGGCCGAGACAGATTCCGAAAAGAGGTTTCTTACCCATTATCTGCCGAGCCGCCTCTATCCCATATGTGACGGCCTCCGGGTTGCCCGGGCCGTTGCTCAGCAGTACGGCGTCGGGCTTCATGGCGAACACGTCCTCCACCGAAGTCCTCGCGGGCACGACCGTTACGGCAAAGCCAGAGTCGACGAGGCACCTGAGGATGTTGTACTTCACGCCATAGTCGTACACCACCATCCTGAGCGTCTTTAGCTTCGGGCCGTCTTTCTTCTCCCACGACCACTTGCCCTCGGTCCACTTGTAGGGTTTCGCCGAGGTAACGTCGCTAACGAGGTCGAGCTCGCCGATGCCGGGATGCGATTTCACCTTGTCATGCAGCTCGAACAGGTCTCCCGAGACCGAGGATATAATCCCCATCTGTGCGCCGAAGTTTCGGATGTGGCGCGTGAGGGCCCTCGTGTCGATGCCCTCTATGCCAACAATGTTGTGCTCCTTCAAGTACGCGCCGAGACTGCCGGATGAACGCCAGTTGCTCGGGAAGTCGAGGTATTCCTTCACGATGAAGCCCTCGACATGAGGGCCGTCCTTCGATTCCACGTCCTCTGCGTTGATGCCGTAGTTGCCGATCTGGGCGCTCGTCATGGTGACGATCTGCCCCTTGTAGGACGGGTCGGTGAGTATCTCCTGGTAGCCGGTCATGGAGGTGTTGAAGACGACCTCTCCGATGGCCTTGCCCTCGGCGCCAAATCCCCTGCCCTCAAAACACGTTCCGTCGGCGAGAACGAGATATGCCCTTACTCCCATTCGTGCACCTTCCCGCCGCAAATCGTCATGACGGGCGCGCCCATCAGGAGCCACCCGTCAAAGGGTGTGTTCTTCCCCTTTGAGACGAAGGCCTCGGCATCCACCTTGACCTGCTTTTTCATATCCACTATCGTCACGTCCGCGCGCGCGCCGGGTTTAAGCGTGCCCGCGCTGAGGCCGAGTATCTGCGCCGGGTTGAGCGCCATCTTCTCCACGAGCTGTTCCATGGTGAGCACACCGCCTTCGACAAGACTGAGCGAGAGGCCCAGCGAGGTCTCGAGCCCAGAAATTCCGGGCGGGGCCTGGTCGAACTCGTAGAGTTTCTCGTTTCTATGATGAGGGGCGTGGTCCGTGGCTATGGCGTCCAGGGTTCCGTCCCTGAGGCCTTCCTTAATGGCCTCAACGTCGGCGGGAGTCCGGAGCGGCGGGTTGACCTTGGCGTTCGCGTTATAGCCCTTCACCGCGTCCTCGGTAATCGAAAAGTAGTGCGGGCAGGTTTCCGCCGTGACCTTTACACCGCGGCTCTTTGCGTCGCGGATTATCCTCACCGAGCCAGCTGTTGAGACGTGAGCCACGTGCAGTCTTCCGCCAGTGAGCTCGGCCAGGGCGACGTCCCTGAATATCATGGTCTCCTCCGCGGCCCTCGGTATGCCGGGCAGACCCATGCTCTGTGAGAGCAGCCCCTCGTTCATCGCGCCGCCCGCGGCGAGGCTCAGGTCTTCCGAATGGGCGATGATAGGCACATCGAAGGCCTTTGCGTACTCAAGGGCCCTGCGCATCATGACGGGGTTCATCACGGGGCGGCCGTCGTCGCTGAATGCCACGCAGCCCTCCTCCATCATGATGCCGAACTCCGAGAGCTCGTCGCCGTGAAGCGCCTTCGTTATGGAGCCTATCGGATAGACCGAGCAGAGGCCCTCTTTCTGGGCTTTCCTGATTATGAACTCGGTTATGCCCGAGTTGTCGTTGACCGGCGAGGTGTTGGGCATGCAGCAGACCGTCGTAATGCCGCCCTTTATCGCCGCGGCAGTGCCCGTCTTGATGGTCTCCTTATACTCAAACCCCGGCTCCCTCAGATGAACGTGCATGTCCACGAGGCCGGGTATAACGTGCTTGCCCTTTGCGTCTATGACCTTGTCCTTATCGCCCACGAGCCCCTTGCCCCTGCCCCTGGGATACATCGCCCTGATGATGCGCCCCTCTATGAGAAGGTCGCATACCTCGTTGATGTTCTGCGAGGGGTCTACGACGTGGCCGTTCTGGATGAGTTTCTTCATTGTTTGGCCTCCTGCCTCGCGCCCTCAAGCAGGTATATGACGGCCATCCTCACGGCAATTCCGTTTGTGACCTGCTCGAGTATCACCGAGCGCTCTCCGTCGGCCACCGACGAGGTGATCTCAACGCCCCTGTTCATGGGGCCGGGGTGCATGACTATGGCGTCGTCGTTGGCAAGCGCGAGCCTCTCGGTCGTAAGCCCCCAGTGCTTGAAATATTCGTCCTTCGAGGGGAAGAGCCCAACGCCCTGACGCTCGAGCTGTATGCGGAGCATCATCACAACGTCCACGCCCTTGAGGCCCGCGTTCATGTCGTAGTAAGTGTCCACGCCGAGCTGCTTTATCACGTCCGGCACGAGCGTGGGCGGCCCTATGAGCCTGACCTTCGCGCCGAGTTTTTTAAGGCAGTAGATGTTCGATTTGGCCACCCTGCTGTGTGCGATGTCGCCGACGATGGCGACGTTGAGCCCCTCAATGGAGCCCTTCTTCTCGCGCATCGTGAAAGCGTCGAGCAGGGCCTGCGTGGGGTGCTCGTTCGTGCCGTCGCCCGCGTTTATCACCGAAGCGTCCACCTTGCTCGCAAGAAGGTGCGGCACGCCGGAGGAGGAGTGCCTAATCACTATGAAGTCCGCCCCGAGCGCCTGCACGGTGAGCGCCGTGTCTATCAGGGTCTCGCCCTTGACCACCGAGCTCGTCGGCACGGAGAAGTTAACCACGTCCGTACTCAACCTCTTTGAGGCGAGCTCAAAGGAGGTGCGAGTGCGCGTCGAGGGTTCGTAGAAGAGGTTCACCACCGTGCGGCCCCTGAGCGTGGGGACCTTCTTTATGTCCCTGCTGATGACGTCCTTGAATCCCGATGCGGTATCGAGAATGAGATTAATTTCGTCTGCCGAGAGGTCCTTGATGCCGAGTAGGTGCTTACTTTTCAGCATCCTGCTCGCCCTCCTTGGCCTTCCTGAGCACTATGCTGTCCTCGTGCCCCTCTTCCTGAAGCAGAACGTCTATCCGCTCGTCCGCGGCGGTGGGGATGTTCTTACCAACGTAGTCGGCCCTGATGGGCAGCTGACGGTGCCCGCGGTCTATGAGCACCGCGAGCTGTATTGACGAGGGCCTCCCGATATCGAAGACCGCGTCCATGGCCGCCCTGATGGAGCGGCCCGTGAAGAATACGTCGTCCACGAGTATGACCTTCTTGCCCGTGACGTCGAAGTCGATCTCGGTACGCGACACTATGGGCTGGGCGCGTATCTTCAGGTCGTCGCGGTAGAACGAGATGTCCAGCGAACCCAGCGGGATCTCGGTCCCCTCGCTCTCGGATATCTTTCCGGCAAGCCTCTGGGCGATGTGCACCCCTCCGCGCTGAATGCCCACCAGGCAGAGGTCGGCGCCGCCCTTGGCCTTCTCGATTATCTCGTGGCTGATACGGGTAAGCGCCCGTTCTATATCTTTTTTATCGAGTATTTTCTTATTCATGGGGCATAAAAAAACCCTCCCCACGCTTGCGGGGAAGGCCCTGTAATTTCGGAATTCGATTCAATTTTCTCCTCCGCCTTACCGGCCTCTCGGGGCCAGCTTAAAGGCATGTCTATTTAACCATAAACGTACCGTCCTGTCAAACAATTGATTTTGGGGATAAAGAAATGCCGATTTTTTAGAGGGATACGCCGACGCGAACATCGAAGATTTGAAATCAGCGTCGGCTATATTGACACATTCACATAATGGTGCTAATTTCTGGCTAAGGTGCAGGGGTTGCGGCCACTAAAAGCCAGGAGGAGGTCGCCATGCTTGAGAAGAGGAAGAAAGACCGTCAGGTTTGCGTTGGTAACGTTTATTACACCAACGGTAATGGCGGACCGGGTGAGACCGTCAGGACGGCTCGATGCTCTAACGTATCTCGTTCCGGAATGTGCGTATTTACCGCCGACCCTATCCCACCGGGAAGCGTCATCAAGATAAGCAGGATAGAGAAGTCGAGCAACCGTAAGGCCGCGAGCGTTCGGTGGTGCGAGAAGCTCGACGAGCACCTCTTCCGCGAGGGGATATCCTATCTGAAGTAGTCGGCCGTGCCGGCCCACGCCGCCACCGGCATCGCCATCATCGCGATAAGCCCCGCGGTCGCAAACAGCTCCCACCCGCTCTGACTTCTCTTCATCTACCCATTCCCATTGTCGTCATGTTCTTTAAAACCTCGCCCTGCCATACCTATGATTTTATGTATAGACTCAGCTTTATTAATATATTATTTCCAAAGCAACTATTATTACGTTAGCGCTTTGTCAATCAATAAATTGTTTGAAGTCTGTACTAAACATGATTTTCAAAAATATTTCACCGCTAAAATGAGAAATATAACTCCAACAAGAGTAAAAATCCGCTCAACATTTGAATATTCCTTAAAAGGAAATATACTCCAATATGGCGCCCCAGTCCTAATGGTATACAAAAGCCGACCTATAAGGGATAAGGTAATCCCAATAATAAGTAAAATATCACTATTCCCCGTTGTTACCACTTCGGTCCCCATTCAATTTTCGGGCGCTCAAATTTTTTCCTTACTGAGTTATTGACCTGCCCCACATCATTGTACCACCTGCAAAGTTAGATTTGGAATCCCCTGAAGTG
>Ga0055448_10000472_pt1 | contig 10482 bp, 10 predicted proteins | sample China_Galinas_PW_4_FD_57744 | JGI IMG/M metagenome (GOLD analysis project Ga0055448, IMG submission 57744) | Wetland microbial communities from San Francisco Bay, California, USA, that impact long-term carbon sequestration - China_Galinas_PWA_D2 | ecosystem: Environmental > Aquatic > Marine >... | reverse complement strand
GGATGCACTGATGGAGAGAATGTTACAGATTGCCTCCACTTCCAGACCCTGGTATTCCCGCAGGGTCAGCACACTGCGCTGGATTTCCGGCAGCCTGTCGAGCGTCTTCTCGAGGCAACGGAGAAAATCCTCGTGGCTCAGCAGGGCCTCAGGCGACTGGTCATGCCAGAGCGCCGGTTCATGTGACCAATGGCCATCGCCAAGAAAGCGGTCCGGATCGAACAGGCCTCCATTACCCGTATCGTAATCAGCCATCAGTACTTCGCGCTTTGCCTTGCGCAGACGGCCGCGGGCTTCATTGATCAAGATACTGAAGAGCCAGGTCTTCAGGGTCGAGCGCCCCTCGAAACCCGGCAAATGACGGATTGCCGCAAGCCAGGCCTCCTGCACCACCTCCTCGGCCTGTGCGTCACCGATAATGGCCGCCGCCGCCCGCAGCATGGCGCCATGATACTGCCGCACCAGTTCCTCAAAGGCGGCCCGCTCGCCCGACCGCAACCGGGCGAGCAGCGCGGCATCATCAGCCGGTTTCTGGTGCGTCATTCATCGTTCCCTGTCATCGCCGCATCATGTCACATCGAGGCAAGAACGCCAAAGTGGAGAAAACGTGTCAAAGAACAGAAAAAGCAGAATTCCGGCGTCAGCGACAGACGCGGCTCGGCGATGGCCGGGCATAACGGCTGAATAATCACTTGCAGAGCAGAAGTATTAAGAGATGCTGTGCTTGTGTATCAGTGCGACATCAATAACAAACTGAATAGCATTTCGCCATAGGCAGGACCACGATCACCAATATGGTGTCGACCGGGGAATAGCGACGCCATGGCTGACGGACAGTTGCAGAATCGGCTTGAAGTCTGGTCCGTGGCTCCGGCACGACGGCCGGGGTAGCCCCCCGGTTCCTGCTAGGTCGACAGGAACGCCACCTGACCTTCCCCGTATCCCGGGATATCGACCATGAGATCGAGCCGGTCGCCGATCGATTCCAGCAACTTGCCGACATTTTCCGGCAGAGCGGCTGTCAATGGATAGACCCTGTCGAGCCGCAGGTGGGGACTGCTGCCGTGCATGAACAGACGGGAACAGATATTCATGATTTCGTGGAAATTCCCCATCATCGTCTCGGGAATCGCGCCGGATTTTACCGCATCTTCCGCGCCAGCAGCCGGGATCCGTGTCAACGCGGATCCCGCGTATACTGCAAAGTGCAGGTCACCCAGACAGGCGGTCACCGGGATATCTTCATCATCGATGAACACGGCAACCAGGCCGCCACTGTCCGTGGCAGGGTCCGGTTTTTCTGTCCGGCAGATATTGAGTTTGCTGCCAAGCAACATCTTCAGCATCTGCCGTACCTCGTCTTCATTGGGAACTGGATGTATCGTCACCATGTCTTGCACTCCCTGTGAACCGGTCCTGGCCGGTGTATCCCTGCGCCGTTGTCGACCCGGTCAAACGGCAGTACCCGGCTTGCGACGGGCAGAGGTCCTGCGTACCGGTTTTCTTGACCTGCCTTTCACGACGGCAGCCTTGCGCCCATTCTCCACCGATTGCGCTGACTCCCGTGTCCGAACCGCATGGTAATCCTCCAGCAAGCGGTCCAGGCTACCGGCATCAAGCCGGCCCATTTCCACCAGGATCTCACCGAGCCTGGGACGGGTGTCCTGCTGTGCCAGGATGAGTACCTGCAATTCATCGTCAGTGAGGTACCCGAGCTGGATTGCCACTTCACCAAAGAAGTAGCAGGTACCTGCCTGTACCCTGAGAATTTCCATGACCTGCCTGACATCCAGCAGGCCGCTCCTGATGGCCACCTGTCCGATCCGTGCCTGTCTGGCGGCCTGTTCAGTCAGGGCGGCCAGTACATCTCTCTCCTTCACCAGCCCCCTGTTGACGAGGTATTGGCCGAATCGGCGATGTTTCATAACTCCATTCCTGTGACCGGAAATGACTGACGGCTAGCGGAAGAATGGATCGAGTACCGCCTTGAAGGAATCAGGCGTGAATGGCTTGGCAATGAGGAAACGGGCGCCCATTTCCTCGGCCTTGTGCTTCATCTCGGGTGTCGCTTCCGTGGTAACAAAACCGAACTTGGTCTGTATGCCTTCGTCCTTCATGACCTGCAGCAGCTCCGGGCCGGTCATGTTCGGCATGTTCCAGTCACACAGGACCAGGTCAGGTTCACTGGACCGGATCGCCTCCAGTGCCTTTAAGCCGTCCTCTGCCTGAATGAACTTGTGGCCGCTGTAGCCGGCCTCTCGCAACGTCTTCATGACGATCAGCCGCATAGCCAGACTGTCGTCGACAACCATGATATTCATCTCGTCCTCCTGGAGATAATGCGGATTTCCCTGACGCCGTCAGGAACCGTATTTCCTGCCTTCCTGCAGTCTTGCCATTACCCGGCCGGCTATTTTATCGAGCGGCAACAGATTATCGGCAGCTCCCAGCTTAACTGCAGCCCCGGGCATCCCCCAGACCACGCTGGTTGCCTCGTCCTGGGCGATGGTGGTCGCACCGGCCTCCTGTAACTCCAGCAGCCCCTGCGCACCGTCATTCCCCATGCCGGTCAGCAGGACGCCGATCGCATTGCCACCCGCCTGCTCCGCCACGGACCGGAACAGGACATCCACCGACGGCCTGTGGCGGCTGACCGGTGGTCCGTCGACAAGCCTGCAGCAGTAACGGCGGCCATTGCGCACGATCTGCAGATGCCGGTCACCCGGTGCGATATAGACATGTCCCGGGAGAATCCGCTCCCCGTCACGAGCCTCGCATACCGTCATGGCGGATACGCTGTTAATACGTCTGGCGAACGGCCCGCTGAACGCGGCCGGAATATGCTGGGTAATGACGGTAGCAGGTGCCGTTGCGGGCAGTTCCATCAGCAGGTCCTTGATGGCCTCGATACCGCCGGTGGAGGCACCGATCGCCAGAATGAATTCGTTCGCGGCGAAGTGGCTTGGCCTTGCCGGCAAACCGGCGAAACCATCGGATCCGTAGACCAGACCGTGGTTCACGGTTTCGTGCCGGTCCGGAACGGCGACATGAGCGCGGGCCGCGGCCTTCAGCTTGCCGATGATCTCTGCGCCGTAACGCCCGAGACTACGGCTCAGGTCCCCATTCGGCTTGCTGATGAAATCGATGGCACCCAGTTCCAGCGCCTGCAGGGTTACATCGGCGCCCTTTTCCGTCAGACTGGAGACCATGACCACCGGCATGGGATGCAGACGCATCAGGTTGCGCAGAAAGGTGATGCCGTCCATCCTCGGCATCTCGACATCCAGCGTCAGCACATCCGGGTCGAGCTGTTTGATCTTCTCGCGTGCATCGTAGGGATCGGTCGCGGTCCCGACCACCTCGATTTCCGGATCGGTCATCAGGATCCTGGTCAGCACTTTCCGGACCAGCGCGGAGTCATCGATGACAAGTACACGTATGGGTGGTTTGCCGATTCTTTTGGCCATATCGGTGTGTTCCTGCAACAGGCCCTAGAACAGGTCGATCTCCCCGGAAACCGGTTTCTGCAGCAGGGAACGCTGGTATTCCAGCTCACGCCGGCTTATGTTTTTTTCACCCGACAGGGGCAGTTTCCTGACCAGGACACGGCCGGTGGCAGGAAAATACAGCACCTTGCGCGGATGCAACCCTCCCAGGTCTTCCGAGACCACCGACAGGTTTTCGGTAGACAGGTAATCATATACGAAGTTGATATTGCGGTTGCCGACATCACTCATGGCACGCAGCACCTTGGCACCGCCAAACAGCTTGATCTCCAGCTGCTGCCGCCTCCCGCCATTGGCAAGGATGGTGTTGATCATATGCTCCATGGCGTAGCTGCCGTAGCGAGCCGGTGCGCTCAGCAGTCCGCTTTCACCCGACCCGGAAGCAGTGCCTTCCGGCAGCATGAAATGGTTCATTCCACCGATCCCGGCGGCCGGGTCACGTATGCAGGCGGACACACATGAGCCCAGCACGGTTGTGATGACCTCGTCGCCCGCAGAGACATAGTATTCTCCCGGATGGACCCGCACTGCATATTTCCCGTGTGTTGAATCCCAGTAGTATTTCATGCTCTCGAAACCCCGCAGGGTACGCGGACGCAGCGGCCTGTCACCGGATGGAAATTCCTGCAGTAATGTGCCCATCAGCAGATTCTCCGGTAGATGGTCTTGCCGATCAGCTGGAAACGGTCGGTTATCTTGTGCAGGGTTTCCGAATGTCCGATGAACAGGTAACTGTCCGGGTGCATGATGTCCGCAAACCGGTCAAACAGCATCCGCTGTGTAGGCTTGTCGAAGTAGATCACCACGTTGCGGCAGAATATCGCGTCAAATTCGCCACGCATCGGCCAGCCGTCGACCAGATTCAATCGCCGGAAGGTGACCAGCCGGCGCAGGTCCTGCGTAACCCTGACCTTACCGCTGTTCGTACTCTTGCCGCGCAGGAACCAGCGTTGGACGACGTGACCGTCAATACCCTGGATCTGCTCTTCTGAATAGATACCGGCCACCGCGGTCTCCAGCATGTTGCTATCGAGGTCGGTGGCGAGTATACGGACATCGTAACTGTCGATATCGGGGATAGCCTCACACAGTGTGATGGCGAGCGAGTAGGGCTCCTCACCGCTGGAACAGCCTGCCGACCAGATACGCAGGCGCCGGGTTTTCCGGTAACGCTCCAGCAGCAAGGGCACCACCTCATGTCCCAGGAACTCGAAGTGGTGCACTTCACGGAAAAACGAGGTCAGATTGGTTGTTATCGCATTCGTGAACTGTTCCAGCTCCTCGCCCGCATCGTCTTCCAGCAGCGCGCAGTAATCGCGGAAACGAACCAGTCCAAGCACACGCAGGCGCCTTGCCAGGCGCGCGTATACCAGGTCGCGCTTTTGCTCGGAAAGACTGATCCCGGTATGCCTGCTGGCCAGCTGGCGCAGACAATTGAAATCCGCATCCGTATATTCGAAATTGGCCTCGTCGCCAGCCATGGGCATCCGGCCTGTAGAACCGAGCGCGCTCATTTCCGTGTCAGAATAACTCGATATCACCGTGCCTGGCGGAAGCGGCACGGGATGCATCCGTCTCATCCGCCGGCAGGCTGTCGAGCAATGTGCTGTATATGCGTTGTTCCTGCTCCAGTGAATACACTGACCGCATCAGGTCACGCAGATCCTGCCACATGGCAGGGTGTTGCCGTTCCGGTGCCTGCATGACATTCACCACGGCGCGCAGGTTCTTACGGACATGCAGCAAGCGCTGGGACAGCAGGTCGTAGAACTGGAAGGCCGTTATTGCCTGTTGCACCGCTGTCTGCATCTGACTGCACTCGGTCTGGACTCCCTCCTGCAGCGCAGGCTTGCCGACCGGCCCGCTGACCAGTTGTTCCCCGATCCGGCGCGCCGAGTCTGCCATGGCCGTAACGGCAGCGATGATGTGACCGACGTCCTGTTCCGAGTCCTGTAATGACAGGGTAATCTGGGCAATAACCATTTCGAGGGATTGCACGATCTTCTGCTGATCCGCAGCTTGAATCGACGTCCGTGCTTCCGCTACCGGTTGCTTGCGGTTTCCTTCAAATGTCATCGTGATCTGCCCGCGACCTGCCCGGCACTGGAATATCGTCATCAGTCAGCATCGGCGAGCCCCATGTCAATTGCAAGACCGGTCAGGCTGGCTGTTTTCAGCAGTGCATCCGAGGGTGATTGCCAGTTCACCGTGTGCCCTTTGCCACGCACCTGCCGGACGAACGCCAGCAGTACCTGCAGGGCGGCCGTATCCACTGATTCGACGTACGCGGCATCAAGGGTGATATCCGCATCCTGGCCGGCGCAGGAGAGCAGTTGCGTACACAACTCTCCTGCATTCTCGATCACCAGCCGCTCGTCGAGTCTGAACCGGCCGCGTCCTTCATCCACGCCTTCATGCTGGCTGCCGGCCATCCTAGAACTCCTCCCACTCGCCGTCGTCAGTGTCGCTGTTGACGACCTTGCGTGGTGCGACCGACGGGCCGTTGTGCGACCGGTTTTGACCGGAGTTGCTCGTGACCTTCCGCTCCAGCGTATTTAACAGGCGAATAATATCTGCACCCATGGGTTCAACATCATGAAAGCAGATTTCAGCTTCATCGTGTTTACCGGCATGTTTCAGTCGCACAACATCCTTGATGACATCATGCAGGCGGGCATGAACCTTGACGAGCTTTTGCATTTCCGGCAGTTGTCCGTAATCTTTAATGCCATGTGCATCAATCCACTTGCCCAGCTCGCAATCGTGACCGGAAACAGCTTCAGCCTCGGTAAGGGTTGACTTGCCATCCAGGAAGGAACGGAGCATGGCCTTCCAGGCCAGGTGCTTGGACCGGACACTGGCAAAATTCAGTGTACTTACCGGCCGGGTTTCTGCTGCTACATCGTTGTACTGCGACCATGGCCGTTTGCCTGAACGTCGCTCGACTACGGGTCCGTCACCCGCACTTCCGTCGGTTGTAAAGAATCCAACGAGCTCGCTGAGTGTGTGTGCCTGTTCACCCATCGACTCCGAGGCTGCGGTCGCCCGCTCGACAAGCGCCGTATTCTGCTGCGTCCTTTCGGACATCTGGCTGACCGCCCTGTTCACCTGCTCGATCCCGTCCGACTGTTCCTGGCTCGCCGAGGCGATTTCGGTAATGATCTCGTAGACCTTCATTACCGAGTTCATGATTTCCTGCAGGGTTTGGCCGGACTCGTCCACCAGCTTCGCACCCTCTTCGACCTTCAGCACGCTGTCCTCAATCAGGTCCTTGATCTCCCTGGCGGCCGTGGCGCTGCGCCCGGCCAGGTTGCGCACCTCGCTCGCGACCACTGCAAAGCCGCGGCCCTGCTCGCCTGCCCGTGCCGCCTCCACCGCCGCATTCAGCGCCAGCAGATTCGTCTGGAAGGCAATCTGGTCGATGACGCCGATGATGTCGGCGATCTTCTTGCTCGACGTCCTGATTTCGCCCATGGCGGAGACCGCGTTGCCGACCACGGCACCGCCCTTCTCGGCCTGCTCGCGCGCGCCGGCCGCCAGCAGGTTGGCCTGTTTTGTACTATCGGCGTTCTGACGCACTGATGAGGTCATCTCCTCCATGCTGGAGGCCATCTCCTCCAGGCTGGACGCCTGTTCCTCGGTGCGCTGGGACAGGTTGGTGTTGCCCTCTGCGATCTCGCGCGAGCCGTTCAGCACCGCATGCGCGCTGTTGTTGATTTCACCCAGCACATCGGTAAGCCTGGCGAGGGTACTGTTGGCATCGTTCTTGAGCTGACCGAAAGTACCGGAATACTCGGCCTCGATGCGCCTGGTCAGGTCGCCGCGCGCCATTGCATCAAACACCACCACGGTATCGTCGATGATCCGCTCAGAGACATTGAGCAGTTCATTGACCCCGCGGCACAACCGCTCGAAGAAATTCGTCTTGTCCTCCAGACCGATGCGCTGTGTGAGGTCGCCGGCCAGGGCACGGCCCACGATTTTCTGGATCTCCTCCTCGATGGCGACTTCCTGGGTGCGGTATTGCCATTCGACCACGGTACCGATATGACGGCCCTCATCACATGTGATCGGGCTGGCGGTGAACCGCAGGGCACGATCACCGATATCGAGGTCGGCCTGGTAGGTGTCCTTGAGGTTTCCCAGCAGGTTGCGCATCTGCTCCGGATTATCGCGGAAGAATACGTCGATACTGCTACCCACCAGCTTCGTGGCATTGAAATCCGGCAGCTCCTTGCGGATATCCGCCTCGGCCTCCTGCATCATCTCCGTCAGCGCATCATTTATGTAAGTGATATTGCCGTCGATGTCCGTCACCATCACATACGCAGAGGCGTTGTCCAGCGCCTGCTTGATGCGACCGGTCTCCTCTGCACGCTGGCGTGTCTCGTTGACGTCATTTCCCAGGCGGATCTGGGTGGATTTGAGATTCTGCAGCAGCCTGCCAAACTCATCATCGCGGTCCGTCTCGATCCACTGGAAATAGTCTCCCTCGGCAATCTGACGCAGGGCTTCAATGGCGATATGGATCGGCGTCATGAAATGCCGCACCAGCAACAGGCCGCAGCTCACCAGCACCAGGGATGCCACACCGAGCATTGCAAAGGTTGTGGCCATGCTTGTAGTACCGTTCGTCAGCCAGTGAATACCATCCAGCATGACAACCGCCAGCAACGCATACATGATCAGCCATTTCTTGATGGAAACGTTCTTAAAGCGGCGCACGACCCTTGTCACGGGTCCGGGCCTGAGCGACACCTTCCCGGCATTGATATCCCGGTACAGTGCGTCGGCCGCACCAACCTCATCACGGGACGGCACCGTGCGTACCGACAGATAGCCGGTGACCCTGCCACCCGTGCATATCGGAGTGACGTTGGCCTTGACCCAGTAGAAATCACCGTTCTTGCAGCGGTTCTTGACCAGACCGGTCCACGGCTTTTCCGCCTTCACGGTGTCCCACAGGTGCTGGAATGTATCCGGCGGCATGTCGGGATGCCGGATGATGTTGTGATTTTTGCCGAGCAGTTCCTTCTCCGTGAAGCCGCTGATCTCGATAAAGTCACGGTTTACGGAGGTGATGATGCCCTTCAGATTGGTCGTGGAGACGATGAACTGCCCGTCCCTGAAATGCACTTCTTTATCTGTCACCGGCTGGTTGATTTTCATGTCTGTTTACCTGTTAAACTTTCAGAAATCAAGTAGTATTCAGTTCCCGTCGACACACCCGTTCACGTGCAGCACCCTGTTGTTCATCAGATGGTCTATATCCAGCAGGATGAGCATGTCCTCTTGCTGCGTCGCAAGCCCCTTGATGGACTCGGTACCACATGCACCACTAAAATCCGGTGCCGGCTTGATATCCGCCTTGTCGATGTTGTGCACCTCAGATACGGCATCGACCACGATTCCCATGGTGCGTTCACCGTGTTCCTCCTCCGTTACACGGACCACGATCACGACCGTGGTCTTGTCATAAGGCCTGGCCTCCAGCTCAAACAGACGGCGCAGGTCAATCACCGGTACCACCGTGCCACGCAGGTTGATGACGCCCAGTATGTAATCCGGTGTATTCGGCATGGACGTGACACCGTCCCAGCCCTTGATCTCCTGGATCTGCAGGATATCGATGCCGTATTCCTCGTCATCCAGCATGAAAGAGAGGTACTGGTCCAGGCCATCGCCGACCTGCAGGGTATTGTCGCTTGCCTGAGACTGTGTGGAACTCATCGTATCTGCTCCTGTTGCTGAAACGGGATCATGCAGCCGCCACCTGATCCTGCAGGTGACGCCTGCTGTCCCCGAAATGGCGTTGGATGAGACCCGGCACGTCGATAATCAGCGCAACCGTGCCGTCGCCCAGAATCGTCGCTCCGGAAATGCCCTGGATCTCCCGGAAATTGGTTTCCAGGCTCTTGATGACAACCTGCTGCTGGCCCATCAGGTCATCGACGAACAGGCCGACGCGCCGGTCATCGGCCTCGACAACCATCAGTAACCCGCTCAGCAGATCTATCTCGCCTGACTTCATGCCGAACAGTTCGTTCACCCGGATGATCGGAATGTACTCTTCGCGCAGGTGATAAAGCTCGGACTGTCCTGTGATTCGCTTGATCTGTCCGGCCTGCATCTGCAGTGACTCGACAATGGGTACCAGCGGCACGATGTAGGTCTCGGACCCGATACGCGCCAGCTGTCCGTCGAGAATGGCCAGCGTCAGCGGCAGACGTATGGTGACGGTGCTGCCGATGCCCTGACTGGACGCAATGCTGACGTTACCCCCCAGGTCACGCACGTTCCTGCGCACCACATCCAGCCCGACGCCACGCCCGGAGACATCACTGACCTGTTCGGCAGTGGAAAAGCCGGGGGCAAATATCAGGTTATTGATCTGCTCATCGGTGAGTACTTCATGTTCACCGACCAGACCTTTCTCGATGGCCTTTTTCAGGATCCGGTCCCGCTCCAGGCCAGCACCATCATCGATCACATTGATGACGATGTCGCCGCCTTCGTGATACGCACACAGTTCCAGCGTGCCGGACTCCGGCTTGCCGGCCGCCTTGCGCACAGCGGGCATCTCGATGCCGTGATCGAGCGAATTACGCACCAGGTGGACCAGCGGATCGGCGATCTTTTCCAGCACAGTCTTGTCTACCTCGGTCTGTTCACCGGACATCTTCAGCCCGACTTGCTTGCCCAACTTGCCAGAGAGGTCCCGCACCAGGCGGGGAAAACGGCTGAAGGAGAAACTGATGGGTAGCATGCGGATCTGCAATACACTTTCCTGCAGCTCCCGGGTATTGCGTTCCAGCTGGCTGATCCCGTCAATCAGTTTCTCGACCGCCTCGGTGTTGCCATGCACCAGCTCACTGCTGGCCTGGCTCAGCATGGATTGGGTGATGACCAGTTCACCCACCATATTGATGAGTTCGTCCACCTTGTGGATGGCAACGCGGATGGAACCGGATTCCCG
>Ga0055448_10000471_pt1 | contig 10487 bp, 12 predicted proteins | sample China_Galinas_PW_4_FD_57744 | JGI IMG/M metagenome (GOLD analysis project Ga0055448, IMG submission 57744) | Wetland microbial communities from San Francisco Bay, California, USA, that impact long-term carbon sequestration - China_Galinas_PWA_D2 | ecosystem: Environmental > Aquatic > Marine >... | reverse complement strand
TTTTTTTTCTCAAAAATACTAAGATACTGGGAGAGTATACCCTTTTTGAGTTAAGGAAACCACTGAAATCGAACGTTGGTTTTTTTTTACAGCTTTAGAGCGAGCAAGACTTTAATTAATCAATAATATCGCTCGACTCCACCTGAAGTTTATCTAGAAATTCTTTAAACTCCGGCTTCTTCATTTTCTGTTCCCAAACTTCTGGTACCTCTGTTCGAGGGTGTTGTGTAAACACAAAATTCTCTGCATGCTCAAAGGAGACATCATATTTCCACATGACATAGGCAACTACGAGAGCAGGACTTCTATTTATGCCGTGTCTACAGTGAATATAAATTCCACCCTTCTCTTTACGCGCCTGTTCGATAAATCGAAAAGCCGAATGCAAGCCTTCTTGCATTCTATCAAATGTCTCATCTTCTGGATTGCCGGGATCTGGTTCTACCCAAACAAAAGATTCTCGCGTTGAAATATTGTAGTCGTGGCCTAGATCCTCTCCTAGATCTTCGTCCTTTGTTCTATGAATACTAAGAAGCGCTCTACCTTTATTATTAAACGCTTTATCATTAAAAGGATTGATGCCTAATTCCAAATCAGAAAACACCAAATGACTATCTTGGACGGTCTCTTTAGCAAGCTGGTTTCTTATGCTACTGTTATTCAATGTCCTGTCATTAGGAATAAGTGGAGTGCTCTGTATCTGTTCCCGTTGATACTTGGGGGATCTGCGATAGTGTAGAGCTTCGATTAAGTCTTTCTTCATTCCTTTGTGCGTGTAATCATCACCTTTGCGCAATGTATTGGTCATCATGCCTTCTAAATCGCTTTTGTAGTTGGTTTTGGATGGCTCCACAAACCCCGAGGCATCTATAAATTTATCGCGAGCTACGACTCTTTTCCTCCCGCTGGTGACCGCGCTTACCGCCCGTATGCACAAAATGGCTAACCCTGCCAGCATAAGAACCCCTCCCGCAGCTACAGCTACAATCCCCAATCCACTAAAAAAGACTAAGGCTCCACCTCCAATTATCAGAAAGAGGCCAATCGCTACCTTGGCGACCTTAGAACTGGTATTTTCTTTGTCTTTTATATATGCATTTTTATATATTTTTGATAAGTTTTGTTGACTTACAGAAATTTCACTAATTGACATATATTTTCCATTTTATAAAAAAACTCCATGAATTGTACCAAATAAATTGATTTAATTCAAATTATTAATTTAATTAATAAGAAATGCAAAATGTCAGATCTCTAGACCCGAGCAGAGAGAGTGCCTGTAATATGAGTGAACATGCCCTCGCCTGCCGTAAATTCTGCCCGCATTTTATACGCACCATCCGCTTGAAGCTCGTAGAACTCAAATCCCTCAAATTCTTGATCTTTACGCCTAAATTCCCAAGCAATGCGGGTAGGTGTGATCAATCCAGAGCCCATAACGCTCCCCACAATGTTGTTTTCTAGCTTAATCTCAAATTCCTTATCCGACACAAGCCAGAGAGTGAAGTGATTGCGCATTTTTTCTGGAAAACCATCAATGTCAATTTCTTGACTAAAAAAGTATCTATTATCCTCTTCGGGAAGAAAAATCCATTCCGTTTTGAAGTTCAGCACATCGTCAGCCATGCTAAAAGTGATTTTCCCCTCACCTTCAAAGACACCTGGAGTAAAAATAAAATGATGCATGCAAAGAAGTGTAGCAGAGAGAGGAAATGTTGAAAAACTCTAAATGATCTGAATTTTGGATTAGAACATAAAGCGACGGCTATAGATGCTCTGCAAAATGCCAAGAGCTGCCATTGTCACAAACACCGAAGAGCCGCCATAGGAGATAAGAATGAGCGGCACGCCCGTAATCGGTAAAAAACCACACATCATCCCAATATTCACAATAATATGCATGGCAATATACACCGTCACACCTGCCGAGAGCATTCTTCCAAAATGATCTTTTGCAACTGCCGTGACCTGAAAACCAAAATAAAGAAGTGAGTAAAACAGAATCAAAATAAAAAGAAGCCCCAGCAAACCAAACTCTTCACCAAAAGCTGGAAATACAGAGTCTGTATAGCCATAAGGGAGCCATCCTCTCCCAGTAAACTCGCTCGCGCGCCAGCCGCTTCCCGTGATGCCCCCAACGCCAATCGCTGTCATCGAAGCCCACTGATGGTGATTATTAGGATCTAAGCGTTGATATTGGTACTCCTTCATCACCTTTGTAGCATACGGGTGCATCTGCTCATAGGAGACGATGCCAAGAAATATCAGAAGGATAAATACCAAAAATAGAAGTCCCATGACCGTCATAAATTTGACCATGCCAGGATGAAGGTTCCCGAGATAAAACATCACAAGTGTTACAGGGCAAAGAACAAGGGCCGTGCCTAAGTCCGGCTGCTTTAAAATCAGTAAAAAAGGAACCCCCACAATCACACAACCTAAAAAAGCTGTGCTCCAAGCGGCACTTTTGGCTCGATTGCGCTCCAAAAACCAACTAAGAGAGATCACTACAATCAATTTAGCATACTCCGAGGGCTGGATACTCGCTCCTATAAATGGAACGCGATACCAACGGTGCACATTTTGAATGGAGGGAACAAAAAAAAGACCGAGCAGCCCCACAACCATCACGATATATAAAATCCATGCCCATTCGCGCAGCTTGTTATAGTCCATCCCCGCAAAAAGAATGAAGACTCCCCACCCTAAACAAAAACGTTGTAACTGCTTCACAACTTTTGGGGTAAAAAAACCTGTTTGCAGCCCTTGATGGCAAGCGGGATCGGTCGCAGAGATCACAAGCAAACTAATTGCCATCAGAGCGATAATCAAAGGCACAACGCGCCAATCAATTCTAAAAAGAGTACGGTGATTCCACATATTGCATACAAAGGCTAGACTTCTTTAGAATACGCGTAGTGGAAATTCTCAGACAGCATTTTAAAATCTTAGACTCAACAAATGATTGGGGCAAACAGCATTTAGACTCTTTTGACAAAGACATACTCACTCTAATCACCGCAGATACGCAGTCAAAAGCGCGAGGTCAGTACGGCCGCAAGTGGATGGCAGAGGTGCCGGGCAATCTCAATGTGAGCTTCTGCTTTTTTATACAAACAAAAGAGCCGTTGCTTCTCACCCATCTTTTGTTACTCTCTCTCAATGCGGCTTTAAAAAAGCGAGGAATACACGCGCATGTAAAGCTTCCTAATGACCTGCTTGTAAAGCAAAAAAAAATAGCAGGAATCCTCTGCGAGGTGACCCCATTTGAACAAACGCTTGGAGTGGTGCTTGGATGGGGATTAAACGTCAATCTTACAGAGGACCAATTAGCCTGCATCGACCAACCGGCCACCTCTGTTTTTATCGAAACGGGGAAAAAACAGGCGCTTGATACGTTGTTAGAGGAGATCTCTACAGACTTTGTTGAAAAATTAGCACGTTTTAAAAAAGAAGGTTTTGTCTACTTTCAAGAAGCCTTTGAGAACATCATAGCTTGAGTTGTTCAATGGTCTCACTCTAGTTGAAGCGCGTCCATATTGGGCACAACCACGATATCGGGATGTACCTTAGCTTGCACAATCTGTTGAATTGTAGAAAGAGTGGCTCCAATCGCAGAAAAACAGGAGGTGCACGCACCTTGATAGGCGATGATCAACTCCTTGTCATTCACTAACTGTTGCACTTCAATGCCTCCCTCATCCAATTCTACATAGGGGCGCACATCTTCGTTAAGCACCTCTTCGATCACTGCAAGTTTTTGCTCATAGGAGAGTTTGAGCCAACCGGGATAGCTGCCTCCCTCTTTAGAAGCAAGGTCGCGTGGAACTGGCGAAACATACGCCTCTGCAAGCGGAATCTCGGAGCATTTGGAGGTGGCATCCTCAAGCGCATCAATAACAAGGTTAAGGTGCCCCATGACCTCATTTGGAAAAGCGGGCTCATCGGATTGATCTCGCAATTGTTTGTCGAGAAGATCTGCACCAATGCGCTTGATTTGATCGTAGTTTTTACCGATGCAAAGCTCGCATGCGATATCAGCCGCTGCGATGAGTGCTGATTCTCCAAAAACCTGAAACTTCGCATCCACAATCACCCCGTCTTGTGGATCCACAAGCCAATACACTTGCACGGCATGGCCATCGACAATGAATCCTTCTCGGCCGGTAATGCAACGCATCTCTCTTTGAATAGCGTCCTCTTCTGTAAAAAATCCAACGTTGCGCGGGTTGAGTATTTTTTGGGCCATCTTTTTGCTATAACGACTCCAAAGAGGGAGGGCGACTAACTCTTCTAAACTCATGTGAGCTGCTCCATTAAGTGTTGAGAATATTTGGCGAGGCTTTGTGCAGCTTCAATCACAAGCGCCGCCTGACTCTCAACTTCCCCTTCGGTTGTTTTATGAGAAAAGCTAAAGCTCAGGCCGCTATGACAAGCAGGCTCTTCTATGCCACACGCTTTTAAAATATGCATAAGATACTGAAACGTGTTGCCTCCAAATGTCGCTTTACACCCCTTCTGAGAGAGTTTATAGAGCAGCATCTCACTTACAATTCCCGGAAATAACAAGCTTGTAATGTGCGGCACTCTTTCTTGATCTTGAAATAAAACACGTGCGGTTGGAAGCGCTTGGAGAATCAGCTCTTCAAAGAGCGCTTTTAAGCGCGCGACCTCCATGCAGTAGTGATCTGCATATCTCAGCGCATCTTGCGCATATCTAGCTAGCCCTAATAAGGCTTCTACATTGAGAGAGCCTGCACGCAGCTGCCCTTGCTCATTGCCACCCATAATCAGAGGCGCTAACTCAACTCCTTGACGGAGATAAAGACCTCCCACGCCTGGATTCGGGCCATCAAAGGTGAGCACATCCGCTCCAATCTCTTCAAAATTAAGTGCTCCTTTGCCTAACATGTGTGTGATGTCAGCATGAAAAAAAATATCCCGCTCCTTACAAAGCGTTGCAATCTCTTGAACTGGCTGAATCACCCCTGTGAGCCCATTGGCAAGGCTAAGCGAGAGCATCGCCGTGCGTGGGGAGAGCATTTCTTCAACAGCTTGTTTAGAAACGCGTCCACTTGCATCGACGGGAATTGTCTGAAAGACGCATCCTAGCTCTTGTAGGCGACTCATGCCAAGAAGGGTGGGCGCTTCATCTGTTTGGAGACATAAAAAATGATTTTTGCCCGTTTTACGGGTGATTTCAAGGTAGGCTGAAAAAATCGCTTGGTTCACTCCCTCAGCTCCCGAGGAAGTGAGCACAAAGTGATCCTCATTGGAGGCCCCTACAAGCGCATAGAGATGAGTATAGGCTTCTATAATCGCCCTTTGTTGGAGAGGAGAGAAGTTTTTCATGTCACTTTTTTAAAGGTATTGTTCTTAAATTGATAGAGAATAGGCTTGCCGGTGGGAATCTCTAGCTGCAGCACCTCTTGCTCACTCAAGGCATCCAGCTCCATCACAATGGAGCGCAGCGAATTGCCATGAGCCGAGATAAGAATATTTTTTCCCTGCTGCACCTGAGGAAGAATCTCCGCATCAAAGTAGGGCAGGGTGCGCTCGGCTGTCATTTTTAAACTCTCTCCATTTGGTGGAGCTATCGCATAACTTCTGCGCCAGATGTGCACTTGTTCATCACCGTACTCTTCGCGCATTTGTTGTTTGTTTTTACCTTGTAGCTCTCCATACATTCTCTCATTGAGCTGCCACGCTTGTCTCACCGGCACAAGTTCTGCCTCTGAATGTGCATCATAGCATTTGGACCACTCGGAGAGTTTTCCTTCTCCTTCGTGCAGAATCACAGGCACCTTACCCGAGCTGTGCACACTCATGGCAAGCATCGCTGTCATCGTCCCCCGAATGAGGGTAGATGTATAAATGCTATCTATAGGAATCTCTTTAATTTCTTCGCCTGCTTTGAATGCTTCGTCAATTCCCTCGGGACTCAGGGGGATATCGATCCACCCGGTGAATAAATTTTTTTTATTCCATTCTGACTGTCCATGTCGCAATAAAATCAAATATGCCATTTTTTTTCTCCCAATTTGCTTATTATATCGACAAAATCAATTAATTTCATTTAAAATTGGCGCACATATTATGAAAAAACGTCTAAGTAAAGTTCTTGCAGCTGCTGGAGTTGCCTCTAGAAGGGCATCCGAAGAGCTTATTTTCCATGGGAAAGTAAGCGTGAATGACCAAATTATCTGTACCCCTCAAACGCTTGTCGATCCCCAAAAAGACAAAATCTCTGTCTATGGTTCTCGCATTGCCCGGGAAGAAAAAAAAGTTTACTACCTTCTTAACAAACCTCTCGGGTATGTGTGCACAAGTATAGAAAAAAAGGGTGGAGCTAGACGGGTGCTCGATATTTTTAGTCACCTCTCTTGCAGACTCTTTACTGCAGGGCGGCTTGATCAAGAGACGACGGGCTTAATTCTTGTGACAAATGATGGGGAATTTGCCAATCGAGCGATTCACCCCTCCTTTAATCATTCAAAAGAATATCTAGCAAAAACAAGGCAAGAAATTACTTTTGAGCACCTCCAAACCCTATCTAAGGGAATGCGTATCCAAAACACATTTGTCAAACCTATTTCTGTTAAAAAAGTGCGTCGCGGCACGCTTAAAATCATCATTTCAGAGGGCAAAAAGCACGAGGTGAGAGAGCTGCTTGCAGCAGCTGGGTTAGAGATCCGCGAGCTTTGCCGGTTAAGGATCGGTCCAGTTACACTTGGCAAACTAGAAGTGGGGCAATTTCGTGAATTGACTCCGCAAGAAATTTCCTCCTTCCAATAAAAGATTAAATTTTTAAAATAAAAATTTAATCAGTAAATCTAATGGAGGATTTAAAAATGAAAAAACGTGATTTATCAACCTTGGCGCTTTTCGGAATTAGTGCAGGACTCATAATGAGCGGATGTAACCAAAAAGAAACCGATAAAAAGGGAGACGACTCTAGCGGCAAAGCGTATGCCGCGGAACAACTCAGTCCTGATATGAAATCGTTTCATGACTCCCTCTCGCCTACAGCTCAAAAAAAATTCATGGAACTCGATGCGCAACACAAGATGATGGCGATTGAAATGGCAAATCAAAGCTGCAATGGACACAATAAGTGCGCAAGCATGGGCGGATGCGCTTCTGCAAATAATTCTTGTGCCGGTCAAAATGGATGTAAGGGACAGGGAGGCGCACCTGTAAAAGACCCAAATAAAGCTGTAGATGTGCAGCACAATCTGCAAAAAGAGCAGCGCAAAGACGCTAATGGTAAAATGCAGTAAGCAAAACTTGGCTTAAAGTATAAAAGGTGTATATTTGAGATATACACCTTTTTTTTATGAATAAAAATATTCCCAAACTCGGCATCGGCATCGGACTGCGCCCCGTCCATTATGAAGAGATTTTCTCACTCAAGCCCAAGATTGATTGGTTTGAGATTATCAGCGAAAATTACATGGTCGAAGGGGGCAAAGCTCTTGAGAATTTAGATAGAATCTTAGAGCTCTATCCCGTCGTTCAACACGGAGTTAATCTCGCTATTGGCAGCCCTGATGCTCTAGATTGGGACTATCTTAAAAAGCTCAAAGCGCTCACAAGACGCACTCAAACCCCTTGGCTCTCGGACCATCTTTGCTGGGGGAGATTGCCGGGAGCGCATTTTCACGATCTTCTTCCTCTCCCCTACACACAAGAGGTGATCGATTATGTGGCAGAAAGAGCGCGCATTGTTCAAGATTATTTAGAAATTCCCTTTGCATTAGAAAATCTCTCTTCTTATGTCGCCTACCACGCGGATCAAATGCCCGAATGGGAGTTCTATACGGCTGTTGTTGAAAAAGCGAATATTCATATGATGCTCGATGTCAATAATATTTATGTTTCAAGCCGCAATCACGGATTTGATCCTCTCGAATATATAAAACATATCCCCATGGAACGGGTTCTACAAATCCATCTCGCCGGCCATACAGATCATGTTGACTATGTGCTCGATACGCACGATCACCCCGTTAGAGATGAGGTGTGGGAGCTCTATGCTGCTGTTTGGCCCTTGACAGGAGGGGTGTCTACTCTTCTTGAATGGGATGAAAACTTTGTGAGCTTCGAGCAAACCTGGCAAGAGGCGCTCAAAGCTAAAGCGTTTCAAAAGGAACTTGTGAGCGCATGAAACAGCTAGAGGAGATTCAGAGGTGGTTTGGTAAAACAATTTCTCAACCCCTGACAGAAAAACAGACACTGCCTAAAGGGTGTGGGGCAGACAAATACATCGCCCCGAGCCCCACCTTAAATGCCCATCAAAGAATCGAGCTCTACTATCAACAGTATTGGTGGCGCCTGCTTGGCAGTTTACAAACAAATTTTCCAACAGTGACGCGCCTTTTTGGCTACTCGCTATTCCAACAACAACTTGCGATCCCCTATTTAACACAACATCCTCCCACACACTGGGCTCTTTGTCGGCTAGGTGAGACATTCCCCGACTGGATAGCAAAAAACTACCAAAAAGAAGATCGGTATTTAGTTCTCAATGCAGCGCGTATTGATTGGGCGGCTCAAAAAGCGTTTTGGGTAAAAGACTTGCCTAAAGTCGATTTTGGAAAACTTTCTAAAAATAAAATACTTAATACACCACTCGTCTTACAGCCTCACCTCAAGCTGTTTTCTCTTCAGGGGGATCTATTCTCCTTTAGAGAAACTTTTTTGGAGAATGAACCCGACTATTACACCTCTCATCCTTTCCCTAAAATGAACTTTGGAGAGTGCCACTTTGTCCTCTATCGTACGCTCAAAAATAGAGTGAGTTGGGAAAAAATTTCTTTAGATGAGCTAAATTTTCTCAAACAATTTCAAAAGCCTAGAACAATAGATCAAGTTTGCTCTATAATAGAGCAAACAGAGAAAATCGTAACCGACATCCCTATTTGGTTCCAAAAATGGACGGTATTTGAATGGTTTGGCTTATCCTTGTCCTCATTATAATTGCAATCTTTCTTATTGGATGGGTTGTCTCTATATACAACCGTTTGATCAGAATGCGCAATCGGGTCAAAAATGGGTGGGCACAGATCGATGTGCAACTGCAAAGACGCTACGATCTCATACCCAACTTAGTTGAGACAGTCAAAGGGTACATGCAATACGAAAAGGGCACTTTGCAAAAGGTGGTCGAAGCGCGCACACAAGCTGTCGCTGCCAGAGAAGCACTTGAAAAAAGTGGGGGTCCCACAAGTCATCCCGGCGCACTCAAAGAGCTCATTGGTGCAGAAACAAGCTTGCGAGGAGCGCTCGGCGGCATCTTTGCTTTGGCAGAAAATTATCCTGAATTGCGCGCGACAGAAAATATGCAAAGACTGCAGGAGGAGCTTGCCTCTACAGAAAACAAAGTGGCTTTTTCGCGCCAGAGTTACAACGACCAGGTGATGCTCTATAACACGACCCAACAAGAATTTCCCACCTCCCTCTTTGCTTCTATGTTTGGTCATCAGTCCTCTGATCTCTTTGAAATTCAAAACCAAGAGGCTAAACAAGCCGTGAATGTGAAATTCACATGAATTTCTGGGAAGCGCAGCGAAAAGCCAAGGGGCGTACCTCGCTTTACATCACTATTTTTATTCTCCTTACTCTCGGGATAGCCCTTTTAATCGAATGGGCCTTGCGCTATCTCTCGAAGGAAGGATACACCCAACCGATGCCTTTTTTAGGCCTGGTATTTTTGGGGATCACCTTCTTGGTTGCGGGTTTTTACTATCTCACCTACAGATCACAGGGGGGCAGTTATGTTGCAAAAGCGCTAGGTGCCAAGCCTCTAACCCGCGCAAATACCAACTTAGAAGAGTTACAACTGCTCAATACGGTCGAAGAAATGGCTGTTGCAAGTGGATTGAAAATGCCCCAAGTTTTTATTCTTGAGTCAAAGGAGATCAATGCATTTGCAGCAGGTGTAGATCCTGAAAATGCTGCGATCACCGTCACACGCGGCGCACTTAAGCTACTTAATCGGGATGAGTTGCAAGGGGTTATCGCACATGAATTTGGACATATTTACAACGCGGATATGAAAATCAACATGCGCTTAGCTGCCATGGTCATGGGATTTATGATTCTTTTTTACTTAGGCATTCGTCTTTTAGAAGGGGCTTTTCTTTTTGGAGGGCGTAACAAACGGGGCAATAACCCAACAGTATTGATTGCGCTTGTCTTTCTTATTGGAGGAGCTCTCACCTGGTTTGCAGGAGTGATTCTTAGATCAACAGTGTCTCGTCAGCGAGAATACCTAGCCGATGCATGCGCAGTGCAATTCACGCGCAATCCCGATGGCATTGCCAATGCGCTGCGCAAAATAGGAAGGCAGCAAGGGATTTCTGATATGCCCAAAAGCGGCATGGCCTATTCCCATCTCTATCTCAACGATCGCTCAGCTTTTTCTCGCCTCTTTGCAACTCATCCTCCCTTAAAAAAGCGGATCGAGGCGATCGAAGGGAAGATGT
>Ga0055448_10000468_pt1 | contig 10501 bp, 9 predicted proteins | sample China_Galinas_PW_4_FD_57744 | JGI IMG/M metagenome (GOLD analysis project Ga0055448, IMG submission 57744) | Wetland microbial communities from San Francisco Bay, California, USA, that impact long-term carbon sequestration - China_Galinas_PWA_D2 | ecosystem: Environmental > Aquatic > Marine >... | reverse complement strand
CGTATTCTGGTTAATGCTTTCTAATTTTATTCCGTTCAATATATCCTTAATGTGATTGGTGTTTTTCATTTCATTAAAAATCTCCTCAAAATCATCGGCTTCCATAAACTGTTTAAATTTTGAAAGATTAGTTATGTACTCCTCCAAGGTCTCAAGGACATTGGCCTTGTTTTGTTTAAAAATAGGCGTCCACATCTCGGGGGAACTCTTGGCCAATCTCACCGTACTTTCAAACCCACTACCCGCCATATCAAAAATATCGCGTTCGTTTTTCTCTTTTTCAATAACAGTTTTTCCCAACATAAATGAACTGATATGGGATAAATGCGATACATAGGCTATGTGTTTGTCATGGGCCTTCGGGTTCATATAGCGAATTCTCATACCTAGATCTGTAAATAGCTTTAAAGCTTTCTCCTGAAGTTTAAAGGCTGTTTTCTCGACCTCGCAAATAATAACGGTCTTGCCCTCATACAAACCACTTATTGCAGCATCTGGACCTGAATACTCCGTTCCGGCGATGGGGTGTGTTGCCAAAAAATTTCTGCGTTTAGGATGACCTTCTACCGCTTTACAAATCGCTTCTTTTGTGGAACCTGCATCTATAACCAAACATGAGTCCGGTATCTTGTCTAAAATGGTTGGCAACAAGTCTACGGAAGCATCCACGGGAATGGCCAAAATAACCATATCGGCCTTGGCAATGTCGTCCAAACTCGCTTTTTTATCAATTAAATTAAGTGACTTTGCCTTATCAAGGGTTGACTCTCTTCTACTGATGCCATGAATCACCGTTTTAGAATTGTTCTTTTTAATATCGATAGCAAAACTGCCACCGATTAACCCAACGCCTATGACATAAATATTTTTCATTTTACTCTTGCAATTGCTTCTTCAATTTCTTCGGTGGTTGCACACAACGAAAACCGTACGTATCCTTCGCCATTGCGACCAAACACAGTTCCCGGTGCAATAAATATTGAATTATTTTTTAGCACAACGTCTATAAACTCTTCAGCCTTGACCATAGGTGGAAGTTTTGCCCAAACAAACAATCCAGAAGTAAACCTATCATAAGTACAGTTTAAGGCCTCGGCCAACTGCCATACTAATGTTCGGCGTTGTTCGTAAACGCTGTTCAAGCTTACAAACCACATTTTTGAACAATTTAAAGCTTCAATGGCTCCCTTCTGGATACCATAAAACATCCCAGAATCCATATTGCTTTTCACTTTAAGTATGTCGTCAATATATTCCGATTTTCCCAACACCATCCCAACGCGCCAACCTGCCATATTAAAGGTTTTGCTCAAGGAATTCAACTCCAAACATACTTTTTTGGCGTCTTTATATTTTAAAATGCTTCTCGGAAATTCATTCAGAACAAAACTGTAAGGATTGTCATTGACCACCAAAATGTCGTTGCGCATTGCAAAGGCAATAATATCTTCGAAAAGTTTGTTGGTTGCCGTTGCTCCTGTTGGCATGTGCGGATAATTGACCCACATGATCTTTACTTTGCTCAAGTCAGTGCCTTCCAATGCCACCAAATCTGGATGCCAATTGTTGTCTTCCTTCAAATTGTAATACACCGGTTTTGCACCCAGCAATTTAGTTACTGCACTATAAGTTGCATATCCCGGATCCGGAATTAAGACCTCATCGCCTTCATTTAGAAATGCCATGGAAATATGCATAATTCCTTCCTTGCTTCCAATGAGGGGCAAAATTTCGGTTTTTGGACTTAGGGGCACCTCAAAATGTTCTTTGTAGAATTTTGCCATGGCTTCCCTTAATTCAGGCAAGCCTTGATAGCTTTGATATTGATTGGCCTTCGCATCAAACAAACTATCTGTAAGTGCAGTAATCACTCTTTGTGGCGGTTCAAGATCGGGACTGCCAATGCCCAAATTTATAATGGGCTTGCCGGCCGCCTTAAGCAAGGCAACTTCACGCAACTTTCTTGAAAAGTAATATTCTTCAACTGTCTGTAATCTGTTGGCGCCAGTAATCATATCCTCGAATTTTTGTACTCCCCCAATATTTTAAAATCCTCAGCCATAATTTGCATAATGGACTTAGTTTTTTTAAAGTGTTCATACTCATCAAAGGTAACATCTACAAAGAAAGCGTATTTCCAAGGTGTTTCAATTTTTGGCAACGATTGGATTTTTGTCAAATTCAACTTACAATCGCTCATCACATTTAAAATTGTGGCCAAACTGCCACGTTTGTGTTCCAAACCAAATTTTAAGGACGCCTTATCGATGTCACTTTCGGCCAATTCAGAATTTGAGGTCCTTACAATGACAAAACGCGTTTCGTTATGCTTTATCGTCTGAATGCTTTCTGCAATAATTTCCAGTTCAAACAATTCGGCCGCAAGTGTACTCCCAATTGCCGCAATACCTTTGAGCTGTTTCAGATGAATGCGTTGTGCAACTTCTGCCGTATCCCTATCCTCAATGAGTTTGATATGAGCATGCTTTTTAAAAAACTCCTTGCACTGCAATAGCGCCATGGGATGGGAATAAACTTCCTTAATCTCATGGATCCCTTGATTTGGCAACGCCATTAAATGATGTTGAATATCCAAATAATGCTCTCCAATAATGTGCAAATGATGGTTGTCTATCAAGCTGTAATTGGGCAATATGGAGCCTGCAATGGAATTTTCAATGGCCATAACGGCGGCATCGCTAGTGTGGTTCAATAAACTGTCAACCACTTTGTCGAATGACAAATATTCCTTCAAAGCAACACCATTACCAAAATATTGCTGGGAAACAATATGGTGAAATGACCCTTTAATTCCTTGTATGGCTACTGACTTTATCATAAAAAAAAATCCCGATTTTCATCGAGACTTACATTACATCTATTTTATATAAATTATGCACACAAAGTCTCGATCCTTCCGCTAAAAAAGAAATAAAACCAGTTTTGATATGCAAAATTCATTGTTTTCATAATGAAGTTGCTAAAGTAATTAATATTTTCACAAATCAAAATGGTTGCTAAAGTTTTTTGCATTATTTGTTAAACTTTTAAAGATTAAACAGTAAGGGCAAATCTAAATTATATAATTGCTATTTTTGAGCAAATAAATTTACATGTCTATTGAAGTAGCACACGTGTCCAAAGTCTACGGCCACCAAAAAGCCCTGAACGATGTATCCTTTAAAATAGATAAAGGTGAAATTGTCGGTTTTTTGGGCCCAAATGGCGCCGGAAAGTCAACGATGATGAAAATCTTGACCACCTACATCAACGCCACTGAAGGCGAAGCCAAAGTAGGTGACTTCAATGTATTATCACAAGCCAAAAACGTCCAACAAATCGTAGGCTATTTGCCTGAACACAACCCGCTTTACCTAGAGATGTACGTCAGGGAGTATTTGAGTTTTAATGCCGGAATCTACAACATCCCAAAATCTAGAATTGTCGAAGTCATTGAACTCACAGGACTCTCGCCGGAATCCCATAAAAAAATAGGACAGCTCTCCAAAGGATATCGTCAACGTGTGGGTTTGGCCAATGCCCTATTGCACAATCCCGAAGTGTTGATTTTGGACGAACCAACCACTGGTTTGGATCCCAACCAATTGGTAGAAATACGGCATTTGATCAAAAGTTTGGGGGAAGAAAAAACAGTGTTTCTCTCAACACATATCATGCAAGAGGTAGAGGCCATCTGCGACCGCGTAATCATTATTGACAAAGGACAGATTGTGGCCGATAAAAAATTGAATGAGTTGCGGGATACCAAACAGCAAACCGTAATTGTAGAGTTTGACTATCGGGTGGAAGATGCCTTTTTAAAAGCCCTGCCAAAAGTGAAGTCTGTGGTGAATACTAATGACTTTGTTTACGAAATCACCTTTTCCTCTACCGAAGATATGCGCTCCACAGTATTTGACTTTGCCCACGATAATAAACTAAAGATTCTACAATTGAACCAAAAAAATGCGAGTTTGGAAAGTTTGTTTAGGGAGTTAACCTCAAATTAACCATAATCAATTATCTTCTTGAATTCTCACCTTCATAGAATATTAGCATCCATTAAGAATTTAAAATGGAAAGTATGATAAATATCATCCCAACAGAACTATGCAGGTACTAATTTTGCAGTATCATTTAATGTACAACAAAATAAACCAAGTTATTTCTTTTAAAAGTGTGCAAAGGTTATCTTTGCACCGCCAAAAAAACTAAAGATGAATAAAGGAATTTACGTCGCTACCATTGCGCCTAACAGCGGTAAATCTATTGTGGTTTTGGGCTTGATGCGTATGCTTTTGGGGAAAACAGCCAAAGTGGGCTATTTTAGGCCCATTATCGAAGATGTTGAAGCTGGCGAAATGGACAATCACATTAGTACGGTGCTTTCACATTTTGAGCTGGATATCAACTATAAAAAAACGTTTGCCTATACCAGAAACCAAGTTCTCGATTTATACAACCAGGGAAAATCCGGTGAGGTCATCGACGAAATTATCAAAAAGTATAAATTCCTTGAGGAACGTTTTGACTTCGTTCTGGTGGAGGGAACCGATTTTATCCACGAAAGTGACATCCTAGAGCTGGACATTAATATCTTGATATCAAAAAATTTAGGCCTTCCGGTAATTCTTGTTTCCCAAGGCGATAATAAGGAGTTTAAGGAAATTGTCGATAGCGTTCAGTTGGCTTATGATACTTTTAAACATGAAGTCGATGTGCTTTCGGTAATGGTCAACAAAGTCAACCCCAATGACCTTGTAACTTTAAAGGATTTGCTGAAGAAACGTCTTATTGATGAGGACAATATCACTGTAATTCCCAATATTCCAAATCTCGCAAGTCCAACAATAAAGGAAATCATTAAAGCACTGGACGGAAAGGTGATTTTCGGAAAGGATTTGTTAAACAACCTGACGGAAAACTTTAGCGTAGGTGCCATGCAGTTACGCAATTATCTTACACATTTAAAGGAAAACGCTTTGGTGATTACTCCAGGCGACAGGGCAGACATTATTCTTGGTGCATTGCAGGCCAATATCTCGAAAAACTATCCCAAAATCTCAGGAATTGTGCTAACGGGAAACCTACTCCCAGAAGACTCCATTCTAAAGCTAATAGAAGGGCTTTCAAGTGTCGTTCCAATATTCAGTGTCAACGGAGGCACTTATTTTGTGACCAATAGTATCGGCAACATTAAGGCCAAAATATACGCTGAGAATACTGAGAAAATCACAACGTCTATTGCAACGTTCGAAAAACACGTCAACACCAATAAATTGGCCAACAGCCTGATTACCTTTAAATCTGAGATATTCACTCCTAGAATGTTTCAGTATAATTTACTGAAGCGTGCCTTAAAGAACAAAAAACACATTGTGCTGCCCGAAGGTTATGACGAACGGGTTTTACGCGCAACGGCACGGCTAATCAATGCTCATGTTGTTGACCTGACGTTGATTGGAGACGTGGAAAAGATTAAGGAACGAATCAGGAAATTTGATATTTCATTGGACATCAAGAATATAAACATAGTTTGTCCTACAGAATCTCCTCACTTTGAAGATTACGTCAACACATTTTATGAACTCAGAAAACATAAAAATGTGAACTTGGAAATGGCAAGAGATGCTATGGCAGATGTGTCGTATTTCGGGACCATGATGATCTATAAAGGCCATGCTGACGGTATGGTTTCCGGGGCGGCGCATACCACTCAGCACACCTTGAGACCGGCTCTGCAATTCATAAAAACGAAGCCCGGAGTAAATCTCGTTTCCTCGATTTTCTTTATGTGTCTTGAAGATCGAATTTCCATTTTTGGAGATTGCGCCATTAATCCAAATCCCAATGCAGAAGAATTGGCGGAAATTGCAATTTCTTCGGCCCAAACAGCCAAAAATTTCGGTATTGAACCTAAAATTGCGATGCTTTCCTATTCGTCAGGGGCTTCAGGAAAAGGTGCAGATGTCGATAAAGTCCGACAGGCTACTGAAATTGTAAAAGCTAAAGCTCCCGATTTAAAAATTGAAGGTCCAATACAGTACGATGCTGCCGTAGATATGCGCATAGGAAAGAGCAAACTGCCCGATTCGGAAGTGGCAGGTCATGCCAGTGTTTTAATTTTTCCAGATTTAAATACGGGAAACAATACTTATAAAGCGGTGCAGAGAGAAACCGGAGCATTGGCCATTGGCCCTGTATTGCAAGGACTTAACAAACCCGTCAACGACCTAAGCCGAGGATGCACCGTTGATGATATTTACAGTACCGTAATAATAACAGCAATTCAAGCCCAAGAACTTTAAAGCATGCAAATATTAGTACTAAATTCAGGGAGTTCTTCTTTAAAATTTCAGTTATTTTCAATGCCAAATGAAACCATTTTGTGTTCAGGCATTATTGAACGAATTGGTTTTGAGGATGCCAAATTCAAATTCAATACTCAAAACGAAACCATTGAATTAGAAACTCCAATTTTGAATCACAATGTAGGTTTGAAACTTTTGGCGAAACAACTTTTGGACAAAGAAACCGGGATATTGACCTCTCCTGACGACATTTCAGTGGTTGGCCATCGCGTGGTCCATGGGGGAAAGCATTTTAGTAAAACTACCGAAATTACAGAGGCTGTAAAAGAAAAAATCAAGGCCTTGGCACGTTTGGCACCGCTTCACAATCCGGCAAATTTGGAGGGAATAGAAGTGGCTGAAAAGGTATTTCCCAATGCAAAACAAGTAGCAGTTTTTGATACGGCATTTCATCAAACCATTCCGGAATACGCCTATAAATATGCTATTCCCAACGAGTTTTTGGACAAGTACAACATTCGTCTTTATGGGTTTCATGGCACAAGCCACAAGTATGTTTCGGAAAAAGCTATCGAATTTTTGGGCAAAAAGGAATCCAAGATAATTACTATCCATTTGGGCAACGGTTGTAGCATGACGGCCATAAAAAACGGAAAAAGTATTGATCATTCCTTGGGGTTTTCTCCAATAGGCGGATTGATAATGGGCACACGTTGTGGCGATATAGACCCCTCTATCATTTTTTACCTCAACGAAAGATTGGAATATAGCTTGAACGACATTAATACCATACTGCAAAAGAAAAGTGGCATGTTGGGGTTGACTGGTTTTAGCGATTTGAGAGAAATTCAGGACCAGGCATCAAAAGGGGATAAGGACTGCCAATTGGCTCTTCAAATGAATGCTTATCGTATCAAAAAATATATTGGGTCCTATGCTACGATTTTAAACGGCTTGGACGCGATTGTGTTTACAGCCGGTATTGGTGAGAATTCCGATGTTATAAGAGCATTGGTCTGTGAAGAGCTAGATTTCTTAGGTATAGAACTCGACAAGGAGAAAAATAAAATGAGGACCAAGGGTATAAGAGCTATTCACCAAGAAAATTCAAAGGTTAAAATTTTGGTAATCCCAACCAACGAAGAATTGGAAATTGCCAAACAAGCCATGGCTTTATTTGAAGATTAGTTTTCCTGTGTAAAATTCTTCTACTTCAACTATCGGAGGATGATTTAGCGAAATAACATCTCCTGTGCCTCTAATTTCACCTTTTATGGATTGTTGGGGATTGACGATCATATCATTGCTACTCCTTTGGAAAATATTGATATTTTGTGCGATAAGATTAGCACCTTCAAAACGGGAGTCTCCAGAATAAAATCCGATAAAAAGGTCATTGACCATACCACTTAAGAAAACGCTGGATAAATTATTGACCACAACATTTATTTTGTTGCAATTGACCTCAAGGTCGAAATCCCCGTCCGTATGGGTAGCACTTTTATCATTAAAGTTTTCTGAAATCAATCTTAAGTTGTCATAGCTTAAAACACCATTACTGCGTACCGTCAATCCAGAACTGTTTCGTATTTCCGTGAGATTTGGAGCCGTCACGTAAACCTTGGTTATCCCATAATCCCGGGTGAGGTTACAGGCGTTATTGTTCATGAGTATCAGCCTTCCATCCTCTACTTTTACATCAATGTCATTTAATAAATATTTACCCGTTTCAACAACTACTTTTTGGATGGGTCCGTCAACGACGATTAATTCGGTGCGTTCAAAAACGGTGATTTTATCAAAGGCATCCACGTTAAATTCCTGTTGGACGATAGTCCCGGAATTTTGAAAACAATCGGGGACATTCTCACCATTACAGGAGAGTAAAATAACAGTGATTATAATATAAAATAGACGTTTCATAATCTAACTCCAATTCCAAATTCAACAGCTTCAGCTTTTGCAGCATGGGATTTTAAGGTGACAGCACCAAAAAATTTATCTCCAAAATAACGTTTCAGTCCAATTCTATTGTAAAACCGTCCTTCAAAATCATACGGATAATACACATAATAGCCCAATTGTGCCACCACCGAGAGTTTATTGATAAACAGTTCATGGCCCACAAAAATGCCTATGCGTTTCCAGTCTTCATTTCCGCTGACGTCATATTCCGGAAACGCTACGGAATAGTAATAAATCAATTCTTTCAAAAACCTTGAAAAAAATACGTCCGTTCCAATTTGAACGGCACTTTTTCTGTTTAATCGTTTATCGGCGTATCCCGAAACAATGTAGAAAGGATATTGGCCACTGTCTATAATATCGCTTTCGTTCACCCCTGTTCTAAACACCACGTTATATTTTACCCTTTCGGTAAATTTTTTGTCTTCGGTCAACGGAATATAATCTGGTGGTTCTACCTTGTCCAATACATAATTTGTCCCAATATTAAACGCAAACGTATTGGTTGAAGTGTTTGGAGCCTTTACATTGGCATTGGAATAGTGAACCAACGAGATTCCCGCCTGAAGGCCCAATCTTTTCACTATGTTTTCCTTTTTATAATTGAGCATGACATAAGTAGTACTCATCAAATGCGTGCCATAGGCATTATTGGCAAAATTGGTTTCTTTATCGTAAGGTTTAGTGGTATAGGCCAGCCCCTGCCCCAGCCGGAACATAAGATTGCGTTTTAAAAAATAAAAATTGAGATGGGCATACAAACTGTAATTTTCTCCCAGATGGTAGTTTTTCATATTCTGATAAACGAACGAAACGCCCCAATCGGGATAATGGTATCTGCTTTGCCAACTTTTTAAACCATAGGTTTTTCTGTTATAGGCAAAGATAAAGCCAGTGGGATGATTCGCGATCAAATGGGAGATGGCCGGGTTGTGCTCCAAAATGGTACCATAAAAAAAGTTGGCATCCAAGGTGGAAATGTTTTTGTTGTCTTGTGAAAGCATCACTCCAAAGCCCAAACAAAAACAAATCGTTAAACAGTGCCTCATGGTTTTAATTATGGAGCAAAAATAACAGAATAATTAGAATACCTCGGAGGCTATGGCCTTTATATTATCACTTTTTCCCATAGAGTAGTAATGCAATACGGGAACGCCTGCCTTTAACAATTCCTTCGACTGCTCGGCACACCATTCCACACCAAGTTGCCGTACTTCTTTATTGTTATTGCATTTTTCAACTTCTCGTATTAGTTCCTCGGGCAAATCTATTTTGAATACTTGGGGTAGTAATTGCAAATGCCTTTTAACCGCAATAGGCTTAATGCCCGGAATGATCGGCACATCAATGCCCATTTCACGAGCTTTCTTTTCAAATTCGAAGAACACTTTATTATCAAAAAACATTTGTGTGACCACGTAATCGGCTCCAAGGTCAACTTTTTGTTTTAGTTTTTTTAAATCGAACTCCAAAGAAGGTGCTTCAATATGTTTTTCTGGATAACCGGCAACACCAATGCAAAAATCGGATGTACTTGTAGTTTCTACAACTTCGTGTAAGTAGTTACCCTTGTTCATGTCTTTAATTTGTATTACCAAATCCGAAGCGTATTCATTGCCTCCTTTTGTCGGTTCAAAGTATTTTTGGTGGCTCATGGCATCCCCGCGCAATGCCATGACATTATTTATGCCTAAATAATGACAGTCGACCAGTAAATATTCGGTTTCCTCTTTTGTAAAGCCACCACAAAGCACATGTGGCACCGTATCCACATTATATTTGTGCTTAATGGCCGCACAAATCCCAACCGTTCCTGGACGCATTCTCGTAATCTTTCTGTCCAATAACCCACCTTTTTCGATATAGACATATTCTTCTCTTGAAGTGGTAACATCTATAAACGGCGGATTAAATTCCATCAAAGGATCTATGTTGTCATACAACTCTTGGATATTGGTCCCTTTTTGAGGGGGAATAATCTCAAAGGAAAACAGGGTTTTCCCATTGGCTTTTTTTATGTGATCTGTTACTTTCATTTATTTAATCTGCTAAATTAGGGCTTAACCATTTTTCGGCAACTTCGTTTGAAATACCCCTGCGTTTTGCATAATCCTTTAGTTGGTCCTCGGTGATTTTTCCAACACCAAAATACTTCGCTTCTTTATTGGCAAAATAATACCCGCTCACGCTAGAAGCCGGCCACATGGCCAAACTATCGGTCAGTT
>Ga0055448_10000467_pt1 | contig 10506 bp, 11 predicted proteins | sample China_Galinas_PW_4_FD_57744 | JGI IMG/M metagenome (GOLD analysis project Ga0055448, IMG submission 57744) | Wetland microbial communities from San Francisco Bay, California, USA, that impact long-term carbon sequestration - China_Galinas_PWA_D2 | ecosystem: Environmental > Aquatic > Marine >... | reverse complement strand
GTCTTATTGTCACAGGCGCGCTTCGCCGGCCGCTCCCGGCATGGCTCAGGCCAGCCGCTCGACCGGGGCTATGCCCGTATCAATGCTCTCACCTTCTCCCTGCCGCACGGTCGCAATGACAGATACGCGACCCGATCGGCGGCTCGCCAACTGGAGATGGTTTTTTCTCGTTGAATCCGTCCCCGTTTTGCGTGCCTATGCCGGACTCTGCGCGATGAACAGCTTCTGGGTGGGATAGGCGAATTCGATGTGTTCCCGTTCGAAGGCCTCGTGGATGGCAAGGTAGATCGCCTGCTGGATATCCATATAGATGTTGTAATCCGGTGACAACACGTAATAGACCGTCTCGAACAGCAGCGCATAGTCCCCGTATTTCATGAAGTGGGAGCGATCGAAACGGGTCTTGTCCTGCGCCTCGACGGCTTCCCGGATGATTCCCGGGATGCGCTTGAGCTTTTCCCGGGGTGTGTCGTAGGTCACCCCGATGCTGGAGACGACACGCCGTTCGAACATCCGGCCGTAATTGCGGATGCGGCTCTTCAGCAGATCGGAATTGGAAAAGATCAGCTGCTCCCCGGAGAGGCTGCGTACCCGCGTCGTCTTCAGACCGACGTATTCGACGCCGCCCATATAATTGTCGATGACGAGAAAATCGCCGATGACAAACGGCTTGTCGAGAATGATCGACAGGGAAGCGAACAGGTCTCCGAGAATATTCTGTACCGACAGGGCGACGGCCACCCCGCCGATTCCCAGACCCGCGACGAGCGCCGTCACGTCGATCCCCAGATTGTCCAGCGCCACCAGGACCACGACAGACCAGATAACGATCCGGCTGAGATAGCCTATCGCATTGATCGTCGTGGCCGCCGCCGGGTCTTTCTTCAGTGTCCGCTGGCGGTATTGTTCCAGTGTCGAGATCGCGACCACGCCGAGCCAGATGCCGGCCTGGATCAGCAGGGTGATGACGAACACCTTCTGGACCAGCGGCTGGATGCGATCAGGCAGTTCCAGAAACTGGGAACCGAGGAAGACGGCCGTCACAAACAGAAACACGGTCCTGGTATTGTTGATCACCCCGGAAACGACATCATCGAGCCGCGTTTCGGTGCGGCTGGCAAGTGCCGCCAGGCGGCGGCCTGCGACGTGTTTCGCCAGCCGCAGCAGGAGAAAACCGAGCAGCAGCACGGCAGTCGCGATCAGCCACTGCAGCAGGGTATTGCCCAGGATCGTCTGGTCCAGAATTTCCAGTTCCAATTTCATGTCATATCGGTTGGCATCGGTTGAGACAGTGCACGCGCGCTGCCTGGCAGCGCTGCGCCCAACAAGTAACGCCATACACCGGTGAAGTCAACCCTGGAAAGGACGCGCATACATGTTACGCAATGCACGACTGGAATACACGGCTGCATCGACACGTGTTGTCAGACTATCTGAGCAGTTGACCCACGCGGCCATGACCTGGCCGGGTTGTTTCCTGACGGCGCGAACAACCGGGGAGTCCGCGCCTACCGGTCAGACCGGAGACACGGTTGGGCGACAGCGATGCGCCGCCTCCGCAGGTGTGGCCATGACCGGCCGAACGATCGAAGCATGCGGGCGTGGCCGATCAGGGACAGTCATCCTGTCTCCGTCCGCGGGTACCGGTACGGAGCACGGTCAGCGGCGCGCGATCCAGGTGGCTTTCAGACCCAACTGCTCACGGATGGTTGCGGCCTCCACGCTGGCCGCCTGGTAGCTTGCAAAGCCCGGCACGCGCAAGCGATAGACGGTACGGCCGTTGACCTCGGCCTGAACCCGCTCGGCGGCCACACCCGCTCCGACAAACTCCGCCAGCTTCCTGCTGGCAAAGGTCCGGCTGGTATAGGAGGCCAGGTTGATGACCCAGTTGCCTTCACGGGTCGGCCGTGCCGCTCGCGGCTGCCGCACCACCTCCGGCGCAGCGGCCGGCAGCGTGGCCGACGCCACAGCCGCCTTGCGCGCCGGACTCGACGCAAGCACCACGCCCGGCCGGACCGGCCGGTATTCGGCCGGCAAGCGGTCCGCACGAGCCGCTGCGTGGCGCTTGCCGACACGGTCATGTTCAGCCGCGGCCTGCAAGGCCTCCACGCGTTGCGTCAACTGCTGCAGACCCGTCTCCAGTACCTGCAGGCGTTGCTCAAGGGCAGCCTCGCCGCCTTCCGGTGCCACGGCCTTCCCGGGCCCGGACTGCACCGGCCCGGTCAAGGCACAGCCGATCGGTCCGCAGCACAGCAACCCCGTGCCGAGGATCACGATGATCCGGCGGGCCATGCGGATCCGCTGCGCGTGCCACCCCCACCTCGCTGACTGCATCAGTGTGTTCCTCCATCCTGCGCAATGGCCTTGTGCTGCCCGAACCAGCGACTGAACCAGGATTGCGACGCCTCCCCGTGCGCGAGCCCGCCCTCCTGCGTTTGGCTGTCATCGAGGCCGTCGGCAGCGTCCGGGTCCGGTGCACCGGCTGCCGGCACGGCATAGCGGCCGTACTGGCTGTCGCGCCATGCGCTTGCCAGCCGCTGCGCCTCGGTAAGCTGCGCCGTACTCAACTGCCCGGCGAGCCTGTCGCGGTTCCGGATACCGTTCTCGTTGCCATTGGCGGCGGCCAGGTTGAACCACATGTGTGCCAGTACGTAATCCCGGGGCACACCGCGCCCGCTCACATAGAGGTTACCGAGATTGTTCTGCGCCCTGGCCTCGCCGCGCTCCGACGCGGCGCGATACCAGCGCGCCGCCAAACGGGTATCCTGCTTCACCCCGACACCTTCCTTGTACATGAGACCGAGATTGTACTGGGCGCGGGCATGACCCAGCCCGGCGGCCAGTTTCATCCAGCGGGACGCCAGCTCCGGGTCCTGCCCAACCGCCTTGCCGGTCAGATAGAGCATGCCCAGGTAATACTGCGCCTCGGCATCGTCCTGTTGCGCGGCCCGGGTAAGCCACCTGACCGCCATATCCGCGTCCACGGCGGTCCCGGAACCGCTCAGATACATAAGGCCCAGCTTGCGCTGGGCGGGTGCGTACTGCTGGTCGGCCGCCTTGCGATACAGGGTCTTGGCACGGCTGCTATCCGCATCGTCACGGGCGTGTGCATAGTGCTCCGCCAGCAGGTACTGCGCAGCGGCCAGGCCCTGTTCGGCCGCCGAACGCAACAGCCGGACCACCTCGTCATCATCGACGCCCGCCGCCCGTGTGCGGTAGAGCAGCGCCAGGTTGAGCTGCGCACCGGCATGCCCTGCCACGGCGGCCTTGCGGTACCACTCCGCCGCCCGGTCTTCATCCGGCGGCACGACTTCGCCCTGTGAATAGAGATAACCGAGACAGAAGCGGGCATCGGGATTAGCCTGCGCGGCGGCGCGCTGCAGCCAGTCGAAGGCGGCTTGTGGATCGGGCGACTGACCAAGCCCGTCCAGCAACAGGATGGCGGTATTGTATTGCGCCGCGTCATCGCCGGCAGCGGCGAGTGCACGCCAGGCCTGCAGCGCCGTTACATAATCGCCCTGCCGGTAAGCCTGCTCGGCCTGATGCCAGTCACAGCGCGCGGTGCAGGCGATCAACAGCAGCCCGATACCCGTGGATCTCAGCGCGCAGACTGTATACATTGGCGGGCCATACCCTCCCTGAGTGATGGCCGTATTCTACGCGTGCTGGAATGAAATTACAGATTATGTGACCGCTCGCCTCGATGCAACGGGAGGCCCGCTCCGGTATACCTGCTGCCCGAAGGTGCCGCCCCCGCGGATCGCTCGTTTACTACCAGTTTTTCCTGTACTCGAGCAGTACCGACCGTCCACCACCGGCAACGTCTCGCATGACCAGCCCCATGGTCTTGCTGTCATTCAGGTCATAGCGTGCGTCCTTCGCAGCCACGGCAATTGCCGCCCCGAACAGCCCAATGGCAGGGCCGTAGGCACCGGTGCTGTCGAGCAGTCTTGCTGAGTAGGTCTGCAACTGGCGTTGCACGATCGTCTGGTTGTTGCTGACGGATCGCTGGTAGTCGCTTGCCGACATCGCCGCGCTGGTCTGCTGCCAGCGGGTACTCTCCGGCGTGACTGCGGCATACAGGGTCTTCTCCTTGCCATCCGCGTGGACAACTGAAGAACACACCAGGGTACAGAGAATGCTTGTTATATATTTGCGCATCAGACTGCCCTCCAGCGTCCGGGTGACGGACAGTCACCCTGAGGCGATACGCGATCCCCGTTCACCGGGGTTGTATACAAATTAATGCAGCGCCGCGGCAAATTCAATTGCACCAAGGTCGGATGCCCGCGCACAAATCTATATTTATTATTATTCAATAAGTTATGTGTTACGACCCCGGCACGTCAGGGCCGTTCGCCCCCCCGGCGGCAGCGCGGCCGAGATGACAGGGCGATTCCCGCGTCGCTGCGAAAACCGCCCTGACACCCTGTCCTTGCCAGCTGTTGCTGTATTACTGACTGTCAGCGTCTATCACTTCCCATGAACCATCAGGATTCCGGCAGGCGGTACCATAGGCCTCTTCATTCCGGCCCCCGATCGACACATCCTGCTGGAACTCGCGGCAATAACGTCCCGACGGCGTGGTACCTTCCCGTGTGGCGACCACCGATCCACTGGCACCACCTTCCTGCCAGATGATCCGTTCACCGATCGGCGCCGTGGTCGCGGCAATCTGCGCCGCCTCGTGCTCGCGTTGCTGCGCCTCGTTCAGGTAATTCAGGATCCCCAGGGTAATCGCGGTGAATGCCAGCCACTTGAAGGCATCATTGTCGCTATGGTAATGCCCATAACCCGTATACCTGTGGCCGTACGGGCGCACGACGACCACATTGCGAAAGCGGCGCACCCGGTCGTGCGGTACGTTGTACGGCTTGCCCCGGTAGTGGATCCGGGGCGAGCTGCGATACCCCTGGCGGCGATCGGGCAGGCTGTCCCCCGGTGCATAGTGACGCTGCCATACCTTGCGTTCATACCCGGGTTGAGTGCGTCTGCCCCAGACCGGGCGATCATCCCGAACCTGGCGATTATCACGAGCCTGGCGGTCGTCCCGCCTGCCCTGGCGGTCATCCCGCCTGCCCTGGCGGTCGTCCCGCTTGCCCTGGCGGTCGTCCCGCTTGCCCTGGCGGTCGTCCCGCCTGTCCTGGCGGTCATACCGTGAGTCCCCGCGATCACCCCGGTCATATGATCGACCCGGTGGAGCGGCGAATACCGGCGACCCGGCCACCACGAGCGTGCTCGCGGTCAATGCGATGCAGCACAGACGGTTCGCCCAACTGGTGTTTTTGTTCATGATATATAACCCCTTTGTGAATCAGTAACTCGGAATCCGTACGCCACGCCCGGGACAGCCTCTGCTGCCGCAGCGTGGACGCACCTGCACGGCATGGCACTGCGGATCATTTCGCAGCCTTCACCGGACACCCGGAGTATAAACCCTCTCCGGTGACCGACCTGCTGCTAAATAACGCCACAATCGGGATTCGGTTAACAGGCAACGAAAGAATGGCAGAAGACGCCAGCCCGGGCCGGTCTCACCATCATTCTACCGGCGCCCCCCGTTGTTCGAGAAGCTCCCTCAGGATCGATCGGTGGCAGCGGGATTCGTCCGCACAGTAACAGCCGATGGAAAAATCCGTTTGATGCGACAACGCCGCGAGCAGATCCAGGTCCCGGCGTGCCCCGGGCGATTTCATTTCGGCGAGGAATCTGCGCCTGAAGGCGCGCCAGGATCTCTCCTCCGTCAGCGGCAGCGCCGCCTTCAGCAAGGCCTCGCTGGGCGAGAGATTCGGAAACCACACATCGTAGAAATCCCGCGCGGCATGGTCTGCCTTCCGGATGCCGCGCGGCGGACGCCGCACGGTCCCGATACGCAGCCCTTCGCCGTCCATCCTCGGACTGCCGAGTCGTACGATGCGGATGGCCATTCCAGCTCCTGCCCGAATTACCAGAATTTGTCCCATCATCCCGCGCAGGCGGGAATCAGGATTGTCCCTGTCGTCCCGGATGTCGGCGCGCACCCGCCGTGTACATTGGACCAGTACGACGATGCAGCCCTATCACCCTGAGTTGCAACCAGCGGCTGAGTATCGCCTTCAGTCCGACAGGTAATACTCAACCGTCGATACCACCCGGACTTTCTTTATGTGCGGGTTGTTTTTGTCCCGGTCCGCGATGCTGAATTGCCCCTGCGAGGCGCGCCTGATCTTCCCCAGCATGCTTTTCGAATCGGCCGCAAATTTTTCCGCCACCTCCCGCGCCTGCCGCGTCGCCTCTTCGATCATCGCCGGTTTGACCTCGTTCAGGCGGGTGAACAGGTACTCCGTCTGGGCCTGGTAATTGGCCCCGGAAAAGACGATTCCCTGTTTCCCCAGTTCGGACAGCTTGGTCATGTCCGCACGGGCGGTCGCGATCCTGTTCGAATAGACCGTCACCGTCTGCACCGCCGCATAGCGAAACTCGGCCCTGTTGTCGCCATACTGCTGGGCCGACTTATCGGTAATGGTCGGGGAGGCAACGGTGATTTCGTCGGCCGTGAACCCGTTCGCCTCGAGAAAACCCTTGATGCGGGACGTGCTGGCCTCGATCGCACCGTACAGCTCGGTCAGGTCATTGCCGGCCGCGGTGAACTGAATCGGCCAGATCACGATATCGGCGTCGACCTCGCGCTCCGACAGGCCCTTGACCGTCACGGTCCTCTCGAACTCCTTGAACCGGATCGCCGCATTACCCAGCAGGTAGCCGAGGGCAAGCAGACCCAGAAAAATGGAAACGCCGAGGATCAATGAAGCGGATTTGCTGTTGTCGGGCATGCGGGTTCCTCATCACCGTTCGATTGTGTCGAAGTCCTGAATCAATTGTACGCTGACTCAGTTTTCGATCTCCAGGGATTTCCTGGCGACGGCAGCCGGTCAGACCCGTCGAGCCTGATTCCGATGCCGCCGGATTGTTACAGTTTCATAAAAGTGCGCGGTGGTACTGGCGATATGAATAGATATAAACCAGCCAGGTTCCCGGGATGCGTGCTTCAGCCAGTCAGACACGGAGCGCGGCACGGTGAACATCAAACCATGGCGGCAACTGCTTGCCCGTATCGACGCCGCGCTGTAAGCGGAGACGGACCTTCGACTTCACAACTGTCCCGTTTTCAATCAAACGGCTGTACACAGGAAAAGGCAAGGACACCCGGATTCCGGCCTGTGGGGGCGTGTCGATCGCCGATGATGACCTCATCACCCGTCCTGACGCCTTTTCATCCAGATCGTTGGCAGATGTTGCCGCTGGTGCAAAAGAACCACACCCCGCCAGGTCCACGGGCGGGGTGTGCAAGCGGCGTGTACGGAGGAGTATTATTATCAGCGCCACTCGTCACCAACATAGCGCCAGAATCCACCCCCGTATATTGTCCCTAGGTACCACCGATAAAACGGGTACGGGGGAGCAGGGATCGATCCCTCCGGCCCCTGTATTTCACCATCCTCCCTTCCCGCGCCGGGGAACCATGGTCGCGGGGAAAAGCAGGAATGATTTAACTGCTACTCTTTGACCAGATCCTGCAACTGATCGAGCGGATTTGCATCCACGCCCGGATGGCTGCCGTCTATCCATGCGTAGGCCGGTCTTTCCAGCACTTCAAACCAGTCGTACCGGGAACTGCAGCCGGATTCGTCCTCGGTGCCGGCGCAGGCCGCGAGGCCCTCCGCCTGTTTTTCCCGGAGGCGGACAGCGATCGCGCTGTCCGGCAGCGCCAGCAGCCGCCTGCCGACGCGGTCCCGCCAGCGTTTGATCTCCCCGTTGGTCAGGCAGGTCGCGGCAACCGGATTGTTTCTGCAAATCGTCCGGACCGGGTCGCGCACGTAGTAATTGATAACGGCATCGATCGCATTCTCCCTGCTGTCCTTCGATACGGGCCACTTGCAGGGACAGGCCTCACCGGCCACCGGGGCCTTCGGTATCGGCATGCGGATGCGGAAGGCCAGCGGATCCAGGTAGGCATGCTCGTCGAAGACGCAGTCTTCATCGGGCTCGGGATCGGGCTTGGAACAGCGCAGCGCATCCTCGCGCAGCCGGCGGATGTCCGTATGCACCTCGTCCTGCAATTCCCGCAATGCGGGCACATCGACCGCAACGAACGTGCCCGTTGCCGTCAACTGCTGGAATTGATCCGGCTGGTCGAGGATATACTGCATGTCCGTATAGATGCCGGTATAGGCGCCCCAGTAAACCGCCAGCTGGTCCTGCTCGTCGGTGCTGAGCTCGATATCCCGGTCCGGCCAGTTGGCCAGCGCGGTGTAGGGCAGCAGTGACACGCGATAAATCGTCGGGTAGTCACCGGCCTCGGTGGACAGGGTTTTCAGCTTGTCCAGGAAATCCGCCTTGGTCGCCGGAATGGTGTCCTTGCGCCCGCCGGTCTGGAAAAAGCGCATGGACAGTTTTTCATTGTTTGCCTTGCCCTGTTCACTGGTGCCTGCCGCGACCTTGACCTTTGCGCCCCAGCCTGATCCGGTGAACTCCGCCGTCGTCTTCTGCCGGTCCTCGCGGGAGCGGCTCTCCACGGTCAGCACGGCGGTCAGGTTGGCGCCGCCGTACAGCGCCGCAACGAAGGAATCGCCGCACGTATCGAGAAACTGATCCAGCTTGCGCTGCTTGGCCAGCCGCAGCGCCGCATTGGTCAGGCGAATACTGCCGGCATCGGGTATGCCCTGCGCATCGTCGGCGTTCCTCACCACGGGTCGGGCTCCCGGTTCCAGCGGCGCGGCATAGCGCACCCCGTTGTCGACCGAGGCATTCAGGACAAAATTCGAACTGTAACTGTTGATTCGGGTGTTTTTCGCAAAATCAGCCTTGCCGCTGGCCTGGAAGGCGATGATCTTGATGGACGCGGCAGCGGATATATTCATGCTCTGCATCAGGTCGTGACTGTCGGTAACCTCGGTGATGGTCATGTATTTTGTCTGGCCCTTGTCCTCGGCAATGGAAAATTCCACGCATACCGATGGCCGCGGTACGCCCTCCTCCGTGTCCCAGCCCCAACCGAGGTCCACCCCGGACTCAGGATAGTTCACCGTCATCGGCTGCACATCCTTCTTTGCTACGGACGGCAAGCTGGCCGCCGCGCCGGAACCCGCGGGGGCGTCCGGTTTGTCCTGTGGCACGCCCGGATCGGGCCGCTGGCAGCCGGCGACGGCGACGCAAATCACAGACAGGAACAGAAGCGGGGCGACATTCCCGAAGCGGGCGGTATGGATACAACGGAGTGGATTGCGGTAAAACAGGCTCATGTCATCTCCCTGACTTGTTACGGGGCCGTATGCATTTTCTGACCCGGTATCGGCTGACCGGCCGATTTCCCGAGCAAGGCCGGTAAAGCACGGTTAAATTTCAGCGCAACAGGATGACACACGATGCCCCGCCCTGCCAGACTCAATCTGTCGGGAATCGCCCTGCGCACAGCGCGCAATACCCGCCAGCTGTGTTTCCATGCGGATGACGACCCACGACTCAGCTTGAACTGTGGAATGGCCTTCGGTGGAGGAACGAGTTACGTGAGAAAAGGGGAACAGCAATACGAAGCATCGCTCAAGGAAAAGAAGCAGGATCAGTAGCCCGAATCTGCCAGCGAGGATCCCTGAGTTGTCCCGGACGGATACGGGCTGACCGCAGCAGACGGCCGGATACATTATTTCAATACCGGATCCGGACCCTTCATTCCACGACATTTACACCAGAAACAGGGCGGCCATACCCAGGAAGATAAAGAAGCCGATGCTGTCCGTTGTGGCCGTCAGGATAACGCTGGACCCCAGCGCCGGATCGCGTCCGGCTTTGTTTATCAGCACGGGCACGGCCATGCCAAGCACGGCTGCGACGATCAGCGTCAGCAGCATCGCCAGTGCGATCACCAGTGCAAGCGCTGTATCCCGGTAAACCAGCAGCGTGAAGCAGCCGACCGCCATGCCCAGCAGAGTGCCGTTCACGGTGCTGACCACAACTTCCTTGCGCAGCAGGTGCGCCGTATTCTCGTCTGTTATCTGCCCCTTGGACATGGCACGAATGATCAGCGCCGATGTCTGGTTGCCGCTATTTCCGCCCACACTGGCGATAATCGGCATCAGTGCGGCCAGTGCCACGAGCTGAACGATCGTATCCTCGAAAAAGCCGATCACCCGTGATGCGATGAACGCCGTCAGCAGGTTGACGACCAGCCACGCGCCGCGGTTTCTCACGCTGTCCAGCAACGGCGAAAACAGATCCTCGTCCTTCCTGATGCCCGCCATGCTGAGTACGCTCTCCGCCGTGGTTCTGCGCAGATAATCCATGACGACATCCACCGTGAGCCGGCCGATCAGCTTGCCGCGTGCATCGATTACGGGCGCCGATACCAGATCGTATCGTTCGAATGCCTTTGCCGCGTCGGATACGCTGTCATCGGGCGTGAAGCTGGCCACCGTCTGCTGCAGTATGTCGGCCACCGAATTTTCTGGATCATTCAGCAGGATGTCCTGC
>Ga0055448_10000465_pt1 | contig 10530 bp, 8 predicted proteins | sample China_Galinas_PW_4_FD_57744 | JGI IMG/M metagenome (GOLD analysis project Ga0055448, IMG submission 57744) | Wetland microbial communities from San Francisco Bay, California, USA, that impact long-term carbon sequestration - China_Galinas_PWA_D2 | ecosystem: Environmental > Aquatic > Marine >... | reverse complement strand
AAGAAAGCCTCGGCATATCAGATGCCCGCTCTAGCTTTGACTGATCATGGCAACATGCATGGGGTGGTGGATTTTTATCTTGCATGCCAAACCGCTGAAGTGAAGCCCATCCTCGGGTGTGAAGTGTATGTTGCTCCTGAGTCACGCCTTGTCAAGAAAAAGGAATATGGGACCCGTACTAGTTATCACCTTGTCCTTCTTGCGAAGAACCAGAAGGGGTATCACAACCTGTGTAAGCTCTCTTCAATTGGCTATCTTGAGGGGTTTTACTATAACCCACGCATCGACAGGGACCTCTTGAAAGAACATTCTGAAGGATTGATTTGCCTATCAGGGTGTCTCGGTAGTCGACTCTCTAATGAGGTGTTGAATGGCACTCCCGAAAGCGTACGGGAGCTCGTTACATGGTATCAGGAAGTTTTCGGTGACGACTATTATCTTGAGTTACAGCGTCATCCCATGACCGAGGAGGATCTCCAAGCTGACGGTATTTACCAAGAATCCTGGCTTCTTCAGCAATACCAGGAATCTGTGGTGAAGCAGGATACCGTTAATCAGGCACTTCAAGAGGTCGCTAAAGAACGTAGCATCCCCCTTGTAGCGACGAATGACAGCCACTATATCGAGCGCTCTGACTGGCAAGCACATGAAATCTTGCTCAATGTGCAGTCTGGTGAGCCTTGTGAAATTTGGGAGAAGGACTCACAAGGGAACCCTAAATTCCGGCGGTTGAATCCAAAGCGGCGCACCTATTCCTCTCATGAGTATTACTTTAAGTCCCCCGAGCAGATGCAGAAGCTCTTTGAGGACATACCAGAAGCCATTGAAAACACGCTGAAGGTAGCGGAAAAGTGCCATGTTGAGCTGGATTTTAAGACCAAGCATTATCCCGTTTACACCCCTCCTTCTTTCAAAGAGGGTGATGAAGTGCGAGCCCAAGCTGTCGAACAATACCTTTGGGATCGCTGTGAAGAAGGGATCCCCAAGCGGTATACACCCGAGCGGTTGGCAAAGGTGAAAGAAGTGTATCCGGAACGTGATCCCATGGAAGTTGTCCGTGAGCGTTTAGAGTATGAGATGGGTATCATAGCACCTAAAGGAATGTGTGACTACCTTCTCATAGTCTGGGACTTTATTCACTGGGCCAAAAGCCATGCCATCCCTGTAGGCCCAGGAAGAGGATCTGGAGCAGGGTCTATCGTTCTTTATCTCATTGGAGTCACCGATATAGAGCCGCTCCGTTTTCATCTGTTCTTTGAACGGTTTATCAATCCCGAGCGCCTTTCTTATCCCGATATTGATGTTGACATCTGCATGGATCGCCGTGGCGATGTGATCCAATATACACTGGAAAAGTATGGCAAGGAGAACGTTGCTCAGATCATCACGTTTGGTACGATGAAAGCGAAGATGACTATCAAAGATGTGGGCAGAGTCCTCAGTGTCCCTTTAGCCAAGGTGAATGCTATCGCGAAACTTGTCCCTGATGACCTGAATATCACCCTTGAAAAGGCATTAGAGAAGGATCAAGACCTTCATGATGAGTATGAGCAAGACGAAGATGCGAAGAGGATTATAGACCTAGGGAAGAAGCTGGAGGGATCCATCCGGAATACCGGCATCCATGCAGCAGGGTTGATCATCAGTGGAAAGCCGCTAACAGATACGATCCCGATCTGTAATGCAAAAGACTCCGAAATGCCTGTCACGCAGTTTTCGATGAAACCAGTCGAAAAGGTGGGGATGTTGAAAGTGGACTTCTTGGGGTTGAAGACGTTGACAGCGATCCAAAACTGTGTCGATGCCATCAAGGCAAGAACAGGTAAGGAAATCAACTGGGTGGACCTCCCACTTGACGATAAGGCAACGTTCGATCTGTTGAACCAAGGGAAAACGCTCGGCATCTTCCAGCTTGAATCTGGAGGGATGCAGGACCTTGCCAGGCAGCTTCACCTTGATAAATTCGAGGAGATCATCGCTGTTGGTGCTCTATACCGTCCCGGGCCGATGGATATGATACCATCATTTATTAACCGAAAGCATGGCCGTGAACCTATTGAGTACGATCACCCCTGGATGGAGGTTATTCTCGCAGAGACCTATGGGATCATGGTGTACCAAGAGCAAGTGATGCAGATAGCCAGTAAGTTGGCCAACTACTCGCTAGGGGAAGGTGACGTGTTACGCCGTGCCATGGGTAAGAAGGACATGGAGCAGATGGCAACGCAGCGGGAGAAGTTCCGTATAGGGGCCTTAGAGAACGGCATAGATGAAGAGACCTCCATGTTGATATTTGACAAGATGGAGAAGTTTGCCTCGTACGGATTCAACAAGTCGCATGCCGCTGCATATGGATATCTGTCATATGTCACGGCCTATATGAAGGCGAACTATCCTAAGGAGTGGATGGCATCCCTCATGACCTGTGACAGTGCTGACTTGACAAAGGTTGCAAAGTTCATTCGGGAGTGCCAGTCAATGAACATCAAGATGTTGCCACCCGATGTCAATGAGGCGGGGTCGACATTTACAGCCACCAAGGAAGGGATACGCTTTGCGATGACAGGGATCAAAGGCGTCGGAGAAGGCGTTGTGGAGACCATTATTTCAGAGCGGGAGAAGAATGGGGCATTCAAGACCTTTTATGAGTTCTTTGAGAGGATTGACACAAAGAAAGTCGGTAAGAAAGTCGTTGAAAACCTTGTCGACGCCGGAAGTTTTGATTTTACAGGGTGGTCACGTGATGCCTTGCGGATGAGTATTGATCCCATGTATGAGACAGCAGTGAGAGATCAAAAGGATCAAGAAGCAGGCGTGATGTCGTTATTTGCTTTGGTTGGGGATACCTCGGATACGCATTTTTCCAAGCCACCAAAAGTAAACAATCCGACGCCCAAGCAGGACATCTTATTGAAAGAGAAGGAGCTTTTGGGATTCTTTTTGACAGGTCATCCGATGGATAGTTACCGGGACATATTAGCGAGGCTTTCGTGTATTCGGTTGAGTCGAGTTGACACCATGGACCACCAGACAATCTTTCGCTCTGCAGTAATTGTGGAGTCAGTACAGGTCAGGCTATCCTCCAGGACGCAGCGTAAGTTTGCCATTCTCATGGTCAGTGATGGCATTGAAAGCTATGAGCTGCCGGTTTGGTCTAATCTTTATGAGGAAAAAAGCCATCTTCTTCTTGAGAATCAGCTACTCTATGCTGTTTTGCAATTGGAGAACGAGGATGGCGGGATTCGGCTTTCCTGTCGTTGGATGGACGATCTTACCAAGGCGAATGAGCAGATGATAGAGGAGTGTGACCGAGCTTATGATCGTGCGAAGCTGCATCTGCAGCGGTCATTGAAAAACAAAGGGGAACGTAAGGGGAAAGAGAAAATGACGGAATTACAGCAGCCAAAAGAGAAGAAAGAGGAGTGTATTTCCTTGAAGTTTGATGTAGAGAAGATGCATCTCAGTCATATTTTGGTTCTGAAGAAGGCATTTGAGGAGCATCGAGGAAGTACACCTGTTAAGATAGAGTTTTTAAATGAAGAGCATCCCATTGCGTCGCTCCATATTGACAGTCGATGGGGGGTGAAAGCACAGCCGGAGTTGCATACATCTTTAAAGAAGTTGCCTGGCATCCTCTCTATAGATCATTAGTTAGGAAGACTTGACCAGATAGCAGGGGACTTCAAGACCAGGTTTTGCATCTTCCAAATCTTTGCATACATGGTTGTCTAAATGCGCGCGATTACCTAATGTTTAAAAAATAGAGTTAAAACTTGTAGCTTAAAAGGCAGCGTGCTCCCCAGATCCTGAACTTGGTATCATGAAAGGGAATCGAGATCTGCTCTTTTTTAAAGAAATTCGATCTGCCTCCATAATGCCGATAACGAAAAAAGGGCTCCAAGGATACTGCTAGCATGTGGTTGCCATAGCACAAGGAATATTCTATGGGCACTTCCACCTCATAGTGAAACGCGTCTCCTATGTCCAATGTTAGGCTATCACGCTTGGGGTCGTTCGTGATCTTACTTGTCCCATCAAAAGAAGACTTGCTCTTGAAATTCAATCCGAGTGATATTTCTGGACAGGGGCATACCCTTGCCATAAAGCCCAAAGCGCCATATTGAAACGTGTTTCGAAACTTCAATGATAAGGGAGAAGGTTTGCAAAACTTGTTTTTTCCCTGAAAGTAGCCATATCCAACAAAAAGAGCCACCCTCGGCCTCAAGGTATGACAGAAGGACAGGGTATAACCAACTCTTCCCTCAATTTGCGTGTCACTTACCCGGGACTTCAACTTATAACCGCCGGTATTTCCAGAAAAATTTCCTTCAGCATAGTACCAATTAGCTCCCCAATATAGAGCACAGTCATAGATGCGGTCATAACGCGCCTTCACGCCATATAGCCACCCATCCTGTTTGCTGCCTCCTGCCCTCGTCCGCTTGGAATAGTAGGCTTCAGGGCCAACCGAAAGGCGATGGCACCAGGCCTCATGGCTTAATGTGAGACAGAATACAACCATCACAATAATTTTTCGGAAAATGATACTTGTCATGAACTCTGCAAACTACAATAAAAGCCACAGTATACAAACTTTTCTTCTACAGGTCAATTCTCTAAAATCTGCTTGACTTCCTTTGAAAACATCTTCATATAACCTGTAAATATCCAAATTTAAAATGGAGAGGTATGATGAAAGTAATGAATTTGCCCTGGCTCGTGGTGCTTATACTTGTTATGAGCTTCGGATCTCTTTCTGCTAAGGCTTATCCTCAGCCTCGTGACTACTATGAAGTACTTTCAAAACAGGATATCGAAGATATCTATTTTATCATCAGAACCCTTTCAAATAAGCCTTTATACAAGCTTCTTGCCTACAAATCTTCTCTCGATCGGGCGGGCGATCGTATCGACCATGTGAATCCTCTTCTCTTTTTGTCTGTCATCTTCAGCGATGAAGAGCTTAAAGGGTGCATGTACAATATCAGACAAAGAACTTTTATCTGGAAAAAGTTTGTCAAAAGCCTCTGCGAAAGCCTAGATAGTGAGGCAAAATTTCAGAATGTCAAAAATGACCATATTCACCATTTTTCTAACAGAGTGAATGTCCCTGTGGAAGTTTTGTTCCCTCATGTAGAGGGTAGGAGGTGGAATAAGTTCATTAAAGCTCTCATTGAACATAATGCCGCTGCAAATGATTCCGATCGCTACGCGATGTGAATGCTCATTGACATAAAGGGGATGCTTTACTAAACTTTTTCTTCTGGTAGTTTAGGGGGTGCTATGAAAATTAAAGTTACTTATTTACTGTTTTTTCTTCTTTTTGTTAGTTTTTTCAATCTAGACGTTCACGCAAAGGAGAAAAACTCTTCAAAACCCAAAAATGAGAAAGTCGATTTTAATCGATCGGTTGGTCGGCTCAGTAACCGACGTTCCATGGGAAACAAATACGCCATCGTTGATGGATCTTTCATTGATGCTTCCCTCAAGGCTACAAAATCGGCTCAGGAGCACTTCAACATCGCCATGGGCGCCATGGATAGCCGTGACTGGAAAACCGCTATTGATAACTTTCGTATCGTTGCTTACAACTTTCCCGATACCCGCATCGGTAAAGATTCCCGTTTTCATCTAGGTGTTATCTACTATCGCCAAGGGGAGCTAGAATTTGCAAATAATGCCTTCACAACTTACCTGGAAATCCATGATAGCCCTGATTACTTCGAAGAGGCTATCCAATATAAATACCATATTGCCGAACAGTTTCGTAACGGCGCAAAGAGACGAATTTTTGGCTCCAAACAGTTACCCGCCTGGTTGTCGGGTGAAAACCTTGCCATCGAGATTTATGAAGAAGTGATCACCGTGATGCCAACTCATGAGATGGCTTGCAAATCTCTGTTTGCTAAGGCAGCCTTGCTTAGAAAAATGAGAGATTATCGCGAGAGTGTCGAATGCTACCGGATGGTTATCGGCCGCTTTCCGAAGCATGAGCTGGCTCCTGAAAGTTACTTGGCTATCGCAAGACTATACTATGAACAAAGTCAATCGGAATTCCAAAATCCAGATATCTTGGCCTTTGCCCAAATTAACTTGCGAAGTTTTAAGGCCCACTTCCCAAGAGAAGAACGAATTGCTGAGGCTGAAAAGTACGTCAAAGACATCATGGAAGTCTATGCCAACGGGTTGTACGAGACAGGGTTGTTCTACGAGCGAACCTGTCACCCAAAGGCCTCTATCCTATACTACCATAAAGCCATCACTCAGTTCCCTGACACTGCTGTCGCCAAGCGGTGCTTTCAACGCATCTCGTCGTTGTGCCCTGGCTACAAGCCCGAATCCTCTGAGGAGAAAGAATCTGAAAAGCTCTCAGCTCTGGCTAGATAGCGGTGAGAATGCGACATTGGGCACTCATGCTCCTACTCCTTTCAGGGTGTGGTTATCACTTTGGTCAAGGTTCTTTAATTTCCGAATACTGTACAATCTCTATTCCATTCGCAGTTGGAGATCGTGATGGAGATCTCACAGCAGCATTAGTGAAAGAAATGTCCCGCTCAGCACCTTTAGAATACACGTGTGGTGAGGGTGATCTCACTCTTCTGGTGACGGTTGTTGATATCTATGATGAACACGTCGGCTACCGTTATGATAGAAAAAACGATGGTCGGCTTAAAAAGTCCCTCATCCCTGTTGAGACACGTATCTACGCTGTTGTTGATGTTACGGTGATGCAAACTTGCTCTGGATGTGAAGTTGTAGGGCCTGCTCGGCTGAAGATGTATGTCGACTTTGATCATGATTACTATTCAGTGTTTGATGATGTCAATGTGACATCTTTGGGACAGCTTAACGATATCGACACAGCGCGGGATTCTGTCTATCATCCGCTCAATAGAGCCATTGCTGAAAAAGTCGTGGACTATGTTAACGCTGCTTGGTGATCAGGATGCTTCATTAAGTCGTGAGAGGTACTCCTCATTCTCTTGAATCTCAATCAGAAACTTTTCCAAAACCCGTAAAACAAGGCGCGAGGTGTTATACACACCTGAGGTTGTGATGCCTAATTCCAGCTCTGGGTGGTCACCTTTATTCAAGGCGATTAACACATAGGTGACAGAGACTTCATGGATCCGTTCTGGAGTGATCCAGATGATGAACTGGTCATTGACAAGAGTGATCTTTTCATTGGACTCCACTACGTGAAAATAGCGTGTCAATGCAGGGTCATGAAGATAGCTATCTTCCTCTTCGTTTAATAGACCAAATTGGAGCAGCAACTCAAGGTTTACATCTATCAAACCTTCTGGTAGCCAATAGCTTAGGTTTTTTGAGTACTTCTTGTAGCATTCTTCTAATTGCGATATATCATCCATTTTGTCCCCCTCTATTTATCTATTATAATATTTTTTTAAATCGCAAATCAATAGAAATTCATTTGCGAATATGCTATTAAGCTCTTTACTCAACTGGAGGGAATGCAACTTTTGGGCCAAAAAACTCTGACATCTCTGATTTTGCTTCTGTTATGCCTGTTTAAATCCAGCTTTTTGCTAGGAGCGCTGGTTTCTGTCGATGTGAAGGCAGAGTCTGCGATCCTGATGAATGCCGATACTGGTGCCATTCTTTATGAAAAAAATGCACGCAAAAAGCTCTATCCTGCCAGTATCACTAAGGTGGCAACTGCGGCCTATGTCTTGAAGGTGCAGGGTCACAAGCTTGATACGCTGATCGAGGCAGAACAGGATGCCATTGGTTGGGTGTCAGAAGAGGCCCAGCGGCGATCCAATTATTCCCTTCCCGCGCACTGGTTGACTCCAGGTGGAACCCATATCAACATCAAGAAAGGGGAGAAGCTCCCTTTGGAAGCTCTTCTATATGGAATGATGCTGGCTTCAGGTAACGACGCCTCGAATGTCGTAGCCCAATATGTGGGGGGCACGGTTCCTGATTTCATGAATATGTTGAATGCCCACCTGAAAGAGATCGGCTGCAAAGACACAACGTTCTATAACCCCCATGGCATTCACCATCCTCAACATCTCACGACAGCGTATGATATGGCTGTGATCACACGTGAAGCACTAAAGGATCCAATGTTTCAAAAAATCGTTTCGACTGTGCGTTATACCCGCCCAAAGACGAATATGCAAAAAGAAACACCCATCATACAGATGAATGCTTTGCTGCGAAAAGGGAAGCACTATTATCGAGATGCCATAGGGGTCAAGACAGGCTACCATTCCAATGCGATGAACACCTTGGTTGCAGCTGCTAAGAGGGGTGATCGCACTCTGATTGCAGTTTTACTTAAAGAGAAAGAGCGCAAGCTGGGGTTTCAGGACGCCATCAAGCTATTTGATGCAGCATTCGAGTTGCCGAAGGTTCGGCGCACCTTCCTGAGAGCTGGAAAACAGAGGGTTGCTCTGAAGCTTCCCGATGCGGCCAAACCTGTGAGGGTATATATCCCTGAAGACCTTTATGTTGAATACTACAAAGGAGAAGAGCCGAAGGTGAAGTGTCTTCTTTCTTGGGATGAGGTGTCTGTTCCGATAGAGAAGGGGCAACGACTCGGGCAGTATACTCTTAAGAGAGAAGATGGGGCAGTGATCAAGACCGTTCCTATTTATGCACGGGAAAGTGTTAGCTCGGGTTGGTGGGCTCGTGCTAGGGAGTTCTTTATTGGAGAGAAAGCCCGGGGGGCCTCCTTATTTGCTAAAATATTCGGTGGTCTGATCCTTATCTTGATGGTGGGATTCCTCGTCCTGCAGCTCAATAGACGCTAATTTTCCTGTTTTAGGGCTATTTTGTCCTCTTTTTTACCTATTTTATCAAGAATTCTCTAGGAATTTTTCAACACTTCAGGGTCGGTATAAAGAAATAGTTTTCTTTAAATTGTTTCGTAAGAATTGTTTTTGTTTTATAATCATATTGTAGGAATATTATATTTTAGGTGGTTTTATGGGATTAAAATTAGATAAATATATTAAAAGTGTTGAAAAAAGCCTTTTCGAAGACATCGAGAACGATTTCAACCCTCGTGGCTTGGAGTCTTTTGAGATTTATTCAAATAGAATGAAAGCCAAGTTTGAGAGCCAGCTTAAAGAATTTCGGGAGCATGTTAACGACGGTTATGAGGTCCTGATGAAAAAACTTCAGGAATTGGAGGAGAAAAATGAACTTCCTCGAGATATTGCTGATTACCAGTTAACCAAGGAACAAATGGACTTACTAGAGGATCGGAGACAGCTTGAAAAATTGGAAAAACAGAAAACGCAGGTTTATGAACTGTTTGGTTTCAGTGAAGAGATCATGGAAGAGTTTTATCAAGCAGCTGTTGATCTCTATAAAAATAAACTCTATGAAGAAAGCCGAAATGCTTTTGTTTGCTTGACGTTTCTAAATCCCGAAAATTCTGTGTTTTGGACAGGGCTAGGATCTTCTCTCTCAATTTTACGTGAAGATGAGAGAGCTCTCGAGGCTTTTCAATTTGCTATTCTTTACGATCCAGTATCAATTGAGCATTATGTAAATGCTGTAGGTTGTTGTCTGGCATTAAATAATAAGGAAGAAGCTTTAAATATCCTAAAAGTAGCGATGGATATAGTTGATTCTGAAGAGGATGAGGAAACACTTGAATCTCTAAAAGATGATGTGGCGGCACTTACCGAAACTATTGAATCAATAGGAGGTGGTTAAAATGGGTATGGGAGGTATAGGACGAACAGAGTCTTCAAACTTTTTTAATATAACGCCTGAACAGGCCCAAGCTAAAGAGGCCAAGTGGGATAAGCAATGGAATGCCATTGTCAAAAAACAAGAGCCAGCAAAGCTTCCTGCTTCTTCACGACCTGTTTTAAGAAGAACAAATAAGCAGACTAACTTGGGTGGTACAACAGCGCCAAGCGTCCCAAAGGGTATGTTAGATAGTTTAGCGAAAGACGAGAATAAATATCGGAAAAAACAGCAAAAGCGTCAAAAAATTGTGGCTCAAGGATTGAACATTCAAATGGGAAGATTTTTTCGTCCCAGAATCCGCTAGAGAGGGACTATACATGGTCGCTCAAACTACCGTTTTCTTTTGACTTGAAAGTCCGCCATATTTAGTGCGTGCGATTACCTAACCCGGATATTTTATGAAATATCCGGGCTAATGGTTGAGTCGTGAGAAGAGTTCCAAAAAATTTTCCAAAGAAAGCTCTTCGGGACGTGCCTCTGGTAAATGATGGATCTTGTCAAGCGCCGTCATAACGGCCTCGGGTGTGTAGTGGCTGCGTAGAGACGACCGGAGCATCTTGCGCCGTTGAGAGAATGCTGTACGGGTCAATTCAAAGAACTTTTCCATATCTGCAACACTTGGAGGAGGTCTAAGCTTGAAATGGGCAACGGCAGACTGTACCTTGGGCTTCGGATGGAAGCAGTTTTGACTGACAAGAAAAGCATAGTGCGGCTCTGAATAGAACTGTAGAAACACAGTCAATGAGCCATATTCAGGGGTCTTAGGCTTTGCTATGAACCTCTTAGCCACTTCGT
>Ga0055448_10000463_pt1 | contig 10538 bp, 7 predicted proteins | sample China_Galinas_PW_4_FD_57744 | JGI IMG/M metagenome (GOLD analysis project Ga0055448, IMG submission 57744) | Wetland microbial communities from San Francisco Bay, California, USA, that impact long-term carbon sequestration - China_Galinas_PWA_D2 | ecosystem: Environmental > Aquatic > Marine >... | reverse complement strand
AATTCAATCGCCACCAAAAGTCACAAGAAGGCGCGAAGCTCGAGACAGGGAGGCAACGCCTGGCAACGCGAACTCTTCGTGCCCTCTTGTGGCCATTGCCTTCAACTTGGCGCCTTGGCGTGAGATCTTCCCCCTCGGTGACCTCTGCGGCGAATCCTGATTTCAACCAAATGAAACAAAACGAAATCGCATTCTGTCGCTTGCTGAGCGTGAATCGGCCTGGATTTCTCGGCCCGATCGCTCACGACGAGCGACAGAAGGGACGAATAATGTCGCCAAAAACTGGGTCCCCCGCGGCGCCAACAATTTGCAACGCGTGGCCGGCCAACGACTTGCGAGCCCTCGCGCGAAACTCGCAAAAACAAAATGCGAAAAACCCCGAGCGCCAGAGCGTTTTGTTTTCACGAGCCGCCCGGCACCGTACAAAACGGCAGGGAGCTCGGAGCACATAGCACGTAGTATCAAGTGGAGGAAATACGGGGCGAAGAACTCGGCGGCCTTTACTCCTGGCTCCCGGCTCCCGGCTCCCCGCTCTTCTCCGGCTCCCCAATCACAATCTCCGTGATGGTCTTCCGGCTACGCACGTAGAGAACGATGCCGATCCCCGCCACCACCAGCAGCACGGCAATCGTCATGGTGACTTCGGCGTCGCGGATCCAGCCCAGCACTGAGTCGCCGAAGAAGTACGACAGAAAGAAAAACGTGGTCACCACCAGCGAGGCACAGAACATGTCGATCAACAGGAAACGCAAGTACGGCACATGGACCGCCCCAGCCGCCACGTACACCGGCCCACGAATGCCGACCAGGAACCGTGAGAGGAACATCACCTTGAAGGCGTGCTGCTGGACCGCCTCTTCGAATTGCTTCTCGCGTTTCGCTTGCAGGATCCAGGCCAGGCGGGGATGGGCACCAAGCAGCGTTTCGCCCCAGCGGCGGCCGATCGAGTACATCACCGAGTCGCCCAGGATCGCGCCGACCAGGCACGAGGCCAGCGCGATCTCCCAGTGGAGCTTCCCCTCGGCACTCAAGACGCCGGCCACGACGAACGCCACCTCCTCCGGAATCGGCATCCCGCAGCCCGTGAGCACCAGGAACACGACGATGCCGAGGTAGCTCGTCGGGCTGATCAGGGTGGCAAGCATCATGCTGGTCGGTTCCATGCTGGTCGCGTCATCGAGGTGGGAAGGACGGCGGCGAGGCCGGGCGGCCGCCCGCTGGGCATTCTATCGGCAGCGAGCGGGGCCGCGAACCGTAATCGCCGATTCGCATGCCGGCAATTACCAAAAAACCCTGGGAAAATCAGCTCGCGGCCAGCGGTCGCCAGCGGTCCGGGGCCAGGCCGAACGTCGAAACGCGGACGTCGGCCGCCTCCTCGCCGGCCGAAACCAGGATGGCCGCCAGCTCGGGTCGCGTCGCGCAATAGTCAGCGGCTTGTGCGGCCCCCATCACGTACAGCGCGGTCGACAGGGCGTCGGCCTCGGCCGCAGTCGGAGCCACAACGGTCGCCGAGTAGATGCCCTCGGCCGGCCAGCCGGTCCGCGGATCGAGCAGATGCCCGTACCGCCGGCCAGCGTGCTCGAAAAACTGCGTGCCGGAGCCGGAAGTGCCGAGCGCTTGATCGACCAGATCGATCTCCGCCAGCCGCTCGCCCGGCCGCAGCGGATGGGGCACGCCGATCGACCAGCCGGGCCGGTTGCTGCCCGGGCAGTTGCCGCGCGCCAGCACGCTGCTGCGGCCGCCATGGAGCAGGTAGTCGCCGACGCCGGCGCCGTCTGGTTCGCCCGGCGAATCGAGCAGCTCGGCCATACGATCCAGCGCATAACCCTTGCCGATGCAGTTGAGATGGAGCGAAATACCCGCCCGACGAAAGGCCACCTGATGATTTGCAGCATCCAGCGACACGTTGTCCATGCCGACGTTTTCCAACGCCGAAGCGATTTCCTCGTCGCTCGGCAAGCGGCCCGCGCGACGCGAGAAGCCCCAGACGTCGGAGAGCGGCCCGATCGTGATGTCGAACGCTCCGTCCGTTTCGCGGTGGAGTCGCTGGGCCATTTGCAGCAGCGCAAACAGCCGTGGTTCGACGGACACCGGTCCGTTGGCGGCCGTGCGGTTGATGCGGAGCACTTCGCTGTCGGCGCGGTAGATGGTCAGCTGAGCTTCGAGCGCTTCGACCAGATCGAGCGCCTCGAGCACCTGCTCGGTCGACCCATCGTGTCGACCGGCCGCCAGCTGGACTTCAAACTCGCAAGCCATCGCCCGGCGGCGCAGGCTGGTGATCCAACTCGTCGGCAGGCCGTCCCGTGCCGCCAGCGGCAATGCTGCGGACGCCATATCCGTGGGATCGGCCTGCGGCCCAAGCACGGCGCCGGCCAGGATCTGAGCGGCGGCCCGGCCTTGGAGAAAATCGCGGCGTGTTGGCTGACGCGGGGTGTCCATGCTATTCATTGTAACCCGCCTACGCCGTTTCGATGTAATCCCGTCGCGTGTGTGGCACTAGTCGGTATCGCCGGGCGGCCGCATAGGCCGTATACTCCACGATGTCGCTTCGATTTTTCGGCGGCGAACCAAGCGGAAAGTCGTGATCTCGTTGAGCGAGTTGCGGTGGCCAACGAACCCATCATTACTGCGTCTGGGCTGCGCGGAATTGTCGGTGACTCGCTCACGCCAGACGTTGCTTGGCGATATGCGGCGGCGTTCTCCGGAGTTCTGCCCGACGGACCAATTCTCGTGACGCGCGACGGACGAGCCAACGGGCGGCAATTCGTCGAGCCGGTCGCCGCCGGCTTGATGCACGCTGGGCCCCGGACGGTGCTCGACGGCCAGATCGCCGCCACGCCGACGACCGGCGTGTTGGTCCGCCAATGTGCCTGCGTCGGCGGAATTCAAATCTCTGCCAGCCACAATCCAGCCGAGTACAACGGCATGAAGCTGTTCTGGTCCGACGGCCGCATCGTGCCCGACGCAATCGGCGGGCGAGTGCTCGCCGCCTACCGCCGGCTTGCCGACGAGTCGCCCAGCGCCGCCAAGCTGCCCCCGGCCGAATTCATCGACGACACGGTTTCGGCCCACCTGGCCATGGTGGAAGACGTCGTCGACCTCGCGCGGATTCGCACGCGGCGATTCCGCGCTGTGCTCGACGCGAACCACGGCGCGGGGAGCGTGCTAGGCGAGGTGCTGCTCGACCAATTTGGTTGCGACGTGACTCTGCTGGGCGGCTCGCCCGACGGCCTGTTCGACCATCCTCCCGAGCCGACGGCCGAGAATCTGGCGGGTGTGTTCGAGATGGTGACCAGAAATCGTGCCGACGTCGGTTTCTGCCAGGACCCCGACGCCGATCGGCTGGCGATCATCGACGAGAATGGACGCTACCTGGGCGAAGAATACACGCTGGCCATGTGCGCCGACCACGTGCTCCGCCAAACGCCCGGGCCGATCGTCACGAACTGCTCAACCAGCCGGATGACTGAGGACGTGGCCCGCAAGCACGACGTGCCTTTCCACCGCACGGCGGTCGGCGAGGCCAATGTCGTCGACGAGATGCTCGAATGTGAGGCCGTATTCGGCGGCGAAGGCAACGGCGGCGTGATTGATCCGCGTGTCGGCCTGGTCCGCGACAGCTTCGTCGGCATGGCCTTGGTGCTCGACGCGATTGCGGCCCGCGGCATCGCGGTGAGCGAGTTGGCCGACGAATTGCCACGCTACGCCATCCGCAAGACAAAGGTCGAACTTCCGCGCGACCGCGTCGACGCCGCACTCGCCGCGCTCGAGCGCGAGTTCCCCAACGCCCGCGCCGACCGCCTCGACGGCCTGCGACTCGACTGGGGCAATCCCGATGGCAGTGGATCGTGGCTGCTGGTCCGCGCAAGCAACACCGAGCCGATCGTTCGCGTCGTGGCCGAGGCGCCGACGGCCGACGGGGCGGCGCACCTGTGCCAGGAAGGCGAACGGGTGATGCGGAGCGTGTTGAGGACCGCGTGAGATCCCGTCCGCTCGACCCTCGAATGGCAGCGGGGGTGGCGAAGCGATCGCAAGTCTTGGCGGCTTAGCCCGTTGAGCTGCGGTGCTCGGCCAGAGATTGCTGCGCCGTGAGATTGCGAGCTGAATTCACCAGCCCGACGTGCGAAAACGCCTGGGGGAAATTTCCGAGCTGCCGTTGCGAGTCGGCATCGTATTCCTCGGCGAGCAGGCCGAGATCATTGCGGATCGAGAGCAATCGCTCGAACATTTCGACGGCCTCGTTTTTCCGCCCCATGAGCGCGAGATTGTCGACAAACCAGAACGAACAGGGAAGGAACGACGCCTCGCCCTGTGGTAATCCATCGACTTCCTTTTGCGGGGCATAGCGGCGAACAAAGCCGTTGTTCATCAAATGTCGCTCGATCGCGTCGACGGTACCTTTTACGCGGGAATCTTCCGCGGGTAGGAATCCCACCAGAGGAATCATCAACAAACTCGCGTCGAGCAGATCGGAGCCGTAGTACTGAGTGAAACAGCCAAGCGATGGATTGAAACCGTTATTGCAGACGTCATGATGAATTTCCGTTCGGACCCTTCGCCAGCGATCGATGGGCCCCTCTTCTCCCCAGCTCTCCACGGTCTTGATTGCCCGGTCGAAGGCCACCCAAGCCATGACTTTGGAGTGAGTGAAGTGGCGTTGGGGTCCACGCACCTCCCAAATCCCTTCGTCCGGTTGGTGCCAAGCATCTTCCAAGAACCGCAGGACGGTTTTCTCGAACTGCCATGCAGCTTCGCTCTCGGGCAGTCCGGTCCGCCGCGACAGGTACAGCATGTCGACGACTTCGCCATAGACGTCGAGCTGAAATTGCTTCCAGGCGGCGTTTCCGGTTCGTATCGGACGAGAGCCCTCGTAACCATCGAGCCAATCGAGTTCGAGTTCGACGAGTCGGCGCGCTCCCAGGATGCTGTACATGATTTGCATCTCTGCGGGATGGCCGGCCACCGCACGCAGCAACCAATTGCGGAACTCTTTTGCCTCGGTTTTATAGCCGCTGTTGAGCAGCGCGTAGAGGGTGAACGTAGCATCCCGGACCCAGCAGAAGCGGTAGTCCCAATTTCGCACGCTTCCGACCTTCTCCGGAAGCGACGTCGTGGCGGCGGCGAGAATGCCGCCGGTCGGGGCGAAGGTCAGCGCTTTGAGCGTGATCAGCGAACGCATCACCGCCTCGCGCCAGGGACCGTCGTAGTTGCACTTGGCAGACCAATCTCGCCACCAGGTCTCCGTGTGTTGAATCGCTTGCTGAACGTTGATCGGCGGCGGCGGCGATTCGTGCGACGGATACCACGTCAGCACGAAGGGAATTTCTTCGCCGGCGGAAACCGAGAAGTCTGCCACCGTCGTGAAATCTTCGCCTCGCAACTTGACGGGGGTCTCGAGAATCAGCGTGTCGGGTCCGGCCACGGCGTGGATTCCGCGTTCGTCGCGCTGGACCCACGGCACGATCGATCCGTAATCGAAGCGGATGGTCAGTTCCATGCGGATCTGCACGGTTCCGCGTCGTCCGATGACTTGGCGGACTACGTCGGGCTCGCGGCCGCGCGGGGGCATGCAATCGACCAAGGTGAAGGCGCCGGTCGCCGTCTCAAAATCGGTTTCCAGAATCAGCGTATCGTCGCGATAGCGACGACGCACGGCGACGGCGGGCTCGACCGGCCTGATCAGCCAGCGCCCCTTCCCCGGACCTCCCAACAACGAAGCGAAGCACGCGGCCGAATCGAAACTCGGAAGGCATAGCCAGTCGATGGAGCCATCAATCCCGACCAACGCAGCCGTCTGGCAATCGCCAATCAAACCATAGTCTTCGATCCGTAGCGACATAGGTACGAGGGGCAGCTCTGTCGATTGCAGAGGGTGAGCAGAGCTGCGATTTGGCAAGGCTAACTGCGTCTAAGAATCACGACGATTCCCGTGCGAACATAGAACACGACCACACGCGGAAATAGCGACCAGCGACCACGCGCCCGTCAGGCCATGCTCGCGGCCAGCCCGATTATAGCACTGACGCTCCCCGTTCGCCAACGCTAAGCGTCAATTGGGCGATTCCAACGTGCACGCATGCCGTCGCGCCAGGAATTGCACAGACGCCCGAGGGAGACGAGGATGGCGAGCAGCGGCACTATGGATTGACTTTCTTGGTTTCATCCTCGACGCACAATTTGCCCACCACCAGTTCATCGATCCTCAAGCGACGAATTCGTGCTCGACAAATCGCCAATCGTCCGATTGCGACCGCACCGACGGCCACCGCGCCAACGGCTAGGGCGCCCACGGCCAGGGCGCCCAACGATTGGGCACCAATCGCTTGGGCGCCGATTGCGACGCGACCGATACGACGAGTTGCTGCCGACTTTGACTTACGAGCGTGTCGCGACATGAGCAGCCTCCTGAGATTCTTTTGGCTCATCAATCATAGCTTAATTCTCGACGTACTGAGATCGCCGTCGTATACGCGCAGCGGCACGGCAACAAGCGCAATGGTGGGCAGTGGCTATTCCCGACGATCTGCGGCGTCCGGCGGGCGCCTGGGCTGATTGCGCGACCGACTGATTCAACTTCAACCTTCGCGGAGCGGCAGTGGCCGGGCTCCGGCTTGGGCCAGCACTTGGGCCGCCTTCTTCAGACGCGGCTCGTGATCAGGCCCTTCGTGCTCAGCAGCCACGAGAATGTCACCGCTCAGGACAGCTTGCTGATAATAGTCGGCGGCTTCCTTCTCGACCCCGCGAGTCATCATTGCGCCGACGAGCCCGCCGAGGACTGCCCCCGCGCCAACGACGCCCGCAATCGGACCAGCCACCCAAAGCGCCGCCGCTCCGATCGCGGAAGAGGAGGCAATTGCACTGACGCCGCCCACGGCTGCTCCAATCGTCCCGCCGGCGAGCGCTGCCGAGACAGCGTTCGAACCTGCCGGATGCTGATGTTCAAACTCGCGGAAGTAGCGTTCCTTCGTGTCATCCGAGCAGACGACGGTGATTTCCTTGGGCGTGAAGCCCGCCTCCAACAAGCCGTAAACTGCTCGTCGCGCATCATCGACCGAGGTGAAAACGCCAGCCTCCGATCGAATACTCGCTGTGTCTTGTTCACTCATCGATAGATCCTTTCCGGCTGGCGATTGAATGCTGAACGATCGACTATCTGCACTTATCCAAAGTGTAGGTTACGACGACGCACGAGTAACACCGAAAATACGTGACGCTCCACGTCATTTCTGGCCAATCCCGTCACATCGATCGACGACGTTCGATTCACGCTGCTGCCGTTTCCAGCGCGGCAAGTCGCAGGGCCACCAAATACGACACCGGTTCGCTGCCCAGGGCGTTAAGCACGGTGCCGCCGGCGGTGAAGACGTGGGTAACCCAGTCTTGCTGGCCGTACTTTTCGAGGGATTTGCCTCCTTCGCCGCCGCCGATGTAAACCTCGACGCCGGCGTCGGTCATCCGTTTGAGCTGCGGTACGAACCGCTTGGTGCCACCTTCGAATCGCGGGTCTTCGAACATGCCGAACACGCCGTTGTGGAAGGCCACCTTGCCACTACCGGGCTGAGCGATGAACTCGCCGACCTTCGCCTCGAACAGCGCGCTGGTCTTGGGCCCGACGTCAAACTGCTGATCGCCAGGCTTGAGCTCCTCAGCCACGCTGCCGTCGGCAATCACGAAGTCGACCGGCAACACGAACTCGATGCCCTTCGCGCGGCCGTCGGCGATCATCCGCTTGGCCTGCTCGATTCGCTCGCGTGGAATGAAGTACGGCTGCTCGCCGTGGGTCGGGTCCTCCGCCACGCCGAGACAGAATTTCCGGCCATCGAGCTCCGCGGCCGCCTTCTTGAGGGCCATTGCCAGCGAGCCGGCGGTGAACACGCGACGAATCTTGCCACGTTGGACCATCGCCTCGAGGTCGTCGAGCTTGTCGACCTTCAAACCGCTGAAGATCACGAGCTGCGCCTCGAGGCAGCGCATCATCGGGCCGGTGAATTCGTTCTCGACGTAGCAGCCTAGCGCCACACGGTCCATCGCCGACGGCACCACCACGCTGCAGGCGTCGAGGCTTCCCGCGGAGAGCGCCTCAAACACGTAGGAGGTCCCCAACTTGGTGGCAAACTCGTTCGCGAGCCTGGCGAGCTTCGGCGCGAGGGCCGGCAAATCGGCCGGCTTCGCCTTCCAGAGCACGCGCTCGACGTCGTACTTGCGGGTGTTTTCCAGCATGATCACAGCGCCGAGCTCGGCCGCAGTGATCTGCTCGCTGACGGCCGACGGAATCGTCATCGTGCTTTCGTCGAGCCAATCGGAGATTAGCGGCACGTCGCACTGGAGCAGCTCGCCGAGCCGCTTCGCGACCTTGGCGAGCGATCCTTCCGGCTTGCGGCCAATGTGGCCGAAGACGATTTGCTTCCAGCCGCGTCCGCGGCCAACTTGCAGCGTATCGACCATCGAGCGGAGGCGGACGTCGCCGTCGCCGATCTTGGCGCCCGGCTTGGCGTCGACGTCGCCGCGGACGAGCACGGGCGTGCCGGCCGGCAGGTCGTCGATCGAACCGAGAGTGGGAATCGCGTCGAGATAGTCGCCAAGTGTCAACTCCGGCGCGGCGGCCCGACCAGCGAGCAGCGTTCCGCACCAGGCCTGAATATCTTGCTGGGAAACGGCCATTCGGTTGTCCTCGACAGGGGGTTCTGCTGTAATGATTGGTGAAGCCCAGGGGCTTGTTTTCCCCGCATCATCGACCGAGAAGCCGTTGTGGTCAAGGCACTCCATCCGTTGAGTCCCATTGCTGCGCAGATCAATTTGCCGCCGGACGTATGTGTCCCGATCGAGCCCGATTCCGCTCCGCGTGCGGGTCGGCCCGCGCCGATTGCGGTGGGTGATCCAGCTCTGGCGGCTCGGCAGGCGCTCGAATCGCCGCTGAAGTATCCACCGCTGGCTGCTGCCGTCGTGCCGGGAGACCGGCTGGCGATCGTCGTCGACCAGTCGATTCCCTCAGCGGCCAGCATCGTCCGTGGAACGATTGCGGCGGCGCGGGCGGCCGGCGTCGAGTCGGGCGCGATTAGTGTCGTTGCGGTTGACGAGTATTTCTGCAAAGCTCTGCGCGCGGAATTTGGCGAAGAAGTTCGCATCGTGACCCACGATCCGGACGACCCGCTGAATCTGGCACTGTTGGGACTCAACCAGAAGAACGAACGACTGCTGGTAAACCGCAGCGTATTCGAGGCCGACGTGGTGCTGCCGATTGGCTGTGCGCGGCTGCCGACCATCGCCGGCAGCGGTGTCTTTGATTGCCTGTATCCCCGGTTGAGCGACGCCGAGACCATTGGCCGGCTGCGGACGCCGTCGCAGCTGGGATCGCCGGCGCGACTGGCGGCCGCGCGTCACACGTCGGACGAGGCCGGCTGGTTGTTGGGTGTGTCGCTGGTCATGCAGGTGGTACCGGCGAGCGGTGGCGGCGTGGCGGAAATCGTGGCCGGCGATCCGCGTGCCGTCGCCGAACACTGCCAGGCGTTGTGCGAGCAGTTGTGGTCGTTCCGCGTGCCGCGGCAGGCGAATCTGGTGATCGCCAGCGTGGCCGGCGGTCCGCAGGAGCAGACGTGGGAAAACGTCGGTCGGGCGCTGGCGGCCGCCGAACCGCTGGTCGCCGACGGTGGCGCGGTGGCGATTTGCTCCAACCTAGATGCCGCCCCGGGCCACGCGCTGGGGCAGCTCATCGGCAGCGACGATTTCGACCGGGTCGAGCGGAACGTCCGAAACGACCACTCGGAGGACAGTTGGCCAGCTTGGCAGCTCGCCCGAGCGTTGCAGCGCGGCCCGGTGTATTTCTTGAGCCGGCTCGAGGGCGACGACGTGGAAGAGATGGGTCTGGCGCCGGTCGCGGAAATCGACGAGTTGATCCGTCTCGCTCAGCGGCAGGAGAGCTGCATCGTGCTCGATAATTCGCAGTACGCTGTGGCAACCGTGGCAGGCGAAGCATGACGAACGCCGATGCAAAGTTTCCGTTCGACCAGTACCAGGCACTTCGCGCCGGCTTCGGCATTGTGACGCTCGACCACTGGTCGAGCGTGACGTTCACCGGCGCCGACCGCCAGACGTTTCTTAACAACTTCTGCACGAACGACGTGAAGCGGCTGGTGCCCGGCGAACGCTGCGAGGCGTTTGCTACGAACGTGAAAGGCAAGGTGCTGGGGCACGGTATGGTCGATTGCCGCACGCAGGAATTGGTGTTCATTACGGTGCCGGATCAAGCGGCGCCGCTCATCCAGCATCTCGATCGCTACATCATCCGCGAAGACGTGCAGCTCCGCGATTCGACGGCTGAGCGGGCATTTCTGTTGGCCTCCGGCGGCGACGCAGCGGGTCGGGAACCGGCGAGCGAACTTTGGATTCGTTGGCGGCTTCTCGATACCGAATTCTGCGGCCTGCACGAGACGACGCCCGACGACATGCCGCGCGTCAAGCGCGAATTGCTGGCTGCCGGCGCTGTTGAGTGCAGTGAGGCAGCATTCCAGGCATTGCGGATCGAAGCGGGCACGCCGCTG
>Ga0055448_10000461_pt1 | contig 10541 bp, 9 predicted proteins | sample China_Galinas_PW_4_FD_57744 | JGI IMG/M metagenome (GOLD analysis project Ga0055448, IMG submission 57744) | Wetland microbial communities from San Francisco Bay, California, USA, that impact long-term carbon sequestration - China_Galinas_PWA_D2 | ecosystem: Environmental > Aquatic > Marine >... | reverse complement strand
TCGCTGATTGCAAGACCGATCCTGCGTTCACCGAAGTCGATTCCGAGCGCCCGCCCCACCCGGCCCCGCTCAGCGGAGCGCGGCCAGCGTTTCGCCGACAGCCTGGCCCGAACGGAGTCGCCTGTACACGGCATCAAGCGCGGCCGGGCTGCCGTACAGGAACCGGCACGACTCATCGCCACGCGACCGGCACTCGACCTCGAGCACCGCGACCTCCCGTCCTGCGATGCGACCGAGCAGGTTCGCGAGCAGTCCCGCCGTGAACGCGCACGCCGGACGCGCGGCCCCCAGCTCCGGATCCGACTCGACCCAGTCGCGAGCCTCGAGCGCGCCGACGCCCTCGTGTACGACCTCGTTCGACAGACTGCCCCAGCCCCGGCGAGTGAACAGGTCCGAAAAACGACGCCAGAACGTGGCCTCCGCCCAGTCGGCTGGTGGCGCATCCGCGGATGCCACCGTCAGGATCTCATGAAACGCATCGCCCGCCGCGTTGCCCGCCGCCTGGAGCGCCTGCGCGGCACCGTCTGCGCCGACCGCCTCCTCGAGCGCGCGGCGAAGTGCCGCCAGCGAAGCGACCGGAAGCGCCAGCTCCTGTGGCCGTTGACCCTGCGTCATCGTCGTCCTCCGCTGTCCTCAGTCTTCCGCCTGTGTGCTGTCCGCCGCGGCGACCCGTTCGCGCAGCTCCGCCTCATCGATCACTTCAACACCCAGCTCCCGCGCCCGGTCCAGCTTCGAGCCCGGATCCTCACCCGCCACAACGAAATCGGTCGACTTCGACACACTGCCCGTCACCCGGCCGCCGTGTCGCTCGATGAACGATGTCAGTTCCTTGCGGCTCACCGAGTGTGTGCCGGTGACGACGAATGTACGCCCCTCCAGCGTCGTCCGCTCGGCACGATCGACCGGCTCCGTCCACGTCAGGCCCGCCTCCCGCAGCCGATTAATCACCTCGCGGTTCTTCGATTCATCGAAGAACGTCTTGACCGCGGCCGCCGTCGTGTCCCCGATGCCGTGGACCGCCGCAACCTCCTCACGTCCCGCACCCATCAATGCGTCCAGTGTACCGAACCGGCGCGCGAGCAGCCGGGCGGCGCTCTGGCCCACGTGCCGGATGCCGAGCGCGAACAGGAGTCGGGCGAGCGGCAGCGCCTTCGATGCTTCAATCGAGGCGACGAGGTTCTTCGCTGAAATCTCGGCGAACCCCTCGAGCTTCATGAGATCTTCCACCTTCAGCCCGTACAGGTCCGCGAAGTCGTGAACGAGCCCGGTCTCGATCAACTGCGCCACGGTCTGCTCGCCAAGCCCGCGGATGTCCATTGCCGACTGCGACACGAAGTGGATCAGACCCCACCGGATACGGTCCGGACATGCAGCGTTCGGGCAGTAGATCATCACCTCGCCTTCCGGCTGCTCGACCGGAGTCCCGCAGGACGGGCACGCCGCCGGTCGCTCGAACGGCTGCTCGCGTCCGGTCCGCAATTCGACCACCGGGCCGATCACACGCGGAATCACCTCGCCCGCGCGCTGCACCCGGACCTGGTCGCCCACCCGAAGATCCTTGCGCGCGATGTCATCGAAGTTGTGCAGTGTCGCCAGCTTCACCGTCGCACCGCCGATCACGACCGGATCGAGCACGGCGAAGGGATTCAGCGATCCCGTCCGTCCCACGTTGATGCCGATCGAGAGCAAACGAGTCGTCTCGATGTCGGGCGGGAACTTGTATGCGATCGCCCAGCGCGGTTCGCGTTCTCCCACCACCCCCAGCTCGGGCCATAGCGCGAGGCGCGAGACCTTGACCACCACGCCGTCCATCGCGTAGTCGAGGTCGCCGCGCATTGCCGCCGCCTCGTCCAGCCAGGCGATCACATCGTCCAGCGACCCGCACTCGCGACGGACCGGGTTCGTCGGTACACCCCAATCGGTGAGCAGAGCCAGCACCTCACCCTGTGTTTCAACCGGCAGCCGTCCGGTCGAGTCGGGGTCCGTCTGGATCTGGAAGCCGAAAAATCGCAGCGGCCGCTGCGCCGTCAGATTCGCATCGAGCTGTCGGAGTGCGCCGGCAGCCGAATTGCGCGGGTTCGCGTACGTCGCTTCGCCCGCCGCTTCGCGCCGTTCGTTCATCTCGCGGAAACCGGACAACGTCATGAATACTTCGCCGCGAATCTCGAGCACGGCCGGCACCTGCGATGACCGGAGCCGCAATGGAATGCCACGGATCGTGCGCAAGTTCGCGGTTACGTCCTCACCGATCGAACCGTTGCCGCGAGTGGCACCGCGAACGAAAACGCCGTCCTCGTACCGTAACGTGACCGCAGCGCCGTCCAGCTTGAGCTCGGCCGTGTATCCGCCTTCCCGCACCTCACGGACAATGCGCGCAAGACGGTCTTCCCACGCCCGCAGTTCGCCGGTCGAGAACGCATTGTCGAGCGAGTACATCGGCGCGAGATGCTCGACCTTGCTGAATTGAGGAGCGGGCTCGGCGCCGATCCGACGCGTCGGTGAGTCGAGCGCCACCAGGTCGGGGTGCTCACGCTCGAGTGCCTTCAGCTCCCGTAGCAGACGGTCGTACTCCGCGTCCGTCAGCGCGGGTGAATCGAGGACGTAGTAGGCGTGATTCGCGTCGTTCAGAATGCGACGCAGCTCTTCCGCCCGTTGCGCCGGTACCGGTGCCACGCTCCGGTTCACCCCGCGCCCTCTCCGCGCTCCATCCGGTCGAACCGGATCGTCCGGTTCCGACCTGATGCCTTCGCCGCGTACAACGCGCGGTCCGCCGCATGGATCAGTGACTCCACGTCCGTCACGTGCTCGTGGGGAAACGTCGCAACGCCGGCCGAGATCGTCATCCGGATCGGCTCGTCGGCGCCAATGTCGAATTCGCGGCTCTCGACGGATGTGCGGACCCGCTCGACGAACACCGACCCGCCTTCCGTGTCCGTCGATGGCAGGATCGTAATGAACTCTTCGCCGCCGTACCGACCCAGCCGGTCGACATCACGGGCCGAGATGCGCAGGATCGCGGCGATCTGGATCAGAACACGGTCTCCGGCAGGATGCCCCCACGTGTCATTGACGAGCTTGAAATGGTCGAGGTCGAACATCGCCGCGGTCAGTGGCGCGCCGGTCCGGCCGGACCGCTCGAATTCGTCGTGCAGCAACCCGTGGATGTGCCTGTGATTGTACAATCCCGTGAGACCGTCGATCACACTCAGTCGGCGCAGCTCCCGGTTCTTCTCTTCCAGCTCGTCCTGAAGCCGCTTGATGCGCAACATCGACCGGACGCGAGCCTCGAGCTCGGAGAAGTTGATCGGCTTCGTCAGGTAGTCATCCGCGCCCGCCTCGAAGCCCATCACCTTGTCTTCGGTCGAATCACGCGCGGTGACGAGGATGATCGGGATGAACGGCAGTGCGGGGTCGCCCTTGACCCGGCGCGACACCTCGAAACCGTCGATATCCGGCAGCATGATGTCCAACAGTACCAGATCCGGCGAGCCTTGCCGGATCTGCTCGAGCGCCTCCTCGCCGGTGCCTGCTTCCGTTATCGTGTAGCCCCGGTAGCGCAGCCGGGTCGCCACGATCTCCGCATTGTCGGCATTGTCGTCGACTACGAGGATCCGCGCCTGCCGGTCCTCGGCCTGTCCAACTGTCGCGTGGGCTTCCATGCGTCCGGGTCGTTCAGCGCTCGTCTCTGATGATATCGTGGCGCCGAACCGAGTTCGCGGATGTCGCGGCCCCGGCCATCGACGGAACCGCGCTGCACCGAAGAGGTATCTCCCAAGGTACCATGACGCCTCAGGCCGCCGCCCGCCCCGGACCATTGCCGAGTTGACGCAAACGGTTGTAATAAACTATCGTTAGCTGACTGCATGAAGCAAGCCGGAGCACGCCAGAACGAGGCTCTCCCCGCCTCTCTCTCGACCCGACCGCGTCCTGCGCTGTCTCCGCGATCGGCGCCGCTCCGGGTACCTATATTGCATCGGAATAGTGAACCAGGCCGTGCGCCGAACCGGTGTCTGAACCGGAGACGCGCATCGCGCCGGAAAACGTGATGAAGAGGGATGATCATGTATTACGATGAAGACAGTGGCGGTGCATTGAATTTCCTGCTCGGAATACTGGTTGGTGCCGCAGTCGGCTCGGCCGTGGCATTGCTCATGGCGCCACAGAGCGGAAAGCGGACGCGGCGTCAGCTCAGGAAGGCCGTCTACTCGGCCCGCGACACTGCCGGCGAGCGGTGGGGCGACCTGACCGACGAGGTCCGTTCGGCCGTCGAGTCCGGCCGGAAGAAGATCCGCGTCTGATGCGACGGGGGCGCACCGCGTCCCGATCGCAGACGAGATGACGCCGTACGAGATTGTCCGGCGCAAGCGTGACGGCTTCGAGCTGACGCCGGCCGAGTTGACGGCGTTCCTCGGAGGCTATCAGACCGGCCATGTCGAGGATTCCCAGATGGCCGCGTTCCTGATGGCTGTCTTCTTCCGCGGCATGGCACCGGCAGAACTGGGCGCGCTGGTTGATATCATGTTGCGTTCGGGTGAGGTCGTGCGCCTCGACGCCGTGCCCGGCATCAAGGTGGACAAGCACTCGACCGGCGGTGTCGGCGACAAGGTCTCGCTGGTCCTCGCGCCGCTCGTCTCATCGCTCGGCGTGCCCGTACCCATGATGAGCGGGCGCGGCCTCGGTCACTCGGGCGGGACCGTCGACAAGCTCGAATCGATACCCGGTTTCACGACGGATCTCTCTCTCGATGCGTTTCGTGCCCAGATCGAGCGGCTCGGTTGCGCATTGATCGCGCAGACCGATCAGATCGCGCCGCTCGATCGGTCGCTCTACGCCATGCGTGACGTCACGGCCACCGTCGAGTCCATTCCGCTGATCGCGTCCAGCATCATGAGCAAGAAGCTGGCCGAGGGACTCGATGCGCTCGTCCTCGATGTGAAGATGGGCAATGGCGCTTTCATGACGGATCCGGATGGTGCCGAGGCCCTTGCCAAAGCCATGATCGGGATCGGTGAGACGTACGGGAAGCGCGTTGTTGCCCGCATGACGGCAATGGACCGGCCGCTCGGCAATGCAGTCGGCAACGCACTCGAGGTCGTTGAATCCGTGGAGGCGCTCGAAGGCGGCGGTCCCGCCGACCTGCGGGAAGTGACTCTGGCTCTGGCCGCCGAGATGCTGGTACTCGGAAACGTCGCCAGCGAGCTTGATGAAGCTCTCGCCCTGGCGATCGCGGCGCTGGATGATGGGCGCGCACTCGAGCAGTTCCGGCGCATCGTCGAAGCACAGGGGGGCGATGTCGCGGTGATCGACGATACCGGCCGCCTTCCGCACGCGAGCGTCGAGCGGGAGGTCCTCGCCGCACGAGCCGGCGTAATCGCCGCCATGGATGTCCGGGCCATCGGCATGGCTGCGGTCGAGCTCGGTGCGGGTCGGGCCCGGCGCGATGCGCAACTCGACCCGGCCGTCGGCTTCCTGGTGTTCAGCAAGCCCGGTGACCGGGTCGAGTGTGGCGATACCATGGCCATCGTGCACGCCCGCGGCGAGGATTCGGCCTCCGGTGCCGCTGCCGCCCTTGCCGCGGCGATCACCATTGCCGATTCCGGGGACGAATCCTCATTGCCCCTGCTCGGTCCGCGTATCGTGGCCGGCCCGTGACGTCGATGGGTGGAGAAGGTAGCGGCGGGTCGCAAGACGGCGATCCCGGACCCGGGTCACCGGCGTCGACCGCGATCCTGACGTTCGACACGACCCACCACGCGCTGTGGGCCGAGCAGGTCGTGGCCGAAAGGCGGCTCGGCGCTCAGGTCGTACCCGCGCCGGCCGAAGCCGACGCGAAGTGTGATCTCGCGATCGAGTGTCTCGCTGAAGATCTGCCCGCGCTCCGTCTCGCGCTCGACGCCGCGGGCATTCCGTACACCGAATTCGTCAGAACCGCGGCCGGCGGTGCCGGGGCGTGAACAGCGTATCCACGCCGCTGGTGTCCGTCCGCAGCCTCGTGCGTAGCGGTCCGCCGAACAGCCCGCTCTCCGGCCTGCACAGCTCGGTCGGTTCCGTACCCGGCAGGAAGAACTCGACGTAGGCGTTTTCAGGCGGACACCACGAGGACGCCAGATTGCCGGTCGTCTTGTCGATCACGCGCGTGGTGATGATCGCCGGCCAGGGCCACTGTTCCGGCACCTCGAACTCCGGTACGGTCGCGGTCTCCGCATTTGCCGAGTCCGGCGGCGGCCCTTCCGGATAGTACATCTGCCGCATGAACTGACCCCAGATCGGTGCGGCATACACGCCACCGGCGGCCCGGGGGAGAATCGTCTGCGGGTGATCGAAACCGAGCCAGACGGCTGCCAGCAGGTCCGGCGTGAACCCGAGGAACCAGACATCCGTGGCGTCGTTGGTCGTGCCGGTCTTGCCCGCGGCCGGTACATCGTATGGCAGACCCGCGGGCTGCCGCCGGGCCGGCAGGCCGGACCCGTTGTCGATGACCGTGCGCATGAGATCCCGTGCAATGGTGGCAACCGCCGTGTCGATGACCTGCTCACGTTCGGCGGGTGTCTGCCAGAGAACGCGGCCATCCCCATCGTCGACTTCCAGGATGTAGCGCGGCTTCACTCTTACGCCATCGTTCGCCAGAGCGCTGTACGCTTCGACCAGATCGATCGGGTAGACGGACGCCGCGCCGATCGCGCTCGACGGGTAGGGCGGCACCTCGGTCGAGATGCCCACGTCTCGCGCAAGCTGCGAGACGGTCTCGAGGCCGACCTCCAGGCCGAGCTTCACCGCAACAGTGTTCACCGACGTGCGCAACGCTTCCCGCAACGTGAGCGGGCCCTTGAACTCCGGGTCGTAGTTGCGCGGCGAATAGACGGAGCCATCGACCTGCTCGAGCATCAGCGGAGAGTCGAAGATCACGTGTGAGGCCGGGATACCGCTCGCGATCGCCGCCGTGTACACGAACGGCTTGAACGTCGAACCCGGCTGGCGCAGAGCCTGCGTCGCGCGGTTGAACTTCGAGTCGCCATAGTCGCGGCCACCGATCATCGCCCGGATCTCGCCCGTCCGCTGATCCATTGCGATGAACATGCCCTGGAGATACTTCGTCTCACTGGCGCCCTGCGATCCGCCCTCCGCCATTACATCCGCATACTTCGGCGCCTTGAAGCCGGGCATCGACTCGACACGAGTCCACCCGCTGTCCATCGCCGCCCGCGCCGCCCGCTGCATGTCCAGGTCGAGCGTCGTCGTTACGCGCAGGCCTTCATCGTACACGGCATCCGCGCCGAACCGGTCGAAGAGGACCCGGCGCACCGCTTCCTTGAAGTACGGCGCGATCTCGCCGCCTTCGGACGTGTGCGGTGTCTCCGGCAGCGGCGTCTCCATCCACTTCTTCGCATCCGATTCCGTGATGTAACCCTGGTTCGACATCAGGCTCAGAACGAGGTTGCGCCGGTGCCGGGCGGCGTCCGGGTTGCGGAACGGGGAGTAGGTCGTCGGGCGGTTGATCACCGCGGCCAGAAGCGCAGCCTCGGGCGGCGTCACTTCGACCGCCGGCTTGGCGAAGAAGTACTGCGACGCCGCCTCGATGCCGTACCGGCCATCGCCGTAGTTGACCTGGTTGATGTACGCTTCGAGGATCTCGTCCTTCGAGTACACGTCCTCGAGCTGGAAGGCGACGTGCAGCTCCTTCATCTTGCGCGTCGGCCGGCGCTCGAACCCGATTTCGTCCTCGAACATGTGCCGCGCCAGCTGCTGCGTGATCGTGCTGCCGCCCGCCGCCCGCCGGCCACGCAGGATGTTCTTCAGAGTCGCACCCAGGAACCCGCGCGGATCGAACCCCTTGTGCCGGTAGAAGCGCTTGTCCTCGATCGCGATGAACGCCTGCGGCACGTAGTCCGGGAGCGTCTCGATGCCGACGGGCGTCCGCCGCTCCCGGAACAGCTCGGCGATCAGGCGGCCTTTCCGATCCAGCAGCTGCGTGGCGCTCTTCGGTTCCCAGACGTAGATCTGTGCGATCGAGGGACAGTCCCTACAGACCGAGTTCCAGCTTCCGGCCAGCAGTCCCGCCCCCAGTGACACCACGCCGATCACGCCGATCGCGACACTGCCGAGGATCAGAGGTTTCCGCCTCAGCCAGCGCCACCCGCTGCCGATCCGTCGGTTCAATCCTCTCAGCATTCTGCGAATCGGGTCCATGCCCTGTCCTTCGAGCAACCGCTCAATGATCCCGGAGTATCGACACCAGCCACTGGTGCAGCCGCCCGTTGCTTGCAAGCACCGAGCCATTGCCCACGACGTCCTCCTCACCATCGATCCGGGTGATCACGCCGCCGGCTTCCCGCACGATCAGCGCACCGGCCGCGACATCCCACGGCGCCAGCGACAGCTCCCAGAATGCATCGAAGTACCCCGTGGCGAGATGACAGAGATCCAGCGCGGCCGATCCGGCCCTTCGTACGCCCGCGCTGATCGTGAGTATCCGCGAGAAATCCTCCAGATATCGCGGCAGCAACTCCAGAGCCTTGAACGGGAATCCGGTTCCGACCAGCGCGCGTGATGGCTGCTCGACCTCCGATACACGGATCGGCGCTCCGTCCAGAAATGCGCCGCCGCCCCTGACCGCGGTCCAGGTCTCGCCCGTCACGCCGTTCATGACCACACCGACGGCCGGCTCGCCATCGAGCAGTGCCGCAACCGAGACCGCATACATCGGATACCGATGCAGGTAGTTCGTTGTGCCATCCAGCGGGTCGATGACCCAGACCCATCCGGCCTCGCGCTTCGCTTCCGCCAGCCGATCGGCAGGAATCGCGAACGGGTTCCTGACCACACCGGCTTCGCCCGGCTCGGCGGGCGGTGCTGTAGCCGCCTCCTCGGACAGGATACGATGTCGTGGGAAGCTCGTCCGGATCCGCTCGATCGCTCGGACCTCCGCCTCGCGGTCCACCCGGGTCACGAAATCGTGCCTGCCCTTTTCCGACCAGTCGTCCGACTCGATCGCACCGATATTGGCGCGGTGGACCGCGGCTGCATCGCTCGCCGCCGAAGCCGCTACCTCGAGCACCTTGTACAGCTCCCTCCGCATGCACGCTCCATCCCGGGCTCCACCCGCCGCGCTGTCTACCCCGGAGGGCGGCCGCCGGGTCTATCCTCGTCGCGTTGAACCGACTCCCGAATCCGCCGCCCGCCCGTTTCAAGGCCCGACTTCACCGGTCCGATACTCAATTCAGGTCGACGACCCATCGGCTGACGGCCCCCCGGGCCCGCGGAGGCCGGGCACGAGGCCCGGCGGCGAACCTGCACTGTCGGATCGAGATGATCGAGATTTTCAAGGCGGCCGTCCAGCGTGGCGCGTCGGACATCCACATCAAGGTCGGTGACTTCCTTCGCGCGCGCATCCATGGCGAGCTCGTACCACTGACGCAGCAGCGCCTGTCGCAGGACCAGGTCCGTCAGATCTGTCTTCAGCTCATCTCGAACCAGAAGGATCGCGACCGCTTCGAGGAGATTCGCGACTACGACTGTTCCTGGGGCGCACCCGGCCTGGGCCGGTTCCGCGTCAACATCCTGAAACAGCGCGGAACGCCGATGGCGGTCATGCGAGTGATCCCCATCGACATTCCCAACTTCGAGATGCTCAAGCTGCCGCCCGTGCTATCGGCCGTCTCCTCCGCAGAGCGAGGGCTCGTGCTGGTCACGGGTGTCACCGGCTCGGGCAAGAGCAGTACGCTGGCCGCCATGATCGGCTACATCAACAACACGCGCCACAAGCACATCATCACGCTCGAGAATCCGATCGAGTTCCTGCACCGGGACATCAACTGCTCGATTACACAACGCGAGGTCGGCAGTGATACGGCTTCCTTCGACCAGGGTCTCAAGTCCGCGCTGCGTGAGGATCCCGATGTCGTGCTGATCGGTGAAATGCGCGACACCATCACGATGGACACCGCAATGAAGGCCGCGGAGACCGGCCATCTCGTGCTGTCCACTCTGCACACGACGAATGCCGTCCAGACGATCTCCCGTATCATCGCAGTCTTCCCGCCGCACGAGCAGGAGATGGTTCGCATTCGACTTGCCGAGACGCTCGTCGCCGTTGTCAGCCAGCGACTCCTGCCGCGGAAGGACAATCGCGGTCGGGTCGTGGCAGCCGAAATCATGGTCGTCACCGGAACCATCCAGGACGCGATCATGCAGGGCGGCGACCGCCAGCACGAGATCTACGACCTGATCGCCGATGGCAAGGAGCAATACGGCTCCCAGACATTCGACCAGCATCTGCGAGATCTGGTCGAGGCCGACCTCGTTTCCTACGAGGTCGCCAAGGCAGCCGCCAACAACCCGGCCGACTTCGAGCTCAGGATGCGGACCCTGGTCTGAGCGAGTCGTTGACCGGATGGCTCTACGCCCCGGCCATGCAAATGCGTGGCCGGGGCGCATGACATCATGGAGATTTCCAGCGGAACGAACGAGTGGCGGCCGGCTGATGTTCCGTTGAAAAAGAAAAGCCCTCCCTTTGATTGAAGTAGAAATGTCCTCCCTCCCGG
>Ga0055448_10000460_pt1 | contig 10541 bp, 10 predicted proteins | sample China_Galinas_PW_4_FD_57744 | JGI IMG/M metagenome (GOLD analysis project Ga0055448, IMG submission 57744) | Wetland microbial communities from San Francisco Bay, California, USA, that impact long-term carbon sequestration - China_Galinas_PWA_D2 | ecosystem: Environmental > Aquatic > Marine >... | reverse complement strand
CTCGTAGCTCAGCAGGATAGAGCGGTTGCCTCCTAAGCAACAGGCCGCGCGTTCGAATCGCGCCGAGGACAGTTCTCTAAATATCAATTATTTACGATGACTCTCTAGGTAGCGGTCGATTCCGTTTGCGATACCCCAGGCGATAGAGCGCTGGTATTTAGGATCGCGTACTTTCTCGCGTTCATGCTGATTCGATAAAAAGCCCGCCTCAACTAGGATAGCTGGCATCCGTGTCTCTCGAATCACCGCGAAATTGGCCTGCTTTAAACCGCGAGACTCGGCTCCTGTTGTCGAAATGATCTTTTTAAGGACATTATCACCCAAAGTCTTAGATTTAACTATTCGGGTGGAAGGGGGATTTTTTTCTTCCTTATAGTAGTAAACCTCAACCCCTTTTGCATCACTATTAGGCGAGTAGTTGTAGTGAATACTGACGAAAAGATCAGCATCAAGAGTGTTGGCAATCTCAGCACGTGTATCGAGCGGCACAAATGTATCTTGATTACGTGTCATAACGGTCTTATAGCCAAGTTGATTCAAACAACTCCGTATCAAGAATGCTGTTGCTAGGGTGAGCTCTTTCTCCTCATAATTATCTCGTTTGCTGATGGAACCCCCATCTTTTCCTCCATGCCCCGCATCCACAATGATGGTCTCTAACTTGGGAGGGGGAGGCTTTTTCTGTTCGTGAAGAGCTGAGATTTCAGGGGGAATGCCCCGATTTCCACACGCCGATACAAAACACGCTAGCAGAACTAAAAAAATATATTTCATGCAGTGACCCTATTAGCAATTTCTTGAGCAACTTGACGATCGTCAAAAGGGAGGGTTTGATGGGCAAAGATTTGATAGGTCTCATGCCCCTTCCCGGCTATTAAGATTAGATCTTCTGGTGAAGTGATCTCGATCGCACGTTCAATTGCCATCCTCCGATCCACTTCAATCAGATACTCAGATGTTGTAAACCCTTTCGCAATCTCTTGACAGATCGATAGGGGATCTTCACTGCGGGGATTATCGGAGGTGACAAAGGTAAAATCACTATACTTTTCAGCTGCTGCTGCCATCAAGGGACGCTTTGAACGATCACGATTGCCACCACAACCAAAAACTGTGAGAATCTTTCCCTTTTTTATTTCAAACAGTGATAAGAGCGCTTTTTCTAAAGCATCAGGTGAGTGTGCGTAATCGACATAAATATGCTTATCACTGAGATTCTCAACTTGTTCCAACCGGCCAGGAACAGAATGAAAGCTCGCAATCACCTCAGGAAGTGCTTCAAAAGCGATTCCTTTGCAAAGAGCAGCTCCAATCGCAGCTAAACAATTGTAGATATTAAAACGGCCGATCAACTTCCAAGAAAACTGAAGCGTTTTGTCACGGAAAGTGACTGAGAAACAGGTTTGATCGGGGTTGAGTTCGATTGAGTGTGCATAAAGATCAGCTCCCTTATGCAGTCCATAGGTTAACTTGGGTGTGGTGCACTCCTGCTGCATCCTTTCAAACCACGGGGAGTCAGCATTATAAATCGCTACAGAGCCTGCTTTCAGCTCGTTAAACAACTGTGCTTTGGCATCAGCATACGCCTCCATTGTTTCATGGTAGTCCAAGTGCTCTTGAGAGAGATTCGAAAAAATGGCGACGTCATACTCGATCTTTGCAACACGCCCCTGCTCTAAACCGATTGAGGAGACTTCCATTACTGCCGCATCACACTTTTGCTTCACCATCTCTTTGAGGAGTTTCTGATTGGTAATGATCTCTGGGGTGGTAAGCTGCGCTTCAAAATGATGCTGGCCAATAATGTATTCAATCGTTCCAATCATCCCGCACGGAATATTGAAAGAATCAAAGATGTGCTTCACAAGATAGGAAATCGTAGTTTTCCCATTTGTTCCGGTTATCCCAACCATAAACAAAGAGCGGGAAGGATCCCCATAATACCGGCATGCAAGCTCAGCTTCGATCGCGCGCACATCATCTGTTACAATTTGCACGACATCTTTTAGAAAGGGATTGGGCAGGTCGGTTAAAATGGCAGCTGCGCCGCTTGCTAACGCCTCGTCAATATATTTAGCGCCATCATCCACGGTTCCCTTTTTTGCGATAAAGAGATTCCCCGGAGCCACAAGCTTGGAGTGGGCACAGAGCCCTGTTATGGCAACATCTTTTCCACTTTTATAGAGCTCTACCGGTAAATCAGCGATCAGTTGTTTGATATTCATGAATTCAAGGGTGGTTCCATTGTTCGTAGAGTAGTTTAAGCTCTCTGACCTCATTTATCCAGTCAGCTTTTTCGGGATCATAGCGTGGATCTCCTTGAGGATACCCATGGGGATCATCAGGCGGCTCTCCTAGATACTCAAGAGTTCGCTTGGAAATCTCTGCAAATACAGGAGCTGCACACCGTCCACCTACATAATTTTTGATCCCCCCTTCAAGACGTACAGGCTTTGGCTCATCAATTGTCACGATCAATACAAAGCGAGGCGTGTGGGCAGGAGCAAAACCGATAAAAGAAGATATATAGCGCTGTTTGGAATAAACGCCACCAACTATTTTTTCCGCCGTACCCGTTTTTCCGGCCTCCGTATAACCACTAACGCTTGCTAAACGACCCGTTCCCCCTGCCTGGGTCGAAAATTTCATCGCTTTTACCACCTCTTTTGTAATTTCTTCCTCCAATACGCGTCGTTTTTTTTGAAAAATCGTGTTGTCAATAATCACTTCATCTTTATTGACAATCTTACGAACAAGGGTGGGATCGATTAAAAAACCTCCATTTGCAAGGACTGCATAGGCTCTGAGCATCTGCAAACTCGTTGCAAGCATGTTATACCCGATTGCCAGAGAATAGGGAGTAGGCAGAGACCACTCTAAGGCGCCATTTGGATGAAGCTTTCCGGGCCTTGGAACAAGTCCGTATGCCTCCCCGGGAAGCTCAATCCCAGTCTTCGTCTCAAACCCGAAAATATCGACAAGAGCTTTCCGGTACCATTCATTGCCATACGCATTGATCACTAAATCGATTGCCTGAGCCATATAGACGTTCGAGGATTTTTGCAGAGCCATGTACATGTTGATCGCATGGTGGCGAGGCAAGTCATTTAAAGGGCGAGAAGCTCTCCCCGGAAAGATAGAGCGTGTGACATCCATTTTCTCGTGCGGGTCAAAAAGTTTAGCCCTCCCCTCTTTTTCTAACTCGACATTTGCTTTCATTGCCACAGCAAGAGTGATCGGTTTCATGATCGAACCTAGCTCAAAAGCATCTGTCACAGCTTTTACTTTCGCATCTTCTATTTTCTCGGGATCGTTGAAGAAATCCTGATAATTTGCCGGGTCGAAGTAAGGATATTGCGCTAACGCTAAGATCTCGCCGTTGTGTGGATTGAGCATCACAGCCCATCCCCCCTTGGCTTGGGCCGCATGAACCCCCTTTTCTAACTCTTCTTCAACAATCGCTTGAACACAATGATTGATGGTGAGATAGACATCGGCCCCATCTTCAGGCTCTTCGATCACCTTATCAATCTCGAGTTGGTTTAGAGGGGAGCGGAGCAATTTGCGCTTTCCAAGTTTTCCCTTTAAGTAATCGTTGAAATAGGCCTCAAGACCCCCTGTGGGCAACCCTTCATGCGTTGTCTCATCTTTCATCTCCCGAATCGTATGGAGCACCTGCCCCAAAAGCATCCCATAAGGATAGGAGCGCTGATAGTCGGTCACAAAATAGAGCGCATTGCGCGCGATCTTCTTCTGTTTTGCAAAGGGCATCCACCAAGCTAAAATCGCATCTTTTGTCTCTCGATCCAGCCAAAGCGTTAAGCGGCGACTTCGGCTTTTTCGATCAAATTCCTTTCGATTCACCGCTACATGAGTTGTTAAGGCATCCGCCACCTCATCGCGATACTCAGCCGGAATGGAAACAGGGTCGATATAGAGATGGAACTTAGTCACATCAAAAACTAATGGTTGAAGTGATTCGGGATGGCCAATCTTCAACGTGGGATTAGAATAAAAAGTGCCCCTTCTAAAAGGCTCTTTCACAATAAATTCATGCTGGGCATGCGCCGCTTGCGTCCACTTCTCCCCCTCAAGGATTTGAATCTTGAAATAATTTACGATCAGTAGCGAGAAGAGAAAAAACATGCCGATCGCAATGATCACAAGCCGCTTTTTCTGTCTCACGGCTCCTCCACCCTTTCCTCCACCTTTGGAACTTGAATTGTGATAATCTCATTCACAAGTGGGTGTCTGAGGTGGCTGAATTGCGGACGGCGGGCCAGTTCCATCAAATGAATCGGGTTTTCGAACTGATCGATCTCAAATTGTAGACGGATATTTTCTTGCTGAACGATCTGCAGTTCTTGCGCAACAACAGGAATCTGGAGACGCAGCTCCGTAATGTGATTTTGTTTGTTGATAAAGGCATACAAGAAGACCCCTAAGGTCAAGATGCACAAAAAGACACGTATGAAAATGCCAAGATTCATAGTTTTTCAATAAAACGCAATTTTGCCGACCGACTCCGTGGGTTGCGCCGCGTTTCTTCTTCACCGGCGATGAGAGGCTTTTTCGTTAGCACCTTCACGACCTTTTCTTCCATAGCAAAGCGACGAAACGTGTGTTTCACAATCCGATCTTCTAGACTATGGAATGTCAACACCCCAAATCTTCCGCCGGGCGCTAAAGCCTCAATCCCCTTTGGTATCGCTTTTTCAAGCCCTTTTAGCTCATCATTCACAAAGATGCGCAGAGCCTGAAATACCAATGTCATCGGATGAATCTTTTTCCCTCTTCTGCCGCCCCATGTCAAGACAAGTTTTAATGCTTCGGTCAAATCGGTTGTTGTCTTTAGCCGTTTTTTACGTCTCGCTTCGACAATTGCTTTTGCAGCCTGCCGCCAGCGGGGCTCCTCCCCATACTCGCGAAAAATCTGTCCAAGCTCCTTTTCAGAATAGTGATTAACCACCTCCTCTGCATCGGGATGGCTTGTCGGATCCATCCGCATATCCAGCGGCCCCTCCTTATAGAGGCTAAATCCCTTCTCCGGACGATCGAGCTGCATTGAGGAAACCCCCAGGTCGAGAAAAATTCCCTCTACAGATTCAGGAACATACTGATCGAAATCCAAGAAGTTTGAATGAATAAGTGTGATTTTTTCTTGAAACGACTTCAACGTCTCACCTGCAATCTCAAGCGCTTCCGGATCGCGGTCAAAGCCATAGAGCCGCTCGATTTCAGGATGCGCCTCTAAGATGGCATGCGCATGCCCGCCGGCGCCAACCGTTCCGTCAATATAGTGACGCAAGGTAAGCTCAGAGAAAAAAGAGAGAAACTCCTTTACAAGGATGGGTTCGTGAAACATGAGCGATTCATTAATATTGCATCTGCCAGAACAAGGGCAGACATGGATTCTACTACAGTGACTGCTCGGATCGCAACACAAGGATCGTGCCGCGACCCCTTCGGAAGCGTAAGGACCGCCTTCTCCCCTGTTAAAGTTTTTGTTTCTTGAGGCTTTGCAATACTAGAGGTTGGCTTGAAAGCCACTCGGAAAACAAGCGGCTCTCCATCTGTGATTCCTCCAAGTGTCCCTCCTGTTGGACGTTGATTGTGGTCCGAGCCCCGCATTTTAGCAGCACCGAAACCCTCCCCAATCTCAAACCCCTTACTAGCCGGGAGCGAGAGCATCGCTTGAGCGAGTACCGCCTCCATCTTTTGATAGACCGGTTCTCCGAGTCCAACCGGCACACCCTCAACCCTTCCTTCAATCACACCACCGGCTGAGTCCCCTTCTTCAATCTCACCCCTTTCAAGTAAAGACGCCTCAACATGCACTCCAAACTGACTAAGAAATTTCTTGGCAATGGCCCCCGCTGCCACACGGCAAGCTGTTTCACGGGCTGAGGCTCTTCCTCCGCCTCGGTAGTCAAAAATCCCATATTTTTTCAGGTAGGTGTAATTAGCATGGCCTGGGCGCACCAGATGTTTAATCGGCTCATACTTGCTCGAATCAGCATCACGGTTGGGAATGATAATTGAAATGGGCGTTCCCGTCGTTTTCCCTTCAAAAACTCCCGATAAGATTTCGGCCCTGTCAGATTCTTTGCGTGGTGAGGTATGAGGTTGCTTGCCGGGGGCCCGTTTTGCCAGCTCGAGATTGATTTCCTCTTCGGAGATCTCTAATCCCGGCGGACAGCCGTCGATTACGACTCCGATTGCTTTGCCGTGAGACTCTCCCCACGTCGTGATTCGAAAAATTTGACCAAATGAGTTACGCATTGATCCATGAATTGAACCGATTTTTCACATAGTTTGCAAGAGTTGACATAAAACACTGTTAAAACTAACTTTTTTTTACTCAATTTACGAATCTTTGGAGAGGTCAATGAAACATCTGTTTGAAAAACTCACCTTATGCGCTCTTCTCTTGAGCGGATTGTCACTATCGGCAGGAGAGTGCTATGACTACTGCGATCCCTGTTGTGATTACAATCCCTGTTGTTGGGATGGAAATTTCTACTTAACTGTCGAAGGACTCTACTGGACTGTCAACCATTGTCCAATCGGGGTGGCGAGACGATCCAACCAAAATAGTGTAGATCCAGAAGGGTTAACAGCAGAAACCTATTTATATAATGAATATGACGGGGGTGTAAGGGGGCGCATCGGATATGAGTTTTGCTCGTTTTTCACAGATGTGGCCTATCTTTATTACAGCAATAAAGAGAAAGAGGACGAAGAACTCGATGGGTTTAATGCAATGCGAGTAGCTGGAGGTCCCCCAAGTGATGAAGATCAAAGCTTTATCTCTTCTAAAGCAAAATTTCGGTACCAAAATGTCGATGTGCGCTTGGGCTACAACCTCTGCCAAACCAACTGCTTTACCCCCTTCGTCTATGTAAATGCCCGCTGGGTCAGAGTGGACTTTAAGAATATTGTCGATGCCATTGATACGGATACTACTAATCCCGAACTATTCCATGCACGCCAAGCGTCAAGATTTAATGGCGGCGCCCTAGGAGTTGGACTAGGAGGGCATTACACATTTTGCGGAAATTTTGGGATTGGAAGTACAGCGAACTTCATGGCTTTAATTGGCCAAACAACGTTTAATTATTCAAAAATAAACGAAAGTAGAAGTTACAACCCATTTTTTGAAAAAACGTATAGTTGGGATCATGTGACTCCCAGCGTAGAATTTAGACTTGGACTCGATTACTCCTGTTGCCTCTTTTGCTTTGATGTCACTGTTGAGATAGGTTATGAGCTCGATTGGTATCCAAACCTTTTGTACTATTTCTCTGAAAACGAACCTGCTCCTGGAGCTAGCTTCAGGATACCCAACTTGACTTGCCAAGATATTGGTTTTTCTGGTCCTTTTTTCCGTTTAACGGCAGGATTCTAAACCTTTCACAACCACGGTCTCTCTACGAGACCGTGGACACACTCCTTAACTGAAAGCCCTTCAGTTTCAATTGTGTACTCACAATACTGTTCAAAGATCGGAAAGCGTTCTTCAGCAAGCTGTTCGACTTGTCTCAAAGGATTTTTGGGATCGAGATAGGCGGGCATCCCCCTTTTTTGCAAACGCTCCCAAAGGACAAAAACAGGCGCTTTTAAATAAATAGTTGGACCGATTTGCTTGAGATGTTTCCGATTTTCTTCGCGAAGCAACGTTCCACCCCCTGTTGCAATGATGCAAGGCTCTGATTTTAATGAGAGAACAAGCTCCGTTTCAAGATCGCGAAAGGCTTTCTCTCCAAGCTCCCACCAAAGTTCACTCACCGTTTTGCCCTGATCAGTCTCCATCAACCGATCAGTATCGTAAAAGGGGAGGTTAGTTTGAGCCGCGAGAGCTTTCCCAAGAGTGGACTTTCCCGCACAAAATAGGCCGCATAAAATCATTGAATGTGTGCTCCTAACGCTTGCATCTGCGCCTGAAAATTGGGGAACGTTTTTGCAACGCAATCAATTGATTCAATCGCTGTCTCCCCGGTTGCTGCAAAACCGGCTACTGCTAAGGAAAGAGCCATTCGATGATCATGATAGCTGTGTACTGCGCTCCCTTTTAAACAGGAACGTCTGATAAAAAGACCGTCGCTCCGCTCTTCTATTTGCGCCCCCATCTTCTTGAGCTCAGTGGAGATAGCTTGAATGCGGTCGCACTCTTTCTTCCGGGCAATCGTTCCACCTACTATCTCTGTCTCCCCTTCCGCAAAGCAACCGACAACCGCTAAAATGGGCAACGCATCGATGCAGTTGTTCACATCAATCTTTGTTCCTTGAAGAACACTCCCCTGTTTCACATGCAGCGCATGCGCCTCAATCTCAATCTTGGCACCCATCTGCTGCAAGATAGATATTAATCGCTTATCTCCTTGAGGATCATTGAAATCGAGATTTTCAAACCGCACTTCAGAGTTGGTTAAAAGAGCAGCAACAAGGGGAAATGCAAGGGAACTAAAATCGCCGGGAACACAATAGGAAAACCCTTCGATGGAAGCGTTGCCCATCAATTTGTAGTAGTCTCCATTACGCGTTATATAAGGGATGTTGAGTCGATTAAGCCATTCTAGGGTGAGCTGCACCCAGGGAAGTTCACCAGGATTGGTGACAAAGATTTCGATCGGACCAGGGGCAAACGCAGATGCGATGAGTAGGCCGGAAACGGGTTGGGAATCTTCCCCATCGATGATTACATGTCCTGATTTTAGAGGACCTTGCACAAAAACAGGAGCGTTGTTGTTCAGAGAGTAGGCAGTTGCTCCGAGTTGAGATAATCCATCTAAAAGAGGTTTAATAGGGCGGTTATATCTAATAGAGTGGTCCCCGGTAATCACGATCGGCTTTGGCGAGAGGGCTGCCACAGCTCCAATCAACCGAAGGATTAAACCCGAGTTCCCCGCATCGATCACATCCTCAGCCCCTTCGATTTTTCTATCGAGCCCAATCATCTCAACCCGATCGGGATACTCTTCTACAGTAGCGCCGAGTAAACGGCAGGCTTGAATCATATCGGGAGAGGGAAGGAGATTGGTGAGGACACTTTTTCCACGTGCGAGCATGCCAAAGAGAAGAGCACGCATCGACTGCGACTTCGAGGGCGGGATTGTCAGAGACCCCTTTAACTTAGACGGAGCAATCTTCCAGTTTTTCATTCACAAACCAATGACAGTATTGACCAACTGCTTGCTGGATGAACATATCGAGTCCATAAACAAGCGTACACCCCTTCTTTTCCGCAGCTTCTAATAAAGGAGTCATTTTAGGACGGGTGATGATATCCATGACAACACGCTTTTCGAGTAACTCTTCCGTTGGGACAGGGCAGGTGGGGGTACAGTTGATTAGAATATCATACCCCTTGGAGGCAAACTGCTCTAAGGGTAGGACTTGAGCGTCTATCTTTTGCGCGTTAGCCACTGTTCGGTTGGCGACCGACACTTCTGCCCCTCTTTTTTTAGCTTCGCGAGCAATCGCAATGGCTGCGCCCCCTGCTCCCAAAATCACCACTCGTTTTCCGGCTACAGAGATTTTCTTCTCAAGAGCATCGAGTGCACCGGGGCCATCGGTATTCCAAAAGTGCCTACTCTTCCCACGGAATCCAATTGTATTAAATGCCTCCCCTTCCTGGAGCTGTTCTTTTAAGGGCATCGTCACACTTAACCCTTTAAACCCAACCTCTTGACACAAGGGAAGAAGAGAAGCGAGCTCCTCTTTTTTAACGGGCATTTTGACATAAACTGCATCTAAACCGAGCTGATCAAACGCATAATTGTGCGTTTTATGGCTCACACTTTTTGAAACGGGGTCGCCAATCAATCCATAAAGCGCTGTCTTTTCAGAGAGAGCAGGATAGCGATACGTGTGCACTAAATCATCTAAAAAGAGTTGCCCGGCGGCAGTTTTCTGTTCTTCACAGATCGGGGCATAGGTCCAAGGCACTCCAAAAACAGGGGCTAAAATGCGGGTTACGACGCCCATTTCTCCCATACAAAGGCCAATAATATTGGTTTCGCGTACAAACTGCAGCATTCTCAACGCGTCGAGGGAGGAGTTGGCATGTGTCGCGATTTTATAATAATCTGCACTGCAGGTTTGCATCCTTTTATATAAGGTGGGTAGATCGGGGGTTTTTTCTTCATCGTGATAGGAACAAATGCGTGGAACGGGAAGATCGACCTTTACTCCATAGGGAAGATCAATCATGTCAGGGGAAAAAGAGAGAATTTCTCGATCAAATTGAAGAAGTTTGAAGATAACAGGTTTTTGACAAGCTTCTCTTAAAGTTTTAAGATTCTGAGGCGAAAAAAGATCGAGACGGAGCTCAATGAGATCGGCTTTTTGATTAGCCTCCCAGATCGCTTTCAGTGAATCTTCTTTAACAGTTGCGCACAGCATCATTCCATCCCGCTAATAAGGACTCTTTTGTCAAATGAGTAACGTACTCCCCCTCAAACGGAGCAACCGAGCCGATTTTGGTGAGAACAACGAAGCGATGCGCCCCCTTTTTATCGCGTGTCATCATCTCATAGGGA
>Ga0055448_10000459_pt1 | contig 10546 bp, 8 predicted proteins | sample China_Galinas_PW_4_FD_57744 | JGI IMG/M metagenome (GOLD analysis project Ga0055448, IMG submission 57744) | Wetland microbial communities from San Francisco Bay, California, USA, that impact long-term carbon sequestration - China_Galinas_PWA_D2 | ecosystem: Environmental > Aquatic > Marine >... | reverse complement strand
GCCTTGGATATGGGAGCACTTATCGCAGGTGCCAAATACAAAGGTGAATTTGAAGAACGCCTAAAAGCCGTCATCAAAGAAGTGACTACAAGCGAGGGCGATATCGTTCTCTTTATTGACGAAATCCATACACTTGTAGGAGCTGGTGGTGGTCAAGGTGCCATGGACGCCGCGAACATCTTAAAACCCGCGTTGGCCCGAGGTGAACTCCGTGCCATAGGAGCCACCACCTTGGATGAGTATCAAAAATACTTTGAAAAGGACAAGGCGCTTGAACGACGCTTTCAAAAAGTAATGGTAGACGAACCTGACGTTGAAAGTGCCATTTCCATACTTCGCGGTATCAAGGAAAAATATGAAACCCACCATAAGGTCCGTATCAAGGATGAGGCCATTATTGGTGCCGTAGAACTTTCGGAACGGTATATCACTAATCGGTTTTTGCCGGATAAGGCCATTGACCTCATGGACGAGGCCGCTTCCAAATTGCGGATGGAAATCAACTCCAAACCGGAAGAACTCGATGTCCTGGACCGAAAAATTATGCAATTGGAAATTGAAATTGAGGCCATAAAAAGAGAAAAGGACGAAGCTAAACTCAAAACCTTGCGCTCAGATTTAGCCAATTTAAAGGAACAGCGCAACACTATCTTCGCGAAATGGAAAAGTGAAAAGGAAGTAGTCGACAATATTCAGACCACAAAATCCAATATTGAAGAATTTAAACTGGAAGCTGAACGTGCCGAACGGGAAGGCGACTACGGCAAAGTAGCCGAAATTCGCTATGGAAAGATCAAGGAAGCACAGGAAAAATTGGAAAAACTGCAAAAAGAACTAAGCGAAAACCAATCTGGGCATTCGTTGATCAAAGAAGAGGTGACCTATGACGACATTGCCGAAGTTGTGTCTAAATGGACTGGAATTCCCGTCACTAAAATGATTCAGAGCGAGCGCGAAAAATTATTGAAACTGGAAGACCATCTTCACAAACGTGTGATTGGGCAGGATGAGGCCATCGCTGCAGTGAGCGATGCGGTAAGACGTAGCCGTGCAGGCCTACAAAACCCCAAAAAACCCATTGGTACCTTTATGTTCCTAGGAACGACCGGTGTGGGTAAAACCGAGCTGGCCAAGGCTTTGGCAGAGTATTTATTTGATGATGAAAATGCCATGACAAGAATTGATATGAGCGAATACCAAGAGCGACATGCCGTAAGCAGATTGGTTGGTGCGCCTCCCGGATACGTCGGTTATGAAGAAGGAGGTCAGTTGACCGAAGCCGTAAGGCGCAAACCCTATTCTGTAGTGTTGTTGGATGAGATTGAAAAGGCCCACCCTGATACCTTTAACATTTTGTTGCAGGTTTTGGACGAAGGCCACCTTACAGACAACAAAGGCCGTCTGGCAGATTTCAAAAATACCATCATTATAATGACCTCAAACCTTGGAAGTGATATCATACACGAACATTTTGAGGCCACGAAAAATATAGATAGTGCCATGGAAGCTGCCAAATTGGATATATTGGTGTTATTGAAACAAAAGATACGGCCAGAGTTTTTAAATAGAATTGATGATATCATCATGTTTACGCCGCTGACGAGATCCGATATTATTCAAATTGTCGGTCTACAGTTAAAAGGCGTCACCAAAATGCTCAAGCAACAGGGCATTACCTTTGATGCCACGGACGAAGCCGTCGGTTATTTGGCCGATAAAGGCTATAATCCCGAATATGGTGCCAGACCAGTCAAGCGGGTCATTCAAAAAGAAGTGTTGAACGAATTGAGCAAAGAAATTCTATCCGGAAAAATAACGACGGACAGTGTTATTCTTCTAGATTACTTTGGAGAAAATTTGGTGTTCAGAAATCAGGGTGATATGGTTGCCGAAAAAGCGTAATACACTGTAACAAAATAAATCTATTTCAGTCTTTAAATTGGTTGGTTAGGTAAAGCAACACAAATCTTTCCGACGTTAGTCGGGAGAGGCGTGTTGCTTTTTTTGTTAAAATTTTGTTGGAATTTAAACCGGCACACAATAAAACTTTAAAAATTACATTACACATTTATAAATTAATTCTTAAATTTGGATTGCTATTAATTTTCCCAAATTACTTTAGACGATTATATTAATTTCCCTCATTCGTTAAAAAATGAGGGGGTAAATGTTTAATATTTAATAACCTACTTTAATTCATGGATGTTAATTCATATATCGATCACACCCTTTTAAAGGCTTCGGCTTCAGATCGCGACATTATTAACTTATGTGAAGAAGCAAAACAATACAAATTCAGCGCTGTTTGTGTTAATGGAAGTTTTGTTCCATTGGCAAAGCATCTATTGGAAAAATCTTCCGTGAAAATTTGCAGTGTGGTTGGTTTTCCATTTGGGGCCATTGCAACAGATGCCAAAGTTTTTGAGGCTAAAAAAGCTATTGAGGATGGTGCCGATGAAATTGAAATGGTAATCAATATTGGCTTGCTTAAGAGCAGTAACTATTTTCGCGTGCTAAAGGATATTAGCGATGTAAAAATTGCTATTGGTAAAGTGCCTCTTAAAGTTATTTTGGAAATCAGTGAACTTTCAAAAAATGAAATTATAAAGGCAAGTGAAATTTGTTTGGATGGTCAGGCCGACTATATTAAGACTTCTACTGGATTTTCCAAGGGTGGTGCCACATTAACAGCTGTGAAAATTATTAGAAAAACAATCCGAAATAGGGCTAAAATCATGGCCTCTGGCGGTATTGAGGATTATGAAACGACATTAAAATTTATCGAGGCCGGAGCCGATAGAATCGGGACATCTTTTGGCGTTGCAATTGTCAATGAACAAATTACAACTTCTTCGTATTAATTCTTATCTTTATACATCAATAGATTTGATGTATGAGCGTACACATTGAAGCTAAAAAAGGGGACATAGCCGAAACCATTTTACTCCCGGGAGATCCCATGAGGGCCAAGTGGATTTCCGAAACGTTTTTCGAAAACCCTATTTGCTTCAACAAGGTAAGGGGCATGCTCGGCTATACGGGAACTTACAAGGGGAAGCGTATTTCTACCATGGGAACTGGAATGGGTGTTCCCAGCATTTCAATCTATTCGCACGAACTGATTACCGAATTTGGGGTTAAAAATCTAATTAGGGTGGGCAGTGCCGGGTCTTACCAAAAACACATTGAGGTCAGAGATATCGTTTTGGCCATGGCATCGTCATCAACTTCAGGAGTTAACGAACTGCGGTTTGGTGGAGCTGATTACGCACCCACTGCTGATTTTGGTCTTTTTCAAAAAGCAGTGGACGTAGCACGAGCCAAAAATATCAACTTAAAGGCTGGCAATGTGCTGACGAGCGATGAGTTTTATGCAGACGAATACGAATCGTATAAAAAATGGTCCAAATTCGGAGTATTGTGTGTTGAGATGGAAACTGCAGGCCTTTATACCGTAGCAGCAAAGTACAAGGTGAGCGCCTTGAGCATTTTAACGATTTCAGATTCGCTTTTGACCGGTGAAAAATTGACCAGCAAGGAACGCGAAACCACTTTTAATGATATGATCCAAATTGCGCTGGAATTGGCCTGATTAGCTATGATCGTTATTTCTGACGCCATACAGCTCAAACTTATTTCCGTTAGAGACCATTCGAAATTATTGGAGTTAGTCAAGCAGATTTACCCGCCGGCCTACAAACATATGTGGAAAAATGACGATTGCGGGTTTTACTTTGAAAAATTTTATAGTCTGGATAGTTTGAATAAGGAACTGGCCGAAGCCGAATCGGAATATTATTTTATCTACTATAAAACCCACTTAGATGGCATTTTAAGAATGCATTTTAACAAAGCTCTCAAGACCAAACCTGAAACATCTGCCTGTTACCTTCACCGCATTTATTTATCGGAAGACGCGCAGGGTAAAGGAATCGGTCAAAAGTTGCTCTCTTGGGTGGAACAGCGGGCAAAATCCAAGGGAGATGAGCTTCTTTGGCTGGAAGCCATGGATACCCAGCAACAGGCACTTCGGTTTTACAAAAAGCAGGGTTTTACCGAGAGCCATAAAGCCTATTTAGACTTTGAACCGTTGCGCGACCGTTTTAGGGGAATGGACGTTTTGTTCAAAGTATTGAACTGACAAACAAAACAAAAACACTCCGACTGAATTCTTTTGCATTGCTTATCTTTAATAAAAATTAAATCCGTTAAGATGAAAGCCATTTATCTTTTTCCCCTCACATTGTTGTTTATGCTGTACTCTTCTTGTTCACAGGAAAAGAAAACCGAACAATCTTCTGAAACAATGACCTCAACCTATTACTTCATTCGCCATGCGGAAAAAGACAGGTCGGATAGTTCAAACGAAGACCCACATCTCACCGAAGCTGGCCAGGCACGTGCCGAGCATTGGAGTGACGTTCTTAGTGAAGTAAAATTTGATGCCATATATTCTACCAATTTTATTCGAACCAAAGAAACCGCACAGCCAACGGCTACCAAAAACCACCTTGACATTACCATTTACAATCCCAATAAAATTGAGGCAAAATCATTTTTGGCCGAAACTAAAGGGAAAACTATCCTAATCGTCGGGCACAGCAATACTACCCCGGCATTTGTCAACAAAATTCTTGGCCACAAAAAATACGGCGACATTGATGACGGCAACAACGGCAACTTATATATAGTCACCGTGACGGGAGACGTCATTACCGATGCGTTGTTGGTATAAATTAACGGTAATGTGTTTCAGTTCAATTTTGGAAAGCAATTGTAACTTGTCAGCCACAAACAAACTGTCCAGGTTATAAACCGTAGCTGAAGTATCTATTGGTTTGTAATTATTATAATCGGTGAAGGATAGCCCGTTCACTTCCCTTCTGTTGTAAGCCTCCCTAAAGCGCAAGCCTTTGTCATGAGGACCTTCATCATAGGAATACGACAAATAATCTGCTTGATAGGTGTCCTTATTGATCCAGTACACAAACACGTCATCGTAATCCTCGCCCCCGCCTTCCTTGTCAAAAGTGATCTCAATTTTATGATACGGTTTTCCTTTTATTTCAGCAGTACCCAAATAAGATTTATTGACAGCCTTGTCATTAAGGCCATAAGGTAGAATGGAAAAGTAATGCACGGCATTGATGGACCTATAATATTTTGTTGCCATGGTATCGGGAACTTTAGCCAACAAACCGTTGATATACCTTTGATAGCCGTCGTTTGAAATCAAGTCCCTAAAGACATTCGCTGAATCTTTCCAAACACGCTCGTACTGAAATTTCCAGCCATTTCGGGTAGCTTTATAATGTCGGTCCCTAAAATCAAAATCAATGACCGAATTCCTGAACTGTTCTCCGCCAATAACATTTATGGCTTTATCGACGACCTGTTGTGCAAAATCGGAATTGGAAGCCTTCTTCTCTTTGCAACCTGATAACACTACAGGGGCCATAAGAAAAACGAGATAAATCTGCTTCATCATTTGGTTTTTGTGTCTGTTGCAAAACTAAAGAATACTTATCGCTCTTGTCAAAAAATTATCCTAAATTATATACCTTTGGCAACTGTGCAAAAGCCCATCAACATAAAGAACAAAAAGGCGCGGTTTGAGTACGACATTCTCGATACTTATACCGCGGGCATTGTACTTACCGGTACCGAAATCAAGTCTATCAGGGCCAGTAAAGCGTCCATTGCGGAAAGTTTTTGCGAGTTCAACAACAGAGGCGAATTGTTTATCATCAACATGACCATTGAAGCCTATGCCTATGGCAATTACAACAACCACAAACCCAAAGCTGAACGAAAACTGTTGCTCAACAAACGTGAACTCAAAAAACTGGCAAAGGATGTCGAGACCAAGGGGCTGACCATCATTCCTCTAAAATTATTCATCAACGATAAAGGCCTTGCCAAACTGGATATTGCTCTTGCCAAAGGGAAAAAACTTTACGATAAACGGGAAGCCATAAAGGACCGAGACAACAAACGCGCTTTGGACAGAATCAAGAAAATCTACAAATGAAGCACGTCACCTACCTTTTTTGTGTGTTGCTTTGTTTTTCGGTCCATTCACAAATAAAAGGCAACATTACAAACAGCAAGAACGAACCCCTTCCTTCTGTGAGCATTTATATTGAAAATACGTTTATCGGTACGACCAGTAATGACGACGGCGACTACGAACTCAATGTTTCTATCCCCAAAACTTACGTTGTGGTCTTTCAGTATTTGGGGTATAAAACCGTTAAAAAAATGGTTGCCGTGAAGGTATTTCCTTTTCAACTAAATGCCGTATTAAAGGAAGAGAAAATCACGTTGAATGAAGTAGTAGTCAATGCCAACGGAAATCCTGCCGACAGCATCATCCGTCAGACTATCGCCAAACGAAAGGAACATTTGGAACAAATCCAATCCTACAAAGCCGATTTTTATTCACGGGGATTGATTAGAATCAAGGATGCCCCAGAAAAGATATTGGGGCAGGAAATCGGTGATCTGGGGGGTGGACTGGATTCCACACGAAGTGGGGTGATTTACTTGTCAGAGACCATTTCAAAAATTGAATTTCTAAGGCCAAATAAACTCAAAGAGCATATTACGGCCTCAAAGGTCAGTGGTGATGACAATGGCTTCAGTTTCAATACCGCTCTGGATGTCGATTATAACTTTTACAACAATACCGTTGAAATCAACAACCAAATTATTTCGCCCATCGCCGATTATGCCTTTAATTACTATCGCTATAAACTGGACGGCATATTTTACGACGACAGGGGCAACCTTATTAACAAAATCACCGTCATTCCAAAGCGGGAACACGACCGCGTCTTTTCAGGCAGTATCTATATTGTGGACGGTCAGTGGGCCATTTACGCCCTGGAGCTCAGCATTACCGGGGAACAGGCCCAAATTCCGCCGGCTGACATCATTACCATAAAACAGAACTTCTCTTATTCCAAAAACGATGACATCTGGGCACTGATTTCACAAAGCATCAATTTTAAGTTTGGGATTTTTGGAATCAAGGGCAGTGGACGGTTTACTGCAGTTTATAGCAACTATGTCTTTAATCCAGAGCTTGACAAACAGGATTTTGGAAGGGAGATTGTATCGTTTGCCAAAGAAGCCAACAAAAAGGATTCGGTATTTTGGAAGTCTGTAAGACCAGTGCCGTTGACCGTTGAAGAAATTACCGATTACATCAAAAAGGATAGCATCCAAATCGTGAGGAAATCGAAACCCTATCTGGATTCCATCGACCGAAAAAACAACACCTTTAAACTGGGAAATATCCTTTCAGGTTATAATTTCAGCAATTCATATCGGCATTGGAATATGGGCATGGAAGCTCCAATTTCCGGTATCAATTTTAATACAGTCCAAGGGTGGAATGCCAATCTGGGACTGTATTATCGGAAAAATTACGACGAATACAGGCGATACCTAACCCTTGATACGGACGTAAACTACGGCTTTGGCGACCGTAGGTTGAGGGGAACGTTTTCCGCAACCTATAAATTCAACAATATCAGTAGACCGTTTTTGACAATTTCAGGAGGTGTGACGGCGCAACAGTTCAATGCCAACAACCCCATATCAAATACCATAAATACAGCCTATTCACTATTGGCTGAGAAAAACTATATGAAGCTTTATGATAAGTCGTTTGCCCAAATTGACTTTTCCAACGAGCTGTTCAACGGTTTTAGATTGTTTTCCAGTTTATCTTATGAACGCAAAACCGCACTTTTTAATACCACCGACCAGGTTTGGTATCCGAAAGCTGATAGAGATTATACCAGCAACAACCCCTTGGATGAAACCGATTATGATGTGGCACCTTTTAAAACCCACAACATCCTTAAGTTGAACCTGAGTGCCAGGATCCGTTTTGGGCAAAACTTTTTGAGCTATCCCAAAAGCAAAATCAACCTTCCCTCCGACCACTATCCCACGCTCACTTTGGGTTATGAAAAAGGATTTGGGGCTACCCAAAGCGATTACAATTTTGACCAAATCAAGGTACAACTCGCCCAGGATTTCAATATTGGCAACAAGGGGCGGTTTCGGTACAATTTCAAGACAGGCAAATTCTTTAATGCCGATGATATCGCCTTTATAGATTATCACCACTTTAACGGCAACCAAACCCATCTAGGTTCGGGTTCATACTTAAACGTGTTTAACAACCTGCCCTATTACGCCTTGAGTACCAATACGTCCTATCTGGAATACCATGTGGAGCACAATTTTGGTGGGTACCTTCTCGGCAAAGTACCGCTGTTGAACCGTCTTAATTTTAATCTGGTGATCGGTGCCCATGCTTTGGCAACTCCAGACATTAAACCTTATCAGGAATACACTGTTGGCATCGACAACATTGGCTGGGGAAAATTCAGGTTTTTGCGCTTTGATTACGTGCGTTCGTACCAAAATGGATTTGTCAATGACGCCCTGGTTTTTGGGTTGAGTTTTTAGATGAGGGACATCAAACTCAATATCATACCATGGGTCAAATTTATCCATCCTATAAATTTATCCTGAAAGACATTTGTAAAATTCTAAACCAAAATTCATTACATTTATATCAACTATGACCATATTAAAAATAGCTCACATAAAAAAGATTCCTTTTGTGGGAGCTATATCGCAAGCTCATGAAAAATCAGTTAGTAGATTTAAAAAAACGTAAAATTTGGAGATCCTTTGTAGCCTATCCGGCTGCCGCCTTTGTTATTCTTCAGGCCGTGGATTTTTTCATTTCCAATTATGGGCTAAATCGCAAGATATTAACATTATCCTTAATTATTTTGATAGGTGGTTTCATCATTTCTGTGCTGTGGAATTGGAATCACGGCGAGAAAGGTGTTCAGAAATTTTCAAATAAAGAAAAGGTTACTTATGTCGTTGTGATAGCTTTAACCCTAGTCTGTGGCGGATATTATTGGGCCAAAGCACCAACATTAGACAAGACCTTAATGGCAATAAATACAGATGTATCCAATAAATTGGCCGTATTGCCCTTTGAAAACAATACTGACGATACTACATTAGTGTATCTTTCTGACGGTATTCCCGAAAACCTCATTAACCGACTTGCACGAACGACGAACTTAAAATTATTATCAAGGAATTCAACCTTTATCTTAGACGATTCCGATAGGAATATTTTAGGAGTCAAGAATAAATTGGGAGCTAATTTCTTGTTAACCGGTAGGATCGAAAAATCGAACGGTCGATTGGTCATTAGCTGTGAACTTACCAATGTTAACGATGACATTCAAATTTGGGGAGATAGAATATTTGATGATAATGACGACGTTATTAAATTGGAAGATATTATCGTCACATCACTTCTAAAAAGTTTATCACCTAATCTAAAAACTAAAGTTGGAACAGCAAATAACGAAGCAAGCACAAATCCCGAAGCACAAGCAGAGTTTATGAAAGGAAGGGCATTGAGCTACGGTTCTACGACAGAAGAATCTGAAAAAGCCTTGGCCCATTTTAGAAAGGCAATAGAAATAGATCCAAAATTTGCCTCTGCCTATGTGGCCATCGCCAATGAAAAAATAATACAAGCTATTTTTTCGACTGCCAAAAGGGAAGAAATATTCAATGAAGCCAGAATTGCTGTACAAACCGCCTTGGCCTTCAATCCAAATTCCGCCGAAGCTTATTATGTAGACGGCGCTATAAAGTTTTATGGCTATTTTGATTGGAAGGGCGCCGAAAAATCTTATAAAAAATCCATTGATCTAAATCCAAATAATGCTAATGCTTACATTAGGTATTCTGCTTTTTTGGTGGCAATGAAAAAGTATGATGAGTCTATTGCCTTGGCGCACAAAGCTGTCGAGTTAGATCCGATTTCCATTTCCAGCATGCATAATTTGGCCTGGGTGCTATTGGTTGCAGGACATTTTAAGGAATCTGAAGATGCGTTTTCCGATGCCCTATCCCTCCCCAATTGGATCTGGGGCTATGTAAAAAGAGGTTACGCTCGCGTTAATCAAAACAAATGTGACTTGGCAGAAGCAGACGCGGATAAAGCAAGGTCTTTAATTGGAGATTGGGGATCAGAACTAATAGAATCGGCACTAATTTATATTTATACCAATTGCAACAACGCATCTAAAAAAGCAGAATTTACAAAACAGTTTTTTGAACACGTTAATGAAGATAACTACGAAGACCCATGGGCAGTATTTAATGTCTACTATTTAAATGGCGAATTGGATAAGGCATTGGATTGGGCGGAAAGAAGTTTTAAGGAAAAAGAAGCCAGTTCCTATTTATTCAATATAGATATTTTTTATAAGGACGATCTTTTAAACAATCCACGATTTATAAAATTGCGTAAAGACATGAAATTTTAATAAACTATGCCTTATATACTACTTATTTTTATTAATAATAAATTTCCCATTTGATGTCCTGTTGTCATTTGACTTTACGGTATAGAAGTAAAATCCTTCAGATAGTCCATTACCATCTATGGTTATTAAGGTTTTGCCGGATTCAAAAACTTCTTTTA
>Ga0055448_10000458_pt1 | contig 10548 bp, 5 predicted proteins | sample China_Galinas_PW_4_FD_57744 | JGI IMG/M metagenome (GOLD analysis project Ga0055448, IMG submission 57744) | Wetland microbial communities from San Francisco Bay, California, USA, that impact long-term carbon sequestration - China_Galinas_PWA_D2 | ecosystem: Environmental > Aquatic > Marine >... | reverse complement strand
ACGGGCTGAAACATCCTGTTTTCGTAAAAATTATATAAAGCCTGGGTGCAGACTAATGGATCACCCCAGATATTTGTTTCCTGAAATCTGGCAAATTCTACTCGCTGGCGAATCCTTTCATCCAGATTTTGTGCATTCAGATCAAATAAGATCAAAAGTAAACAGGGTATGACTGTAACAATTCTTTTTCTGATCATATAACTCATTTTTCAGTTTAATTGGTTTTGCCGGAGGCAGCCACACCTTATGCTTCATCAATCAGGCTGTGTCATGCCAGGTTTTGTTTTGATGCATACGTAAATGTGATCTTTCCCGTGTTTTTCAGTTTTGAAAAATAGCAATTTTTACATCATGATGGAATAAAACAGCGGATGCACAACTCTAATTTATAAGAAAATCGGAAAAAAGCATTTATACCGATTAATCCGAGGTCTTGTAAAAATAAAATTATGTTCAAATGAACATTGAGCATGCTACTTCGATTGTATTTTTTCTGAAGCAAGGTCGTCGTCTTCGTTTTCTTCTTTTCCTGTTGTTTTATCTATGTCTTTTTTCTTGCGCTTATTGCCGCTGAAAAGATTTAACAACCAGCTGTTGTTAACAACCTGAATGGTTTTTTCCAACTCTTCGGTCCTTTCCTTCATGTTATAGATGGTTGTATCGATGTTTTGCGCCATAGTAGTATCGGTTAGCAACTTCCCAATGGTCCCCTGCCTGTTGCGGAGCATCGTGCTAAATTCCGCCAGCTGATTGGCTATTTTACTAGCCTCACGTGTCACTTCTGATATCGAATCCACCATGTTGTCAAACTCCCCGGATGTCTTTTTGTCGGCAAGCAATTTTCCGGCTACGCTGTTTCCATTTTGGATGTTTGTAGCCAGATCCTTCATTTGGCCGGTAAAAATTTCGGCGTTGGAGCTTGTTGTTTCGAGCGAATTTAATATTTTTTCCATCTTGTATTTAAATATTGAATCGTACAGCAGCGTACCTACTACGCCCTCCCCCTGGGTCACTTTGTCCGTAATTTCTAAGAGATCGGCCGTAATATCTTCGAGATTTTGGCTGTTTTTAAGCACACTACTCATGATATTTTCAAAATCCGCCTGATTTTTGGCGATCAGTTCATCGCCATCCCGGATGGAACCCGCGGTCACTGTTCCATCAGAGATATTCACTACTTTATTTCCCATTAACCCTTCCGTTCCGATCGACACCTTTGCATCCCTCTTAATAAAGTTGGCTGCATCCGAATTGACAAGCATCTGAATGGTGACGGTTGAATCGGTATTGATCTTAATGCCGTCTACTATACCTACTTTAACCCCGGCCAGTCTTATATTACTACCTTCCTGAAGGCCGCTTACATTCTTGAACACAGCGCTCACCTTTATTTGCGAGCCAAACAGGTTTTTCTTTGACCCGAGATAATACAGCGTTACGGCAAAAATGAGGATACCTGCTGTGACGAAAATCCCTAGTTGTATATATTTATTTTTCATGTGGATTTAATTTTGGAAGAAGGGCCTAACCTCTTCGTTTTCTGAATCTTTTAATGTTTCATAGTCACCTTCCGCTATAAAATTTCCTTCTTTGAGAATACAAATTCTATTGCTCGTGATCTTAGCACAAGCGAGATCATGAGTTACCGTGATAGAAGAGATGCCGTATTTGTTTTGCATTTTAAGCATGAGATGGCTGATCTCTTTTGAAGTAATCATATCAAGACCTGTTGTGGGTTCATCATACAGCATAATTTTTGGTTCGAGGATAAGAGTTCGTGCCAGGGCTATTCTTTTCTTCATTCCTCCGGATAATTCCGAAGGCATTTTATCAATAGAATCAAGCAGACCTACGTTGTCCAGAACTTCTTCCACTTTATCGCGAATTTCATTCTTTGGCGGCCTCTCGGGTAATCTTTTTAAAGGGAATTCCAGATTTTTCCTAACGGTCATGGCATCGTACAAAGCACCTCCCTGGAACAGGTATCCCACTTTTCTTCTTTGTTCATTTAATTCATGGCCTTCAAGCTCTTCCATATCTTTGCCAAGAACTGTTAACTTTCCTTCGTCAGGAATCACCAGGCCTACTGCACATTTTAATAAAACAGATTTTCCCGATCCTGATCGCCCCATGATAATGAGGTTTTCTTTTTTCTTAAGATGAAAGCTTATGTCTTCTAGCACAATATTGCTTCCAAAAGACTTGCTGATTTTGCTGGCGATGATCACCTTTTCAGCCTCGCGTTGAGGGGGTGCATCTTTCTTTTTGCTCTCTTTATTTATCATCAGGTCAGTCATAGATAAATTCTATGAAAATAATTTTTGTGTTTGAACAACCAACAGGTCAATAATGAAGATCAACAGGGAAGCGATCACCACGGAACGATTGGCCGCATTTCCTACCCCTTCGGTTCCCTTTTTTGCGTAAAATCCCTGGTAACAGCCCACTATTCCGATGGCCAGCCCAAACAAAAAGGTTTTGACGGTGGCCGGTATAACATCCGATAGCTTGATAGCATCCATCGCATCGGCTAAAAAGAGTTTCAGAGATATATTCATTTCCATTTGTAGCGAAATAAAAGAACCCGTGAAGGCCAAAGCATCGGCGTAAAACACCAGGATCGGGAGGACGAATGCCACCGCCAAAACCCTTGTTTTTACGATGAAATTCATGGGTTTTGCGCCGGAGACCAACATGGCGTCAATTTGTTCGGTTACCCGCATGGAGCCTATCTCTGCGCCAAGATTGGACCCGATTTTTCCTGCACAGATCAAAGCAGTGATCAAAGGCCCGATCTCCCTGATTATCGAGATGGATACCATCGACGGCATCCATGATTCTGCCCCCAGGTCTGCCAGGGTCGGTTGAGTTTGCAATGTAATGACCATGCCTACAATAAATGCTGTAATGCCAACCAACCCGAGAGAGCCATTGCCAAAAATATAAGCTTGTCTTAGCAACTCCCGCACCTCCTGAGGTCTTTCGAAGAGGTTATGGACAAACTTTCGGGTAAATACAACTATATTTCCTACGGTGTAAAAGAATGATCTCACGGGAGAAGTAATAGCTGCAAATTCCGGGTATTCATTTTCCGAAGTCTTGTTTGGTTTTTTTTTCATTTACATTTTTTCCAATTGATTTGTGGAATTTTTTCTACACGCTATGGGGAAAACACCCATCTTTGCTGTACTTTTTTCATCCGGGTTTATTTATCTTATGCTTGATAAATAACCGTCGAGCGGTTTTTGTGTTTTTCTGATTTCAAGCTATTTACCTTAAGTTCAAAGCTTATACCACATTTAGCGAGCATCTGGAAACACGCTAATAACGAATGAGGAAAACCGGATTTCAATATTAGTTCTTTAACCGGGAGTTTAGGTCTATGTTTTGCATTTATGACATTAAATGCTAAAACATTTATGTTCAAGTGGATCCGAAAAACGAAAGAAAGCATTGAGAAGGTTAAACTATTGTTAAAAGTTATGGTCATAACACAGTTTTTGTCCCTGATGCTCATTATAGCTATTTTTATTTGGCTTATCTTATCACAGTAATTTTTAGCTTATGGTGATAACCGTGAAAAAGACCCTGAAAATTGTATCCTGGATCCTTTTAGCCCTATTGATGCTATTTGTTTCGCTGATCTTTTTAATCCGGCTGCAATCAATCCAGAATTACATTGTAGGTAAAGTAGAACCTGTTGTAAAGAAAAAATTAGGAACGGATTTTCACGTTGACAGGCTGTTTATCTCATTTCCCAAAAACGTAACCGTCGAAGGCTTGTATTTGGAAGATAAAAATAAGGATACCCTTGTTTATATCGGAGCACTCGATGTGAATATCGGCCTGCTCGAGCTACTGGACCACAAAGTTGCTGTTAAAAATATTCACTTAAAAGAGTCAAAAGTGTATTTATCCAGGGACAGTATTGACGGTGTGTTTAATTACAATTTTATTATAGATTCACTTGAAAATGACACATCCAAACAAACGTCGGGCAGTGAATGGACCGTCGATGTCGGAGGTGTAGGGCTGGACAACTCGATGTTTCAATTGGATGATCACCTTGGGCAGAACTTTATTCATACAAAAATAGGGGAGGTAAAGCTGGATCTTGACCAACTCATATTGGACTCCCTGTTTTTTAAAATAGATGAATTACAGATCGATCACACATTGGTTGATATAAAAATAAATACAGATACCAGTCAACCTGCAGATACGGTTGCGGAATCCGGGAAACAAACATATCTATCCGTTGATGCCGATCAAATAAGTATCGACAACTCGCATGTCACGTTTACAAGTCGATCTCAAAAGTTTCGGGCAGAAGTGGGCAACCTGCAATTAGAACATGACGAATTCTCGCTCCATGAACAATTCATCAGTTCGGAAAATATCACCCTGTCAGGATCACTATTTCATTACGCTGCGACGGATTCGGATTCTTCAGATACCCAATCGCCTGGCGATACCACCGATTCCGATTGGAATATCAGGGTGGATGCTATCACATTAAGTAATAACAGAGTCGGTTACGATGACGGGAGATTTATGCCAATGGAAACCGGTCTGGATTATCATCATTTAAGTATTTCCGAATTGTCATCTGAAATTCATGATGTTGACATAAAAGGAAATGAAATTTCAGCCGAAGTCAAAAAGCTCGGGTTGAAGGAAAAAAGCGGCTTGAATCTCCAAAACTTACGGGCAAAACTAGAGTTGCAGGGGGAGAGGTTGACAGTTGATGAGCTGAATATCAAAACAGATAGCTCGACATTATCCGGGCAGGCCACGTTTTATACTTCGTCTTTTTCACAAAAGAATCATAGCAATGAAAATCCATCGCTGATAAAAGTCCGCGCTGACATCAATCCCGTTGAGATCTTATATTTCACACCAAAAATAGCGAAAACCTGGTTTCAGACGAATGAATGGGTATTGCAGGCGGATCTTCGGGGATGGCTGAACGATCTGACGGTTAAATCTCTGTATTTTAAAATCGACAATACAGATCTTCGAATGAATGGCAAAATAAGCGGTTTACCCGAATGGAAAGAAACGTATATCAATTTGCCAGAGCTTTCTGTCAGGGGTTATTCCAGGGACATCAATCGTTTTCTGCCTGATTCCACATTGCCGGGAAGTATTCAGATACCCGACACATTTAGCCTCGAGAGTAACCTTAGAGGCCAGATGGATGACCTCTCGGCCGAACTGAACTTAAGCAGTTCAATGGGAGATGTGCATGTTGCCGGCCAATATAAGAATGACGCTACCGATGATATTGTTTATATAAAAGGCAATCTCGAAGTCAATAAATTTGATCTTGGGAAATTGTTGAAGAATGAGAAGTTGGGCAATACCACCATCGCACTTACTTTTGACGGCTCGGGAAATGAATTGAACAAAACACAAATAGAAGTCAACGGCAAAGTTGATTTATTGGAATATAACAACTATGCCTATGAAGATATGGCTGTCAAAGGAAAGATTAAAGGTAAATCCTATCAGGGAAACCTAAGCATATCTGATCCCAATCTTAAATTAGGCTTCAACGGCTTGGTAGATATGAGCGACTCCATTCCGAAAATGGACATGAAGATGGAATTGGAAAATGCCAACCTTCAGGCTCTCCATTTCACGCAGGATGAGATCATTGCCCACGGGTTGATGAAAGCAAAAATTGAAACAGATCGGGAAAAACATATCAATGGCTCACTTGATGTGCGTGATGTGAAGGTGATCAGAAATGGGATGTACTACTCTGTTGATTCCCTGCTTTTTGTCTCGTTAAGCGAGAAGGCTAAAACCCGCATAACGATTGATTCCGATATTTTAAGAGCCCGATTGGAGGGGGACGTCGATGTTCAGGATATACCCGACCTCATAAGGCATCATTTCGACAATTATTTTACTGATAAAACTTCTCAGCCGAAAGATTCCCTTACAGGAAATCAGCAATTTAGCTTTTCCGTTGCCTTGTTAAGGCAGGACCTGCTTACAGAGGTTTTAGTTCCCGGATTGGAAAAAGTAACTATTTCCAATATAAAAGGGCATTTTGATAACCGGAAGCATGAGCTGGAAGTCGTTGTTGATATTCCGCAGATGAATTATCAGGATATCGAATTGGATTCTCTCATCCTGAATGTAAAAACAAATGAAAAGGAAATAAACGGAGACCTTTCCCTGGGGCTTATTAAGAATAACCTGATCTATGTTTCAGATCTTGATTTAACCGCAGTTTCCGTGAAAGATGCCCTTGACCTGACCTTGTCAATTCCCTTTCAGGATCAAAAAAGTTTTCAATTGGGGGGTCGCTTACAGCGCGAAGACGGAACCTACGTCTTGAGGTTAGATCAGGGAGAAATCCTGTTTAATGGTCAGAAGTGGAATATTTCAGGGGACAATGCTCTGAGGTTCGGAAAAACTATGTGGATTGATAATCTCACCTTTCAAAAAGGAGATAGCCGGCTGGCCATTTTTTCAAAAACTACAGCGTCGCAAGACTCTGTACTCAGGGTTGAATGCACAAATTTTGACCTGGCAGCTTTGGGTAAACCATTGGGCCAGGATACAAGCCTGGTAAGCGGAAAAGCCGATGGCTATGTATCCTTTTTGACAAATACGGCCGGGCTTTCATTCAATTCCAATTTTTCCATTCATCAGCTGGCATTTAAGGGAACACAAATCGGAGAGATGGAGCTGGACAACAAATATGTCAAATCCCGGAATGAATTTACATTGACGCTACAGGGAAACGGTGGTAAAGCCAACCTCAATGGGTTTCTGGCATTTTCGGAAAACGAAATTTCTCCAGAATTTGATATCAGCGGTAAGCTGGACCACCTGGAGCTTTCGGGTTTTGAACCTCTGTTCCTCGGACAAGCAAAAAACATTGGCGGTTCAATTGATGGGGAATTCAGCCTGACTGGTAATATCCAATCTCCCCAAATGAGTGGCTATATTCAATTCAATAAATTCAGACTGACGCCTGCCTATACTTCCGTGCCTGTTCAGATGGATGATGAGCGCCTGACTTTAAAAGGAAATTCAATCGTGCTGAAAAACTTTGTTATTAACGATGAAAGCAATGGGGAAGCGGAATTGACGGGCGAAATAAGTTCTGGTGATTTTAAAAGTTACCACGCCGATCTGCATGTCACTACCCGTGACTTTTTGGTGTTTAATACAACGGAAAATGAAAATGATTTGTATTATGGCAAACTACGAATATCAGGCGATGCGAATGTAAAGGGCAATGAAGATCTGTTAACGATCAATGGAAGTGTCGGGGTAACAAAAGGAAGCCGGCTGGTTTATCAGGTGCCTTTGGAAGAAGCTTCAGTCATTTCCGGAGAAGGATTGGTCAATTACATCGATCAGGATGCCGAAGAAAACTCATTTTTGCAGAAGTATGAAACCATATTGGAAGATACCACAACTTCTGCGATCAAAGGGCTGGATGTCAGTGCCAATATATCCATCAATGATGGTAGCCAGCTCAGCATTATTGTCGACCGGCAAACGGGCGACCGGCTTGACGTCTCGGGTAACGCCGACCTGACATTCAATATGCCACCAAACGGAGACATATCCCTTTCGGGCAGGTATGCCATTTCCAGTGGAAGTTATAAACTCAATTTCTATGAATTTGTCAAGCGAAAGTTTGATATTGTGGAAGGTAGCTATATCTACTGGACGGGTGATCCTCTGGAGGCCCGACTGGATGTTACCACCCGGTACAAAGTAGAAACGTTGCCTCCGGTGACAGATATAACTGACCCGCTGCCGTTCTATGTAGATCTTCATATTCAGGGTAAGATACTCGAACCTTCTTTGAGCTTTGATGTGTCCATGCCTCCTGATATTCGCGAACAATATCCCGATGTCTTTTCATTTGTTCAAAATGTAAACAGCCAGCAGACGGAATTAAACAAACAGATATTTTCTTTGGTTGTCTTCAACAGTTTTATGCTAAAGAGCTCACAGCCGCAAACGGGAGATGTATTGAGCAATACGGCGCGTCATAGCCTAAGCAGGATACTTTCCCAGCAACTGAATAGATTGGCGGGTAATTTGGATTTTGTAAATCTGGATCTGAAGCTGGAATCATACCAGGTAGCAGGCAAAAATAATCCGGAAGGCAAGACCAATCTTGAGGTAGGGCTGTCGAAGTCTTTTTTCAATAATCGTGTGAAGATAAAGGTCTCCGGAAATGTTGGCCTGGAAGGCGAAGAGCAACAAAAACAGCAGAACCTTTCCGACTATGCCGGCGATATCATTATTGAATATAAGCTTACCGAAGATGGCAGATACCGGATTGAGGCATTTAGCAAGAACGAGTACGATGGGCTTGATCAGGGGGAAATAACCAAAACCGGCCTTGGGTTCATTGTGGTAAAAGATTACAACAAGCTGAATGAAATATTTAAAGAAAAAAACAAAGAGTGAATAAGAATACCATTTACATAGCGACTTTAATTCTGCTATCATCGTTATCGGCCTGCACAGGATCCAAATATCTGTCAGACGAGCAAAAATTCTACAATGGTGCTGAAATATCTCTTGAGGGAGAAACCAGTGAGGTGGACAAACCATTAAAAAATTCATTGGATGAGCTATTGCAGCCAAAACCGAATACACGACTACTGGGTTCGCGACCCCAGGTCTGGCTCTATTACATAGCTGGAAAACCTAAAAAAGAAAAGGGATTCAAACATTGGCTTAAGTATAAAATGGGTCGTACGCCCGTGCTGGGAAAAGACGTCGACTTTGAAAAAACAGTCGAATTGCTGCACCAAAAAATGACGAACGAAGGATTTTTCCAGAATAATGTCGGATATAAGTTAAAGGCGAAAAAAAAATCTGTATCTGTTGAATATTCGATTGAATTAGGCAAGCCATATCACATCAGAAATATAACCTATCCGGCGGGCAAAGATGAACTTTCTAAAAACATAGATTCCCTGAAAGCTCAATCGCTTTTAAAGAGGGAAAACCGGTATACTTTGGAAAGTCTATCTGCTGAAAGGGCGCGGTTAGAAAACAGATTGAAAGATAAGGGATATTATTATATGGATGACCGGTTTCTGGTGTTTGATGCAGACACGACTGTCGGGGATCGTCAGGTAGATATATTCTTAAAAGAGAAGGGAAATGCCCCTGAAAAAGCCAGGAAAAGGTATAAATTAAATTCCGTAAGCATCATCCAACAAAAAGTGTTTAACACGAAAGATACACTGAAAGCTGATACGATTGTTGTTGACAGCGTCTATTATATCGATGCTGCTCACGCATTTAAACCCGGATCGATCGTAAGTAATGTGAATATCAGGCCTGGTCAGTACTACAGCAAACTGCAGCAGGATTTTACGGTGAGCAAATTGATTGGATTAAATTCATTTAAGTATGTAAATATGGATTATTCGGAGGCGGAAAACCCAGGCTATCTGAATGCTTCCGTATTTCTGATCCCACGGAAAAAAAAATCCATCCGGCTGGAGCTTCAGGGTGTTTTAAATTCCAATGATTATCTCGGGCCGCTTTTGCGAATGACCTTTCAAAACCGGAATTTTTTAAAGGGGTCCGAATTGTTTCAGATCTCACTTAACGCCGGATTTGAGACGCAAATATATGGCGGACAGCAAAGCGGTTCTCAGACTTCTTTTGAGCTGGGGATCAATTCGTCACTCACTTTTCCCAAGTTTATCACACCGATTCCGATTCACTTCAAAAATAGCCGGTATTTGCCTCAGACGGAAATTGGTGTAGGAGCCAAGAGGATGAACAGGGTCGGGTACTTCTCCATGAGCTCTGTAGACCTTGGTTTTGGCTACAAGTGGAATGAAACGACTGTTAAAAAACATCAGCTACATCCGATAGACATAAGGGTTGTCAATCTCACCGGTACCACACAGGAATTTCAGGATCTGCTTGAGTCGAATAGTTTTTTGAAAAGTAGTTATGAAGAGCAGTTTATACTGGGGTCGGCCTATTCTTATTACCTGAATACGCAGATGGATGAAAGCAGGAAGTCAGCCAGCGATTTTTATTTTAATGGAAATATCGACCTGTCAGGAAATCTGGCCTATCTGTTGCAATCAATGATAGAAAATAGTTCGGAAGGCCCTTATAAAATAGGAGGGTCGGCGTATTCCCAATATGTCAAAACAGATGTTGACTTCCGTTACTACTACCAAATCAACCGTAAAAATAAGTTGGCGTTCCGATTGCTCGGTGGCATAGGATATGCGTATGGAAATTCCAACACTCTGCCGTATGTCGAGCAGTTTTCGATCGGTGGTTCCAACAGCATCCGGGCATTCAGGGCGAGGTCGGTAGGTCCGGGCTCTTATGCGGATTCGTTACAATCAGGCTCCTTTGTTATTGATCAAACTGCAGACATAAAACTGGAGCTGAACAGCGAATATCGGTTCGACGTGATTGGCGCTTTTAAAGGGGCTTTCTTCATTGACGTGGGAAATATCTGGACCCTCAAAGAAGACCCGGCCCGGCCCGGGAGTAAATTTGAATTCAACCGGTTTT
>Ga0055448_10000456_pt1 | contig 10583 bp, 7 predicted proteins | sample China_Galinas_PW_4_FD_57744 | JGI IMG/M metagenome (GOLD analysis project Ga0055448, IMG submission 57744) | Wetland microbial communities from San Francisco Bay, California, USA, that impact long-term carbon sequestration - China_Galinas_PWA_D2 | ecosystem: Environmental > Aquatic > Marine >... | reverse complement strand
GTCGGCGCGTTCGTGCGGCCGGACGAGAACACGACCCGCGAGCCGTCCGGCGTCCAGCCCTGCGCAATGTCGCCTCCCGGATGCCACGTCAGGCGACGTGGCTCACCACCCTCTACCGGCACAATGTAGACATCCGTGTTCCCGCCATATTCCGCACTGAACGCGAGCCACCGGCCATCGGGCGAAAAGTGAGGCGACGTCTCCTGCCCCTGGAAACTCGTGATACGACGCGCATCACCGCCCGTGATCGGCACGACCCAGATGTCGTTCGCGTACTCGAACGCGACATTCGATCCACCGACCGCCGGCTCCCGCAGCAGCCGGGTCGGCCCGCCGTTCCGCGACATTGCGCGGTTCGCAATCTCGCGCGTTGCGGCACTGCCGCGTGTCGGCGGCACCGTCTGCGCTCCGACCGCAGCCGGCGGTACCGCCAATGACAGCACCATGCCGGCCAGCCGGAACAACCGGCCCGCGAAAGTAAGTGCGCCGCAGGACCGGCCGGCCGAACGCGTCGCTGATTCGCATCGCGGACCGGCCTGCAGTCCGTATCCCACCGAAATCCCGGAGACCGTTCGCGAATCGTGGAATCGGAGAGGTCGCATGGTGTGACTCCGTTGAACTGGTGTCCGACAGCCGCGGTGCCCCGGACTTGACACGCATCGCGTGAACTACAACTATCGTTGCTCCGGGGCGTGCCCTGACGATACGGTCAGATTGGCGTCACCGCCACCGGACCACCGGGACCGGGTGGTCGCAATCGAAGCTCCCACCACGCCGAGGTCCAGATGCCGACTCACCACCGCATTCCGGCATTCGCACTCGCACTTCTGCTCGTGTCCGCGCCCGCTCTGGCGCAGACGATTCGTGGTGACGTCGTGGATGCGACAACGCATCAGCCGCTCGAGGGGTCGGTCGTGGTTCTGGTCGATTCGGCGGGCGTGACCGTGCTGAGCACGCTGACATCAACGGACGGACGTTTCGTCGTGCATGCGCCCGGTTCGGGGCGCTACGCATTGCGCATCGAGCGCATTGGCTATGGCAGTGTGACTACTGAGCCGTTCGCGGTGGCCGGTGATGGTGAAGTATTCCGGCATGTCGAGACGTCGATGGTACCGATCACGCTGGATTCGATCGAGGTCGAGTCGGGGCGACGCTGTGTGGTCCGGCCGGGCGAGGACGCGCTCGAGACAAGGCGGGTCTGGGAGCAGGTGAGGACGGCGTTGTCGGCGACGGTCGAGACACAGCGGCAGCGCCAGCTTCGGTTCGACACGGAGACCTGGACACAGGTGCTGGACGGGCGCTCACTTGCCGTTCGATCGGAACAGCGGGCGGCCAAGCGCAACACGTTTCTGATCCCGTTCGGCAGTCGCCCGGCGCGCGAGCTTGTCGAGCACGGTTTCATCCAGAGTTCGGACGGCGGCCGGTACTACGACTTCCATGCGCCGACGGCCGACGTTCTTCTGTCCGATGAATTCCTCGACACGCACTGTTTCCGGCTGGTCGATGGTGAGGACGAGACGGAAGGCATGATCGGGCTGGGGTTCGAGCCGGTCAGGCGCCGTGACGTGGCTGACATTCAGGGCACGCTCTGGCTCGACCGCAGGACGTCAGCACTGCGGTTCGCGCAGATGCGCTATGTCGCGCGCGACAGTGACGTGCCGACCGAGGGCGCGTTGGCGCGGGTCGAGTTCGAGCCGCTGCCGGGCGGCCGCTGGATCGTCAGTCGCTGGTTCATCCGCATGCCTCAGCTGGTCGACGAGCGCGTTCCGCTCGGCTACACCGGCTCGGGCGTGACGCGGGCTGTCGGCTCGTTCAATGTCGAGGGCGGCGAGGTCATGCAGATCCGGGATGTGAGCGGGCAGGTGCTGACGTCCGCGGCACGATTCGCGTTGGCTGGTGAGGTATGGGACAGCCTTGCGGGACGGCCACTCGCGGGCGCGACGATAGTCATCGAAGGCACATCGCGCGGGGTTCGCGTGGATTCGAACGGCCGGTTCTCACTGGCCGGCATTGCGGCGGGGCGCTACACACTGCGCGCCGAGCATCCGCGGCTGGATTCGCTGCCGCCGGGTGCGCGACCCCGGGCGGAGGTCGAGATCGTCAAGGACCAGCCGGCGATCGTGAAACTGGGCGTGCCGGGCCTGCGGACGGTGGTCGGGGCTGCATGTCCCGGTCTCTGGACGGCGTCCCCGGGCGACGCGCTGCCGGGCGTGCCGTGGCCCGCACAGGGTGTGGCTCTGGTGTCCGGTACGATAGTCGACCCGGACGGCAAGCCGGTCCCGGGTGCGATCGCGCACATCAGCTGGGACGTGTTCAGCGTCACTGAAGTGTCGATCAACGTGCACAACATCATCCCGTCCGCCACAGCGGACGAAGGTGGCCGCTTCATTGTCTGCGGAGTTCCCGATGACGCGCCACTGTCGGTCTGGGCGACACTGGGCGACCTCACGGGACCGGTGGTCGAGACGCGTGCCCACGGCCGGTTTGCGTTCGTCGCGACAGTCGTGAAATAGATCGCTTGCCGGCCGCCGCCATCCTCGAGGGCGCTGCACGGTGCGCCGCGGCAGCCCGCGGCGCACCGTGCGTTGCTGTGAGAGAGTTCTACCGCCGGCCGGTCTCCTGCGTCGTCACGCGGCCCTGCTCACCCATCACGAACTGAGCGAACCAGTCCGCCTCCTCGTTGTCGAGGAAGATGCGGTGCCGCGGCTCGCGGATACCGTGGCCCTCGCGCGGGAAGCGCAGGAACTCGACTGTACGGCCCAGCTTCTTGAGCGTGCGATAGTACTCTTCGGCCTGTGCGATCGGCACGCGCTGATCGGACTCGCCGTGCGTGATGAGCAGCGGTGTCGTCACGTTCTTTGCGTACTGGATCGGCGAGTACTTCACGTAGACGTCCTCGGTCTGCCATGGCGTTCCGCCGAACCCGAACTGGAGCAGGTACGGGATGTCGGTCTGGCCGTAGAACGAGAACCAGTCGGAAATGCCTGCGTGACCGATGGCCGCCCTGAACCGGTTCGTCTGGGTCACGGTCCAGAACGTCATGAATCCGCCGTAGCTGCCGCCCATGACGCCCATGCGGTCGGGATCGGCGACACCCATGGCAATGACGGCGTCCACGCCCTTCATGATGTCCTGGAAGTCCTTGCCGCCCCAGTCCTTCACGTTGGCGGCACCGAAGTCGAGCGTGTAGCCCGCGCTGCCGCGCGGGTTGCCCTGGAGCACGGCATAGCCGCGCGCGGCCCAGATCTGGGCGCTCATGCCGAACGACTTCGAGAAACGGCCGTACGGACCACCGTGGATCTGGAGGATGAGCGGGTACTTCCGGCCCTCGACGTAGCCGACCGGCAACGTCAGGATGCCGTCGATCGGCCAGCCGCCGGCGCCCTTCCACGTCATTGTCCTTGCCTGGGCGATCTCGTAGTCGGCCATGCCGTCGTTTTCGTGGAACAGCAGCTTCATGCCGCGGCCGTCATTGTCCGCAATGAACACCGACCCCGGATCGGAGAGGCTGCTGCCGGTGATCAGCCACTTCGAGAAATCGTCCGTGTGGTCGGCGAGGTTGTAGATGTAGTCGTCGTCGGGCAGGACCGGCGTGATCTCACCGCCATCGGCGCTCACGCGGTAGAGTCGTGAGGTGAGGCCCTGGTTCGCCGAGAAGTAGAGGGAACGGCCATCGGGCGACCATTCGACGCTGCCGACCGAGTAGTCGAAGTCCGCCGTCAGGTTGACCGGTTCGCCACCAGCTGCCGGTACCACGGCGACATCCGCCTGGCTCGCGCCGTGGTTCTCCGTCAACGTCATTGCGAACGCGATCCGCGAACCATCCGGCGAGAATTCCGGACTGCGGTCCGGCCCCGGGTTATCGGTCAGCCGCCGCACTTCACCGCCGGCCGACGGGACAATGAAGATGTCCGTGTTGTCGCTGCGGCCCGGATCGCCCATCTGTGTGCCTGTACGATTCGACGTGAACGCGATCCACCGGCCGTCCGGCGACCATGTGGGGCCCTGATTGTCGAATTCGCCGGTCGTGAGATGGAGCGTGTCACCCGTCGCGATGTCGTACACCTCGATCTGCGTGTACGTCAGCTTCTTCTCGGCATAGTACGCGTCATCCTTCTTCTTGACGCGCGCCTCCCATTCTTTCAGGTCCGACCGCTCCGTTTCGTGCGTGAACGCCAGCTTCTTCCAGTCCTTCGAGAACGCGCCGTTCACGGGGGGCTTCTCGTGATCGACGAATTTCATTGCCTCGCCGCCAGCGGGCGAGATGGCCCATAGAGCGTTGCCGTCGCCACGATTCGAGGTGAACAGGATCCGACCGTCGGGCAACCAGCGCGGATTGTTCTCGCCGCGTTCGGAATTCGTCAGCTGAGCGGTTCTGCCGGTCGCGACATCTCGTATCCAGACGTGTGAGGTCGCCTCGAACGTGTCCGGATCCCGCTTCGACTTCGTGAACGCGATGGTCGAGCCATCAGGCGACAACGCGTAGCCGCCCCAACTCTCCATCAGCAGGCTGCCTTCCAGCGTGATCCTCTTCTTTGCCGTCGACTGCGCCGTGGCGGTGGAGTTCGCGATCGACACGAGCGCGATGCCGATGAGCACGGCAGCCAATGAGCGGCGGGTTCGATCAGAGCTGATCATGGGATCTGTCTCCGGCTCGGGTATGGACGGTTCTTCCGGCGTGTTTCGGGTTCGCGTTTCGGCGTGGGCGGCGGAGTGGCCGCCCGATCTGTCAGTTTCTTATTGCAACGAGCAGTCCGTCACGGATCGGCACGACGGTTGCCGACCAGTCCGGGCTGCGTGTGACCAGCCGTGTGAACTCGCGGATCGCCTGCGTCGGCTCACTGGTGTCCGAGTCATCGAAGACGCGGCCGCTCCACAGCACGTTGTCCGTGATCAGGACGCCACCCGGTCTGAGCTTGCGGCGGATGACGGGCAGTGAAGCGGGGTACGCCTTCTTGTCGATGTCGTTGAAGATCAGGTCGAACGGTCCGGCCGCCTCGTTCAGCGACTGCACGGCTTCGCCAACAGTGTATCGGATGGTGTCGGCGTAGCCGAGCTCGGCAAGGTACGACCTTGCGTCGGCCGACAGCTTCTCGTCCCAGACGACGTGATCGACCGTGCCCCCACCATTCTCGTGGACGGCCTTCGCGAACCATGCGGTCGAATAGCCGTAGCCGGAGCCCAGCTCGAAGATGTGTCGTGCACCGATCAGTCGGGCAACGAGGTAGCAGAACTGGCCGGCGGCCGGTCCGATGATCGGGAACCCGTCGTCGCGAGCGCGCGCTTCCATGTCCCGCATGACGGGTGGCCGCTGCGGCACGATGCCTTCCAGCAGGGATGCGACGGGTCCGGCGATCAGGTCCACGTTGCAGTCGGAGCAGAGAGAAACAACGGACCGGAAGCGGCCGTCTGTTCGACCGAATTCCGGCTCGGACGGTTCAGGCGCCGCAACGTAAGCGGCGGCGACGCGTCCCGACAAGCGTACGGGTGGCCGGCCGCCGCCTGCGAAGCCCGCGAACGGCGCATGCGCGGGCAATGTGGGTCAGTCGACCGTGATACGCCGGATGACCGCGCCCTCGAGGATGCCTCCGAGCGCACCGAGGTCCGAGGTGACCTCGCCGAACACCGTGTACTGGTGGTCGAGCCGGATGTTGTCGATGAGGTTGATGTAGATCTGGGCATCGCCGGTGTCGCGACCACGTGTCGACAGCCCGATCGTGCCGCGCCAGTTGGGGCGGCCGAGCTCGTCGCGGCTGAACGGGCCATCGCCTGAGAACTCGTTCTCGCGTGGACTGCCGCCCTGGATCACGAAGTTGGGAACAACACGGTGGAACGTAAGGCCGTCATAGTAGCCGTCCCGCGCGAGGCGGGCGAAGCGCCATGAGTTGGTGGGCGCCTCGAGGGCGAACAGCCGGGCGCGGAGCCTCGTGCCATCCTCCATTTCAATGGTGACTCTGGCGTGATCGAGCCGCTCGATCTCGGCCAGCGCCGGCAGCAGTGCGGGACGGAGTGCGCGGCGGGGTCGGTCGGGCCGTTCACCGGTCCATCGCTCGACCACGTCCGCCGCGCGTTCCGCAACACGGGGATCGAAGTCATCCACGCGTTGAGCCAGCCGGTCCGCATCACTGGAGTCGCCGAGTTCTGCAATCCGGTCGATCAGTGCAATCCGCGCGTCGCGTTCCGTTTCGCGGCCGCGGGCGGTCGTGCGGTCGAGTGCATCGAGCAGTTCACCCGCGACAGACGTGTCGGTGCTGCCGGCGAGTGCCGTCGCGGCTGCCTGGAGCAGCTGGCTGTCGTCGGCTTCGCGGAGCTGCGCGATGTACACTGAATCGGCGATGTGGCCCTCGACGCGGGCAAGGCCACGAACAGCTTCGCTCCGTACGTTCGCGTCTGCGTCCGATGCGAGCCGGTGCAACACGCGATTCGATGATGTGAAGGTCGCGACGCGGGCCGCGCGCATGCGGACGAACGGACTGCCCGAGCGCTCGAGTGCGGCGATGAGCGGTTCCGCACGCGCCGGATCGAGGCGAGCCAGTGCCACTGCCGCCGCCGCCGGCCTGTGCCAACCCGCCGATCGTGCCGCTTCCGGTGCCGTCAACGTCAGCGCAATCGAGTCCAGCAGCGCGACCGCGCCTTCACCGCCGCAGCCTGTACCCAGCCGCTCGATCGCAAGCAGGGCTACATGTGCGTCCGCATCGGACACCGCTGCCATGACGGCCGTGCACGATCGACCCGCACCGAGCCGCGCATTGATGCGCAGGGCTTCGTACCGGACGAGCGGCGATGAATCGGTGAGCGCGGCGAGCGCAAGGTCGACCGCACTGTCGCCGGCAAGACCCGGCAGACCGGCGACCGCCTCACGCCGAACGAATGGATCCGGATCACGAAAGATCGTGGCGAGATCACGCCGGGTCGCGTTGCCCGTGGCTACGAGCGCAGCCGCCGCCACTCGCCGGATACGCGAGGCGATCAGCGGATCGGGCCCCGCGGTCGTCGTGTCGAGTGTGGAGAGTCCTCTCAGTGCACTTGCGCCCGACCCCACCACGACTGCCCGGCTCACGGGTTGACGGACCAGGAAGTAGAAGCCACGCACTGTGCCCAGGCGGACGGCATCCGGCGTGGACGGCCGGTCAACGAGACCGGCGAGCAGGACGGCGGTGCGTTGTACGTCCGTTGAATCGTCGTGCGGCAGCCGGCCCAGTGACTCGGCCATTGCGCCTATTGCAACGGGATCTGACTCGCGGGCGATGCGGGCTCTCAACGCGGCTCGAGCGGCTGGAGCGCCGCGCACACCGGCGGCCTGCGCGAGTGCATTGGCAGCCTCGGCTCTGACGGCCGGCGACCCATCAGCCAGCAGCGGCGCAATGCGCTCCACCAGTGAGTCGCGCTCGAGACGGCCCAGTCCGCGCACGGCGATGCGCCGGATCACCGGTTCGTCATGAGTCAGGCCATCGAGCAGAGGCGTGATACCCGCCGGCCCTGCGCCCCTCGTGTCTTCGGCCTCGAGCATGCGCGTCCATGAATCCTCGTTCGCGCGCAGCACGTCGAAGTCCGATCGAGGCTGTTCGGCGGTGCACGCGCCGAGCAAAAGGGCACCCGATACGAACGCCCGAGCAACTCGCCGAAGCGTGACTGCGACGCTACTCAGGACGAGACTCCCGTTGCGCTTCTATCGGCCGGTCCGGGTCGCGGATCGAACTCCTGAGCAGGAATGACGACCTGTTGAGTGCGAGGTCTTCGGCCGCCCGATCCGTGGCCGTCAGCAGGTTTCCGAGCTCGATGCCGGACGTGCCGTCAGGCCCGTGCGCATCGGTGAGCGGACCTCGAACCTGGTTGTCCGCGAGCAATGCGCGTGCCGCGGCGAGCAACCCGTGATATTCCCGCCACTCCCGTTCGGCCTCAACCTGCCCCGTCGCCGCGCCAACCCGGGCATGGTCCACACGAAGCTCGGCCAGGCCGTCCATTCCGTGGTACGTCGTGTCCGTAACAATGGCTGCGCGTACGCGCGGGATCCGGTCGACCTGACCGGTGACTCCGGATTGAGGAAGTTGTTGTTCGCTGCCCGCAGACAAGATCCTCACCCGTTCTCCGGGACCCGATTCGACGTCGGTCGTGATCGACGAATCGCCACAGGCGGCCATCGTCGCGACGATCATGATGGTGCGCAGGGCGCTGCGGCTGCAAAAATCGTCCTTTTCGTCGGATCGTGATCGCCGACGGCAAGGTATGCGATGGCGATCGCTTCGGTCAATCGACAGTACGGCTTGAGGAGACTGGCGCCAGCGCTCGGCTTCAGTCGGACCGGAGCACAACGTTGGAATCGACTCTCGCGGCTCGGCACGCCGGCAGAAGGCCGGCAGCCGCGGCAACGGCCAGCCGCGTCAGCACCACGACGGCCAGCGTGAGGGGGTCGGTGTCGCATTGTCGCCGCCTCCGATACCGACGCGGACGTCGCGCCGGGAGCAAGGCGCCCCATACCCGGCATCCACATGTCGTTGCGGCCACCCGTCACCGCGACCTGGCCGCGTATCACGGGACCGGCCGCGCGTGGGCACCGCAGGTCGACCGACTCGGTTCGATACCCGTGAATCCCTCGGGAGCCACACCGGTCACTGTGTACGGGCCCCAGCCGAAGTCGACCGTCCGACCCGGAACAGCCGGGTCTCCGCCAGACTCACTCTGCCGGAGCGCGCGTCGATCACAACCACGTGATCCGCACCCGCATGATCGTCGGCCGGACCCCGGAACCGGCCGACCTCCGGTCGGACCCCGACCAGATCCCGGAACGAGCCCGTCGCCAGTGAACCACTCACGGGCCGCGCCGACGCTCCGCGCCCCATCATCCAGGAATACTCCGAGCATCCCGCGCAACCCGTCACGATCGCGGTGCGCGGCGCGGACTCGAGGGGTGGTGGGAGGTGAGTGGGGCGCGCCGGCGGCACTCGTGGCCAGCCGTGGCGTGCTCGGACTTGACCGGGTGGCGGATCTCGATTCAGTCTTTTGTTCGACTGGCGCCCGTTGTGGTTGTCGGCGCGAAGGCGCGCGCGGGCGGAGGCGCCTGCCGCTGTGACAGGCTCCGATGCGGAGGTTCGAGCAATGCGGTTTCCAGAACGGCCGCGGTACACCTCGGGTGGTCCGCCCGCAATGAACCGGAACCCGGCGTCTCGCCGGGCGCTCGAGGATTCGCGGGCATACGAGGCGACGCGATCCATGGCGCAGGCGCTCGGGCAGTTGCAGGTGACGCTCGAGAATCTCGAGCTGGAGATGGTCTTCGAGATTGCCGGGCGGCGTCACATTGGAGGCAAGGGGCCGGTCCAGCTGGCATACGAGGAGGCGATTGCCGCCGGCCTGCTCAGACAGGTTGACGAGGCACCGGACGAGGTTCTCATCACGGGCAGTGCCGAGTTCCGGATCCTGAGGGACAGCGACATGCGGTTCCGGCCGATGTTCACGGCATATGTGAATCGCTACCGTCGTGAGCGGCGTGATGCACTGATTCTCGATCTGCTGCTGATTGCGCTGGACCTGCTGCTGGCGGTGGCGCCGCTTCTGAGGATCGGTCGGGTGGCTGCAATGGCGGCGGAGGAGGCGAGGGTTGCGTCGTGGATGAATCGGCTCGCTGGAGTTGTCGAGCGGCTCCGGGAGATTGTGTCGGGAGGTGGCCGCCTGGTGGAGGCCCGGTCCGCGGCGCGCCGATTGCTGACTGCGAGGCGAGCAGCCGGGACGCGCGTGGTGGTCAACATCGGCGGGACCGGTGAGACGGCGGGCGCAATCAATCTCAATCCGAACGTCGTAGCGGCGCGATCCACGATCCCGGAGCAGGTGCCCGCGGCCGCGGAGGATCTGGGCGAGCTGTTCCCGGCGGGTTCCATCGACGAGATAACAAGCAACAACCTGCCGCCGAACACACTGGACTGGGAGCGTGTCCTGCCGGGCGCGCATCGCACGCTGAAGCCGGGTGGCAGGATCAACATCCGGTTCCGTGGCGGACAGGGTGCGACGGACGGTCCGATGATCGAGCGGCAACTGGAGCGGCTGGGCTTCCGCGAGATCCGGAACTGGGGGGATGGAGCGGCGGTCGATGCAGTGAGGGGCCCCTGAGCCGCATCGCGGTCGGGGGTCGGTTTTCCACGGCACTCTGACACTGCGGCGTTTGTCCGGCCGTAGTGCGGAATCATCGAGAGTCGGTGGACAACCGCGGTGAGGGCGCCATGCGGGAAGGGGCCAGCGGGGGGGAGCAGGCCGGCGGGACGGAGAGCGCGGCAGCGGAACCGGCGGAACCCAATCCTGGTGAGAACCTCGGTGCTCGATTGCATGCCACGATCGGTGGCGGCAAGGACCGCTCCCGCCCGAGCGGCCTCGTGTCCGCGAAGCACGGCCTGATCGCGCTGGCGTACTATCTCGCCTACCTGGCCTGGCTGTTCTGGAAGCCGGAATCCGAATTCGCTCACTGGGCCACCATGGTGGCCATCCCTCTGGCCATTGCCACGGTCACACTGCCACGCGGCCGGCGGGGCCTGAAGTCCGCGCTCACTTCGGTCGGCCTGCGCCGCGGCAACTTGAGGGCCGGAATCGGGTGGGCG
>Ga0055448_10000449_pt1 | contig 10619 bp, 7 predicted proteins | sample China_Galinas_PW_4_FD_57744 | JGI IMG/M metagenome (GOLD analysis project Ga0055448, IMG submission 57744) | Wetland microbial communities from San Francisco Bay, California, USA, that impact long-term carbon sequestration - China_Galinas_PWA_D2 | ecosystem: Environmental > Aquatic > Marine >... | reverse complement strand
CCATTAAACTTATCGAACACTGAACCCTATTTACCCAAAGGAAAAGACAGGAAAGCAATGGCAGTACCTTATATCTTTAACCAAAAAGAATCCTTAAAAATGGTCAAAAAAGATAATACGCTCCACGCGGCAGGAGGTCTTGTGACCAATCTTGATGATATGGCTAGTTGGTTAACCTATTACTCCGGGAACAGCGGTGCGCCTCTGGAATTTAAAAATAATCATAAGGCTTATTTTTCACCAACCATAAAATTCGATGAAAATTTTGGCCCGATAAAAATAACAGGATATGGATATGGTTGGTATTATGGCGATTTTTTTGGAACACCCATTGTATTTCATGCTGGAGGGTTTTCCGGACATAATTCTTTTATTTCATATCTCCCTAATGAAAACGTGGGCTGTTTCATTTATGTAAACGAAATTACCAACCTAAGGTTCGTTGCCCTTCAACTCACCTTTTACTATTATTCGCTTTACAGCACCAATGATTATTTCCTGAAGTCAATGGATATATTTGCAAAAAAAATCCAATCGGTTTACGATAATTACAAGTCTGATGAGTTAATACCTATCGACCCAAAATCCCAACCATTACCTTTGGGAACTTTTACAAATGACAAGTATGGCACACTTACCATATCCAAAAGTAATAATAAATATATCGTTTCTTTAGGCAAGAATCTTCAAAGCATTGCCTATCGTTCAGATAATGAATCAAAGTTTTTGGTTCAATTTATTCCCGAAAGCAGTGTCAATTTTGCCGTTATTAAAAATGAGGAAGGAGTCAAAATAAAATATGATGACTACGGCTTTTTCTATCCCGTTAAGAAATAAATTCTACAAATTTTTCAACTGATTTATTAAACAAATTTAACTTCAAAAATTGACATTTTACCGAAGTCGTTGATAAATAATAAGAAACCCATTCGTTGTCAGTAAGTTATTTTTAGTTATCTTTAGTTCACTAACTAATAAACTTTAATCAAATGAAAACAAAAAATTTTTTAGTTTCAGGCCTCGTAGGAGGTGTTGTTGCCTTTTTTCTTGGATGGTTAATTTGGGGTATTATTTTTAAAAGTTTTTTTCCAGAACCACCTGAACAGAGTACGAATAATATGGTCATGATCTTTTTAGGTTCTTTATCCTATGGGTTGCTACTCAGCTATATTTTTGTGAAATGGGCTCAAGTTTCAACAGCCTCCGGTGGTGCCAAAGCTGGAGCTGCTTTAGGTCTATTGGTGGCCCTGTATTTCGATTTCTTTCAATTGGCTATGAACCCTGAAGCCACTTACCAAATGATGGCCTTGGATGTTGTACTTAGCATTGTCTTCGGAGCTATTATTGGTGCTATCATTGGTGCAGTAAATGGTAAACTAGGATAAATTTTTAAAACAATAAAATTGCAAACCACTTCAAACCGAGGTGGTTTTTTTATTTAATAATTAACAATTTTTTATTTATATTTATTATGCGTGCATAACATATTTTTGTATATTTGAATAATCAAAAATTTCATGAAAGACAAAACCATTGATTACATTTTCCGAACCACTTGGTTGGCGATTAATAAAATGTATAATGAAGAAGCGGCACAGTTTGGAACCACCATGGCAACCGGCTTTGCACTGTTGAGTATCGACCCGGAACACGGAACGCCTTCAACGTCGCTTGGGCCAAAAATGGGAATGGAGGCAACAAGTCTTTCAAGAACCTTAAAAACCATGGAGGATAAAGGTTTGATAGAGCGCAAACCTAACCCGGAAGACGGTCGAGGGGTAATTATACATCTAACCGAATTTGGTAGGGAAAAACGTGCCTATTCCAGAGAAAAGGTCCTAACTTTCAACGAAACCATTCGCAACAATATAGCCGCTGAAAAATTACAGCATTTTTATGAAGTTGCCGAATTGATTAACAACATGATCTCCAACAAAAAAATTTACAATCAAAATGAACAAAGCTTGAAATAAATGGGCAAACGTATTATTAAAAAAGTAGCCGTCATCGGCTCTGGAATTATGGGAAGTGGAATTGCGTGTCATTTCGCCAATATTGGTGTGGAGGTGCTTTTGTTGGATATTGTCCCCAATGCACTTAATGACGCGGAAAAGACCAAAGGTTTAACGCTTGATGACAAAGCGGTGAGAAACCGATTGGTCAACGACTCCTTGGCCAATGCTTTAAAATCAAAGCCCTCGCCTATCTACCATCAACAATTTGCTGATAGAATAACCACGGGTAATCTGGAAGATGATATAGCAAAAGTAAAAGGTGCAGATTGGATTATGGAAGTGGTCGTGGAACGTCTCGATATCAAAAAACAAGTTTTCGAAAATCTTGAAAAGCACAGAACCCCGGGAACGTTGATCACAACAAATACATCGGGAATCCCAATCCATTTCATGAGTGAAGGGCGAAGTGAGGATTTTCAGAAGCATTTTTGTGGCACACACTTTTTCAATCCTCCACGCTACTTAAAACTATTTGAAATCATTCCCGGCCCAAAAACATCACCGAAAATCCTAGAATTCTTAAATGGTTATGGTGAACAGTTCCTTGGAAAAACATCCGTAATTGCCAAAGACACCCCAGCATTTATTGGCAACAGAATTGGCGTTTTTGGGATTCAAAGTTTGTTTCATCAAGTAAAAGAATTGGGCTTGACAGTTGAAGAAATTGACAAATTGACCGGTCCGGTCATCGGTCGTCCCAAATCAGCCACCTTCAGAACTGTCGATGTAGTTGGATTGGATACTTTGGTCCACGTCGCAAATGGGCTTTATGAAAACTGCCCTAACGACGAAGCCCATGAACTTTTTAAATTGCCGGATTTCATCACTAAAATGATGGAAAACAAATGGTTGGGGAGTAAAACCGGCAAAGGCTTTTATAAAAAAGAAGGCAAGAACATAAAAGCTTTAGACCTTAACACCTTGAAATATCGAGATAAAAAACGTGCGAGTTTTGCGACTTTGGAATTGACAAAATCCATAGATAAGGTCATTGATCGTTTTAAGGTATTGGTCTCCGGAAAGGACAAGGCCGGTGAGTTTTACCGAAAAAACTTTTCTGCCATGTTCGCCTATGTGTCCAATAGGATTCCTGAAATTACGGACGAGCTCTATAAAATAGACGATGCCATGAAAGCCGGCTTTGGTTGGGAACATGGTCCATTCCAGATTTGGGATGCGATCGGTGTAGAAAAAGGAATAGAATTAATGAAAGCCGAAGGTAAGGTACCGTCGACATGGGTAAATGAAATGTTAGCTTCTGGCAACAAATCGTTCTACACCGTAAAAGATGGCACGACCTATTATTATGACATTCCCAAGAAAACACAGGTGAAATTACCGGGGCAAGACTCATTTATTATTCTAGACAATATTAGAAAGTCAAACGAAGTATGGAAAAATTCCGATGTAGTAATTGAAGATTTGGGAGATGGCATTCTCAATTGTGAATTCCAATCAAAAATGAACACCATAGGAGCCGATGTTTTAGCAGGATTGAACAAGGCAATCGATTTGGCAGAAAAGGATTTTCAAGGTTTGGTTATTGGCAATCAGGCGGCCAACTTTTCAGTCGGAGCCAATATAGGAATGATCTTTATGTACGCCGTCGAACAAGAGTATGATGAATTGAATATGGCCATCAAATATTTTCAGGATACCATGATGCGAATGCGCTATTCCGCTATTCCAACAGTTGCCGCACCCCATGGCATGACACTTGGAGGTGGATGCGAACTTTCAATGCACGCAGACAAGGTTGTTGCGGCTGCAGAAACCTATATTGGCTTGGTAGAATTTGGTGTTGGTGTGATTCCGGGTGGAGGTGGTTCTAAGGAAATGACTTTGCGCGCCCAAGATAATTTCAAAAAAGGTGATGTGGAACTCAATGTTTTACGCGAATATTTCTTGGCCGTTGGCATGGCAAAGGTGTCAACATCAGCTTATGAGGCTTTTGATTTGGGCGTTTTGCAACAAGGAAAAGATGTAATTGCAGTTAATAAAGACCGGCAAATAGCAACGGCAAAAGCTTATGCCAAATTATTGGCCGAACAAGGCTACACGCAACCTGTAAAACGCAAGGACATAAAAGTATTGGGCAAACAGGCTTTAGGAATGTTCTTGGTAGGAACCGATGCCATGGAGGCCAGTAATTACATAAGTGAGCACGACCAAAAAATAGCCAATAAACTGGCCTATGTCATGGCTGGTGGCGATTTGTCAGAGCCTACATTGGTAAACGAACAGTATTTATTGGATTTGGAACGCGAAGCTTTTCTCAGCTTGTGCACAGAACGCAAAACACTTGAGCGTATTCAGCATATGTTGAAAACGGGTAAACCTTTAAGAAACTAATAATGAAAACAGCATATATAGTCAAAGGATACAGAACCGCAGTGGGCAAAGCCCCTAGAGGTGTATTCCGTTTTAAAAGAACCGATGATTTGGCGGCAGAAACCATCAAATATATTATGAAAGAACTGCCACAGTTAGAGAAAACACGTATTGACGACGTTATGGTTGGCAATGCCATGCCCGAAGGATCGCAAGGTTTGAATATGGGACGTTTTATTTCCCTTATGGGATTGGATATCGTGGATGTTCCGGGGGTTACGGTTAACCGGTTTTGTTCGTCAGGGTTGGAGACCATGGCTATGGCTGTTGCAAAAATTCAATTTGGTATGGCCGATTGTATTATCGCTGGTGGTGCCGAAAGTATGAGTGCAGTGCCAATGTCTGGTTTCAAACCAGAACTCAATTATGATTTGGTTAATGCCGGACATGCCAATTATTATTGGGGCATGGGAAATACGGCCGAAGCAGTAGCTAACCAATTTAAAGTTTCCCGTGAAGATCAAGATGAGTTTGCCTACAACTCTCATGTTAAAGCGTTAAAAGCGCAAGCCGAAGACCGCTTTAAAGACCAGATTGTTCCTATTGAAGTTGAGCAAACCTATGTGGACGAAAACAGCAAAAAAACTGTAAAAAAATATACCGTAACCAAAGATGAAGGCCCAAGGGCAGATACCTCAAAAGAAGCATTGGCCAAACTTCGTCCCGTTTTTGCCGATGGTGGTAGCGTTACTGCCGGTAACTCCTCACAAATGAGCGATGGTGCCGCATTTGTCATGGTGATGGGAGAAGACATGGTAAAAGAGTTAAATCTGGAACCCATTGCACGTCTGGTCAATTATGCAGCGGCCGGAGTTGAACCCCGAATCATGGGCATTGGTCCCGTGAAAGCAATTCCAAAAGCATTAAAACTTGCTGGCCTGGAACAAAAGGACTTGGAACTTATAGAATTAAATGAAGCATTTGCCTCACAATCCTTGGCTGTAATTAGGGAATTGAAATTAAACCCAGAGATTGTTAATGTCAATGGCGGTGCGATTGCATTGGGTCATCCGTTGGGATGTACGGGTGCAAAACTGTCTGTTCAGCTGTTTGATGAAATGCGTAAGCGTAAGATGAAAGGAAAATACGGTGCTGTTACCATGTGTGTTGGGACCGGACAAGGTGCCTGTGGAATTTTTGAATTTTTAAATTAACGAATAAACTTAACATAAAAAAGGCGATGAAAGCAACTGAAAAAAGCATTTTACGTGGTGGACAGTTTCTGGTTAAGGAAACCAACTGTGATGATGTTTTTACTCCCGAAGATTTTTCCGAGGAGCAAAAAATGATGAAGGATGCGGTAATTGAATTCAATGACCGGGAAATTATTCCAAATAAACCTCGTTTTGAAGCCAAAGATTATGCATTTACAGAAGAATGCATGCGCAAGGCTGGGGATCTTGGTTTTCTTAGTGTCGCTGTGCCCGAAGCGTATGGCGGTTTGGGAATGGGATTCGTATCTACCTTACTTGTCTGTGATTATATCTCAAGCGGAACTGGTTCATTTAGTACGGCCTTTGGCGCGCATACGGGCATTGGCACCTTGCCAATTACCTTGTACGGAACAGAGGAACAAAAACAAAAATATGTGCCAAAATTAGCCACCGGTGAATGGTTTGGCTCTTATTGTTTAACGGAACCAGAGGCCGGTAGCGACGCCAATTCCGGTAAAACTACCGCTACCCTGTCAAAAGATGGAAAAAGTTACAAAATCAATGGGCAGAAGATGTGGATCTCAAATTCTGGTTTCTGTCGTTTGATGATTGTTTTTGCACGCATTGAGGATGATAAATACATTACCGGTTTCATTGTGGAATATGACAAGGAGAAACCAAACGGCATAACCTTGGGCGAGGAAGAACACAAATTGGGTATTCGAGCCTCATCTACACGCCAAGTATTCTTTAATGATACTGTTGTTCCTGTTGAAAATATGTTGGGCGGTCGTGGCGAAGGCTTTAAAATAGCAATGAATGCCCTTAATGTTGGTCGCATTAAATTGGCCGGTGCCTGTCTCGATTCCCAGCGCAGGATAACAACCATGGCGGTGCAATATGCCAATGAGCGCAAGCAGTTTAAAACCCGTATTTCCGACTTTGGTGCAATCAAGGTGAAATTAGCAGAAATGGCCACTAATGCTTATGTTGGCGAATCGGCATGCTACAGGGCGGCAAAAAATATCGAGGATCGTATTGCGCTACGCGTGGAGGCCGGAAATTCCCATCAGGAAGCCGAACTCAAAGGTGTGGAAGAATACGCCATAGAATGTTCTATTTTAAAAGTGGCCATTTCTGAAGATATTCAAGATTGTTCCGATGAAGGTATCCAAATTTATGGTGGCATGGGCTTTTCCGAGGACACACCAATGGAAGCGGCGTGGAGAGATGCCAGAATCACACGCATTTACGAAGGCACTAACGAAATCAACAGGATGGTGTCCGTTGATCTGTTGGCCAAAAAAGCAATGAAAGGTCATGTGGATATTTTGACCCCGGCCAAAGAGGTTCAAGAGGAACTTATGGGAATTCCTTCCATGGAAACACCGGATTACTCCGAATTGTTTTCAGAAGAAAAAGACATGATAAAGAAATTGAAGAAAACCTTCTTGATGATTGCAGGTGCTGCAGTTCAAAAATTTGGACAAGAACTGGATAGTCAACAGCAATTATTGATTGCCGCCGCGGATATCCTCATTGAAATATATCTGGCGGAATCCGCTATTTTAAGAACAGAAAAAAATGCCAAACGCTTTGGTGAGGAAACGCAAGCCATTCAAATTGCCATGGCGAAATTATATTTGTATCACGCCGTCGACATCATTGAGGAAAAAGGCAAGGAAAGCATTATTTCCTTTGCCGAAGGTGACCAACAAAAAATGATGCTCATGGGATTAAAACGTTATACCAAATACGTGAACTACCCCGATATTGTGGATTTGCGCAATGCTATTGCCGAAAAGGTGAAGGCTGAAAATAAATATTGTTTCTAAAACAATAGGCTAATTCAAATGATGAAAAAGTCGGTTCTTTAAGTGGAACTGACTTTTTTTATTTTACTATCAATGGAAAGCAATTTTCAGTCTTTTATGCTTTTAACAATTGCTTTTTCCAAAATATTATTGCTCAAATCAATATCAGGATATAAACCCTTGGGGTCTAAAACTATTTTTACAATTTTTGTTTTTGTATCTGCTTTATATATAACGTCATTTCCCCGCATCCAAACCTCAACAGGCACCTGAAAATGATATACTTTGCCCATAGTATCTGTAAGCGCAATATCTACAGGCATTGGCACCTCTCCCTTATTTTCCAAATACACCAAAGTTCCTTGTGCTGGATCTTCGTTGACGTCAGCAAAACTAACAACTGCTTGATCTATATTTCCCGTTCCATAAAACCATGCTTTCCAAAACCAGTCTAAATTTTCACCTGAGGCACTTTCCATTGCATTAAAAAAGTCAATGGGACGGGGATGCTTAAAAGCCCACTTAGTTATATAATTTTTGAAAGCAAAATCAAATCTATCATGCCCTAAAACAGATTCCCGTAACATGAACAATCCAAGCGCTGGCTTTCTGTAAGCTGTCATTCCTAAATTAAAGGTTTGCGCAACATCTGGAGGCGTGTTTATCGGTTCCCTTTTCTCACTGGTCAGCCTGCCAACAAAATCCTGAACATTATCCAATGTTGTTGGATATTTACCATAAGCTAATCCGCTGTAATAATTAATAAAGGTATTAAATCCTTCATCCATCCACGGATAGAGTCTTTCATTACTTCCAACTATCATTGGAAACCAGTTGTGCCCAAATTCATGATCGGTTACGCCCCATAATTTTGCGTCTTTAGACTTCCAACTACAAAACACAATGCCGGGATATTCCATACCTTTAACAATACCCGCAACATTGGTAGCAACAGGATAGGTGTAAGGAAACCACATTTTCGAATTATGTTCTATAGACTGCTTAATAAACCCTGTCGATTCTTTCCATCCATCATCAGTAGCACTTTCCACGGTATAGGCCGATAAAGCCATTGCTGTCTTGCCTTCGGGAAGGTTAATTTTCGCGCCATCCAAAATAAACGCTTTTGATGCAGCCCAAGCCGCATCTCTGGTTTGATTAATTTTAAAATGCCAAGTAATGTTTCCGCTTTGCTTTGGACGTGTCAATTGCGTGTTGCCAACCTCATCGGCATTGATGATCATAACTTTTTCATCACTTGACTGGGCTTTTTTGTAGCGCTTGGCAATTTTTTTTGGAAAGACCTCATCAACATTTACAAGCTCTCCGGAACCCACAACTATTTGGTCATAAGGGACCGTAATTTTAAAATCGATATTGCCATAATCCAAATAAAATTCTCCAGATCCCAAATACGGCTCGTTATTCCATCCCTTTATATCATCGTAAACTGCCATTCTTGGATACCACTGTCCAATTTCATAAACCCATCCCTGGGACTGTTTGATCCGTCCCATGCGATCGGCACCATATTCCGGAATCTCAAAATCATATTGTATGGCTATCTTCAATTTGCCTCCTTTTGCCGATACCGCTTTATCCAATCTTATCTGCATGCGGGTATCAGTAATTATAAAATCGGCTTTTTTACCATCTGCCAAAACTGACGCTATATGAAATCCACCTGCTAAATCACCACTAAAGCGTCCTCCGATGGCTTCGGTGACTGCTGCCCCTCTAGATTTCGGATTAAATTTATTTTGATCTAATTGCAACCAAACATAACCCAAGTCATCTGGACTATTATTGGTGTAATCGATTTCCTCTTTACCAGAGACCACATGATTAACATCGTCTAAAGTAGCTTCAATTTTGTAATCCGATTCATTTTGCCAATAACTTGGCGAAGGTTCACCAGCTTGCGTACGAAACGGTGTTTGAACATTTGGAATACTTAAAGGACTAAATAAATCTGCATTTCTTTTAATAGGACTTGTCTGGGCATTGATGCTGTAGTAGAACAATATGAACAACAAGGCCCATATTTTGAATGTTTTCATGAAATATATGTAGTTATAAAAAACAAAGGTATCAATATAATTCGCAATCCCTTTGGCAATTATTTTAAAACAATCTTAAAATTTGAAGCTTTAACATTTCTTTTTTTAGCAAAGCGAACCAAATAATTCCTTTTGATTAACTTTAGCAATTAAACTTGATTTTATGAAATGTCTTCACATTTTAATCATATTACTTACGCCACTTATAAATCATGCCCAGCCCAATACTGAGGTGTTTCTGTTTGACTTAAACCAAGAACATGGCGGTTTTGAGCTTAGTAATTTCAGGAATATTTCAAATAATGAAGGTTATGACAACCAGCCTTCCTTTCCGGACAACAATACCATGCTATATTCTGGAACCAGAAACGGACAGACCGACATTGTGGAATACAACATCGCAAACGGAGAAAAACGGTGGGTTTGCAACACAGAAGGCAGTGAGTATTCGCCTTTAAAAATCCCAGGCCAAGATGCAATTTCGGCAATTCGATTAGATAAAGATGGAACACAGCTACTACGAAAATACAGTTTACAAAAGGGAGCATCCGACGTTTTGATTGATGGTTTAGTTATTGGCTACCATGTTTGGTTTAACAGCACTATTTTGGTGTCTGCGGTTTTGGAAGGCGATGCTATGTCCCTGTATACGTCGTTTCTCAATGAAAAACAAAATCACAGATGGCAAAAAAAAGTGGGCCGGTCTTTGAATAAAATCCCACATTCCGAATTGGTAAGCTTTATCTCCAAGGCAAAGGACAGTGTTTGGGAAGTTAAGTCCCTAGACCCAATATCAGGAACAACAACCTATCTCTTTAATACCTTGCCCAAGAGTGAGGACATGTGTTGGCTATCCGATGGCACTGCGCTTATGGCAAGTGACGGCGTACTATACAGCTTTCACATGATACGCAACGATCACTGGGTGAAATTGGTTTCTTTATCGGAATACGGAATAAAAAACATCATGCGCTTGGCTGTAAGTCCAGATGGCAGTAAATTAGCCGTTGTCGGCGAGCTTAAAAATAATTCAAAATAACATAACATGAAATTTATTATCCTAACCTCCTTTCTCGTTTTGAGCTACATGGTTTCAGCCCAAACCGATCAAAAACTCTATGATATCATCGATGCGGTTTCTGCAGATCGAATAAAACACGATGACAAAACTTTGGTGGATTTTGG